>Ga0307942_1002481_pt1 | contig 15022 bp, 12 predicted proteins | sample OrgLakmetagen175_FD_201846 | JGI IMG/M metagenome (GOLD analysis project Ga0307942, IMG submission 201846) | Saline water microbial communities from Organic Lake, Antarctica - #175 | ecosystem: Environmental > Aquatic > Non-marine Saline and Alkaline > Saline | place: Antarctica: Organic Lake...
GTCTGCTGGGAGAGCTGGTCAACGCTCCCTTGTAGGTCTTGCAGGACACGTAGGATCCGCTGCTCATTCTTTCTTAGTTCTTGTAGCTGCTGCTCCAGGGATTCAGCAAGGGTGGGGTTCTCCATGTTGCTGTGTTGAAAAACACACTGAAGTCGCCCACCTGCCTGCACCCGATTTCTTTTACTTGATATTATATTTTTTTTTTGGCAGAGAATTAAGGGTCTTATGGCGCAAGTGTTTTTACGGCTCGTTCAGAAGGCGGAGGAATACAGACATAATACAGCTGTCCGCAAGAACAAACAAACAAGAGAAGAGCAATGACATGGCAAGAGCACAAACAAAAAAGCTGCAACGCGCAGGCAAGCAAAACTAAATTTGCCTCTAATAATCCAGATATAATACAGATGGACAAGAAAGGGAAGCATGCACTTGTGAGCGAAAGTGCATTACACAAGTCACTCGCCTGCAAGATTTAAACTTCTTCTGCAAGCAGAGAACTCTGCAGTTTATTCAGAACTATAAGTTGGGTCTATTTATTTATGGCTTACGCAATGAACGTGGCAGTTCTTTTACGTCTCGTTCAGTAGGCAAGGGAAATTCAGGAAGCTGCACTGCACAGGCAAGCAAAAAAGAACTTGCCTATGAACGTCCAGATATAATAAAGATGGACAAGAAAGAGAAACATGCACCTTTGTGCAAAAGTGCATTACACAATTCACTTGCCTGCAAGAACTAGGGTTCTTCTGCAAGCAGAGAACTCTGCAGTTTTTAAGGCCAATTCTGCTTCAGGACTCAAGGCAGTTTGGGGGTTCGGCCCTCTTCTTACAAAACGCTTTTGGAGATTCTTTTTATTCCTTGGTAATAATGACAGAGCCCTATGCATCTCACGATGCAAGCGAAATAGAACCAACCGAGGAGAAAAAATAAAAGCTAGAAAAAAGTTAAAGGCCCAAGGACTTAGGAACAAATTAGATTAAATGCAAGATAGGCAAACAATGTACGCTGCACTGCAGGTAGTGCTGATCAACCATCAGCACTTTAAAGTCGGCAGTTCATCAGAATTATTTACTCCTCCCCTGTGATTTGAAAACCAACCAAAATGCAGGAGGCATTTGTTAGCATAAGTTTTGGACGGCACGCCCATATACCAATAAAAATGACATATTCGGAATCCTCTTGCCAAGAGCTATCGATTGGTATATGTATGGGTCCGATCCCCGAGAGGGGGAGGGGGGGGAGGGGGCCCCCGGGGGGGTCCGAGTTTTTTTAGCGGGGTCTCCAAAACATTACTGGGCCACTTCTAGGACATTTTAAATTTGTCATCGGAATACTCAGCTCAAGCCCAGTTGATTGGCACTCTTTCTGAGCAAATTGGGTTAAGGGGGGGGTCTGTGGACATGTCCAAAAGTCAGAGGAACACGCGCTTGGGTGCAGGCCGCGGGGTGAGTCAAGCCAATGAAGCAGCAATTTACCCCAAACTTACAGGATTGTGCCAGCATGAGATAGTCAGTGGAATTTTGAAGAAATGGAAGCAATGTGGGACTTTGCAAGCCAGTTATGGGTGCCTGGTAGGTTATGTGTGCATGGGCGTCCGTATCTCAGTTTTTGCCCCGTAACTTTGCAGCATTCAGTTTCAGGTCTTGATAAATATGCAGATGGATGCCTATTTGAAAAAGGAGCAATTTGTCCTCAGTCATCTCCACACGCTCATGCGACTGCTTTTTAAACGCTTCACAATCGCATGCTGCAAAAATGAAGACTGCTTTTTAAATGCTTCACAATCACATGCTGCGTCAATGAAGACTGCTTTTTAAACGCTTCACAATCACATGCTGCGTAAATGAAGACTGCTTTTTAAACGCTTCACAATCGCATGCTGCAAAAATGAAGACTGCTTTTTAAACGCTTCACAATCACATGCTGCGTAAATGAAGACAGCTTTTTAAACGCTTCACAATCGCATGCTGCAAAAATGAAGACTGCTTTTTAAACGCTTCACAATCGCATGCTGCAAAAATGAAGACAGCTTTTTAAACGCTTCACAATCACATGCTGCGTAAATGAAGACTGCTTTTTAAACGCTTCACAATCACATGCTGCAAAAATGAAGACTGCTTTTTAAACGCTTCACAATCACATGCTGCGTAAATGAAGACAGCTTTTTAAACGCTTCACAATCGCATGCTGCAAAAGTGAAGACTGCTTTTTAAACGCTTCACAATCACATGCTGCGTAAATGAAGACAGCTTTTTAAACGCTTCACAATCGCATGCTGCGTAATGAAGACTGCTTTTTAAACGCTTCACAATCGCATGCTGCGTAAATGAAGACTTCTTTTTGTACGCTTCACAATCGCATGCTGCGTAAATGAAGACCGCTTTTTTACGCTTCACGATCACATGCTGCGTAAATGAAGAGAAATAATGTTGTTTGTCAGGATTTTACGCGCTGCACGTAACAGAGATGCTCTTCCTTGGCCAAACAAAATGCAGGAAGCTGACATTGTGGCCTCTGTACAATCACTGGCCCCCTTGACTCTGGCTCTTTTGCCAATAAACTCTGTGGTACGTAAGCAACTTCCTCTCCCGCTTTGCGTGCTCGCAATACCCTGGACTAGTCTGATAGTCAAATGCTTCTTTTCTAGAATTGGCCAGGACCATATATACGTACATACGCACTATATGTAACGGTGTATTATCTGGTAAAACTCCAAATATGTGGTCATGAAAAGAGCGTGCACATGGTCTTGGCCAACCCGTTTTTTCCCTTTGGCAACTTGTGTGCACTGAGTAGGAAGCGAACCTTGCACAGCAAAGAGTGAATCAAGCTGCAAAAACCAAAAATGACTGCCTTTTCTCCTGCCATCCCTGTACCCCTGATGTAATGAAACAAACCTCGTGGGCCACCACGGCTGTCAGCCAGCGCCAAAAAGCAAGAGGTCTATACTCTTTGATATTCCTACAGCCTCTTTTGCAAATTCCTAGGGTTGGCCAGAACTGTACAAGTATAATTATAGGTTTTATACGGTATAGTATATACGCCGTATAATAGGGGGGGGGGGAAGAGTATCTACGTACCGTATTCTCCGTATCAGAAATCGATAGGTATTATACGCCGTATCCGTAAGTACGCCGTGTTTCCGTATATATGCCGTATTTTCGTATAAAAATACGGTACAAACCCGTATTTCGAATTGTATTACACCCCAGACTCAGGTTCGAGTCCCAGCATGAACAGTCCTTTTGCTCTTGCTCTTTTGGGTCAAATTATTTTTCTTTGCGACTCCTTCAATTAAGCACTCCCTTTGCTTCCCACTTTCTTTTACTGCACGTTTTCGCATCAATCACGGGTGGTGGTTCGAGTAGTTGGACTTCTTTTTGCACAGAAAACGGCCATTTTGGGGGTCTTTTTGGCCTTGGACAGGCCTAGCCCTTTAGTTTTGATTTTTTGGCACAACTCAATTGGATACACGTGTGCAGCTCTTCAAGAGCTACAAAATCAGCCCATTATGATTTAAATCTGAAGGATACCGATTTCTCTGTATAAACGGAGTACGGTTTCTCTGTATATATGGAATACGGTTTTATACGATTTATACCTATATACATACGGTATATACGGTATTTGAAAAAATGATATACGGTTCTGGCCAACCCTACAAATTCCTGTACGTCCCTTGGAATAGTTGTGCGATGGTGGTAGTAGAAGTTATCACGGCATACCAATTTCAGAGAAGGCCAACTGAGGCCCACATAGGCAATATATATTTTGTTAACGTGCACAATGGTTGTCCGATTTTGAAGCTCTAAGTACTCTGCACCACGCATATTGTTGGCTGTGTGCAGGTGTACGTCCTGGATGGCGTCTTTGTGGGTGCCAATGACTATGCTTTCCTTGTCAAAGCTATGCTCGTGGCATCCTTGCTTGGCACGCCCCTACTCCTCGCTGTGCAGTCTTTAAACCTAGGCTTGGTATGTTGACGGCCTGTGCTTTTGCTCCCTTGCTTGCTCAGTTTTTTCACATGCTCCCTGTTTTTTTGCTCTGATTGTGCTCACGGGCTGCCTACCATATCTTATCATAAGTAAAATTGATTCCGTTCGATTCTTTAGTGTCAAATTGTAAAATGTCAAAAGTAACCCCGGAAAAACCCTGTGCCCCTGAAAGAAGTCATCCAGCCATTCTTGCACCAATCCCGGTAAACCGTCTTTCTTTGTACACACATGTATGTGCCTGTGTGTGCCTTGTGCGCATGCGTGTAAACGTGTGCTTGCCTGTGTTGCTTTTGTGTGCATATGTGCCTGTGTGTTCTTTGTATACACAAGTGCATGGGGTGTGTACACAGGTGCATGGGGTGTGTACATGGATGCAGGGGTAGCTTAAGCTCGGACTGGGTGGGGACTGGAGGGGGGGGGGTGGGATAAGCAGGGGAAGAGCCTTCTCCACTTGTAGCCTTCCAGCCACCCACTGAACTTTATCTCCAGCAATCCCTCTGCCCTTCTGAGGGATGGGCAGTTGCATAGCTTGCCAAGTAAATGCATGATAGACAAAAAACGGCATCGTCCCAGAGGAACACATTACATTGCAGAATTTTGTTCAGATTTCCTTGTGCCTGTCATGTCATCTGCTCTTCCTCACTTGACTTCTTTTCCTTCGTCAGTAAATTGGCTGTGTTTGTCCTGTGCTTCCAGGAGGGTGTGTGGTGGGGTCTATCCGTCCTAATGCTTGGCCGATGCGCAGGCCTGCTTTGGAGGTATAACAGCTCAAGTGGGCCTGTCCCCCCTTTGTCCATTCCTAGACCTAGCATAGCCAATAATTCTGCAGAGGCACCAGCATGTGACGCAGGTATAGCCAATGAATGCTCAGAAAAGGCAGTTGATTCCTCAAGACAGGAAACCAGTCATAGAAGCTGAGATTATTAGATTAGCCATCTGGTGCACAACACTTGGTAAACGTCTTCGCATTGAATTAAAGAGGAACACTCTTCTAAATTTGTCTGCTTTTGTTTGTTGGCCTTTATTTGCTAGCTCCGATTAGTTGTTGAACAGAAACAGGGTTATCTGGACGCGTCAGCTTGCGAGAGGGTATAGAGACAACAATAAGGGAGAATGACAGGGCGGGAAAGGGGCATCAACACCAAAATCTGAGGGGGAACCCAGAAAGAAAACACAGAAAACCGCTAGACCATCCTAAGAGGTGAGCTCTAAAAGACACGCACTTCAGTCTGCGGGCGCAAGTTTTGTGCAAAGAACATACACAAAGAATAATAAAAGGCAGGCTAAACATCAGGGGCAACGGAAACGAAGAGGGAAAAGAGAGAACTCTGCAAGAAACAGCAAAAAGCAAAGGCGGACAGGCTGAGGGCAACGAAGCAAACTAAACTTAGGGTTAGTTTAATGCCCCTTAAATCGCGCAGATAAAAGAAAGATGGTACAGAAAGGGGAGCATGCACTTTGTGTAAAAGTGCGTCACACATGTCACTCGCCTACAAGAACTCGAGTTCTTCTGCATGCTGCAGAGAACTCAATAGTTTTCTTTTAACCATTGCAATTCAAGTGCGGGTGCGGGTGCTTTATGTTAAGGCCTGCAAACTGCTAGAGCTCTTGGGGGGAGCTACTAGCATAGCAATAATACTTCAATTCTTCTAATCTTTGGGAACAGCTAGGAAATGCTTTCCGTAAAGCAGATGGCAACACCTGTGGTACGCACATGTGTACCTTAAGAGCCTAAAATTCGCCCTTCATCAAACCTCCGAATTCCTTTGTTTATTGCAGAAATTTAAACCACCCACCTGCATTGTGAGCATTAGAGCGAGGCGGAACACGGCAGTCTTCCCCAATAAGCCAAAAGTTAGGCACAGCCCTTGCAACAGGTTATTGCCAGGAATGTGTGTGCAAATAAAGAACTTGGTGTTCGCAACAACGATGCGCTGCTATCAGTGGTCATGGTAGACATGCCTTGGATATGCCATCTGTTAAATCGGTTCAATGAAAGCAAATGGTTTTTGATTTCAAGCTGCACCGGTCCATTTGTTGGGATAAATTTATTGCGATGACAAGTGGGTTACCCAGTGGGCCAAAAAAGGGGAGACAACCATGCAGGCTGTCAAAAACTTGCTCTTCCGGCGGAGTGAGGAAAAGATCTATCAGATGCATATACCCTTTGGTGGCTCATATATGGGATAGCTTTGCGCACTTGTTCGAACTGTAGAGGCCAGCTCTCTCACATACACGTGCACCACACCCCCCGGCCCCCCACCCACCCACCCACCCACCCACACACACACACACACACACACACACGCACACACACATGAGATCGTGGCATTTATCTCAATGGGTGTTAATCCCTCTGAGTTCATTGCTGCCCCCCTTTTCGGCTCAATGTTTGCATCCTCCCTATTCATTTGCAGATGAAAAACCCCGACTCAGTCCTGAAGATTTGGGATGGGAGCTGATTCGCAAGAATGGAGAATCCTATGTTGAGCTCTGGCAGCGGGGTGAGACGAAGAGGAGTCGTGAGCGCATTGACTTCTTTTGCATTACAAGTGAGTGTGTGCATCCTTGTTGGCTTCCTATAATATAACTCAATAAGTACTTCATGTTTGACCACGTGTTTGTGTAGTTGCAGACATGCATATGTAGCTTCCTAATTTTAGCAGATCACCTACTGTGAAATTTCAGGGAGAGCCAAGGTTGTCTTCTTGACCATGAGACAGGGGCACGTGACGCTCGCTATGTGTCTGTCAGCTCACCGGAAAGGTTGAAGGCTTTGTTTGCAGATCCTTACGAGTACAAGTGAATAGAAAACACTGCTTGTGTTCCTGTTTTTTATAAGCTCTGTGTTAAACTTAAGATGAAGTCGTACGTGAACACATTTCAAGGGTGCAATATGATGCAAACGCAAAAGCTTCTAATTCGCCGTCATCAGCAGCAGCACCCTCGGCCATTTTAATTTTGCTGTATGTTGACTGCGGGACTTCAGGTGCTGCTAGCTGCTAGCCACTTGAATAAAGGGAGCACTTCAAAAGAATTAGAAGGCAGCATGAGATGGCAGGGAGTTTAATTACAAGGATTCATGAGTGCCACTATCAAATTAACTTCAATATGCAGAAGTACCCTTCTAGAATAATGTTCAAACACAACGCTCTTTGAATTGGCAAATCATTGCCATATGGAATATTAATAGCAGAAACTGCCTCAAAGCCTACAGCGCTTTTGATTTTGAGAGTATTACATAGATCAAGGAGAGATAGCACATTCCCTACTATGCTGAAAAAGAAGGAAAATTGAAAGAAACATGGCAATAAGAGGGGCCAGTTGGACGGAACAGGAGTCAAGGGGAGAAAACTTGGAGAAAAATGGGTCCAGGCGGAAAGAGTTGGATACAAAGAAATCACAGGAAGCTGCGCGAGGAAGACTAGAGCGGTAGAGTAAAACAGAGGGTCGACCGGAAAAACTGAGGTCTGCATTCCCACACTACCAAAAGAGCAACCAGACAAAAAGGCAAGAGAAGCTAGGAGCCAGCCAGGATAAGAGCAAACTAAGCCATAGCAATGACTGGTGCGTCCAAACAGGCTCATACACAACTCAACTTCCCCTAAAGAAACTGACACCTCTTTAAAGCGCAGAACCTAGGTTTAGCTAAATAGAATAGTCTTACGGGAAGCCCTTGGGGGAGAGAGTACAGAGAAGGTGCATAAAAACCTGAGAATCCTGGGCACAGAGCATCGGCCTATGGCATACAATGAACGGCATGAATACAGCGTGATGACGGTGTGAGTATGGCATGATGACGGCATGAATACGGCATGAATACGGCATGAACAGCATACAATGAACGGCATACAATGAAAACTGGTTGAAAGAGCTTTCCAAGGAAATCCCTGAGGCAAAGTGGAAACCAATAGCATACATAACGACCCCTACCCCTCTGCACTTGGCACTGAAAATAATTCATTCCTATGCTGATGGCAGCCTTAGAAAACATGCAGAAGGGCAAGACCGGATGAGGTGTGTACCCCCCTCACCTATACGTATCCCATAAGGTAGACCCAAGAGGCATGCGTAAAACCAAGACCATCTCACGTGCAGAGCTAACAGCTAAAGCAGCCGCGATTATTCATGGCTACTCCCAAATAGTCGCAAACAGCCTAACTTTGTGACACCAAATCAAAAAGTAGCTCCCACATCCAAACCTCCACCGCCACTACACCTCAAGTAGATAACCTCGAATCCATTAATTGCCAAAGCTATCCGCCAGACACCATTGCCCATTCATTTCTACAAAGTCAAGTCTCCTTACGCCAGCCAATTGGCAAATCCCAGCCGATGCTCTTGCTATACAGTCACAGCCTAGTCTGACTTTGGTATATCCCATTTTATAACATCTACTGGCTTGCAAAAGAAAAAGACCATCAACTTACACACACAGACACAAAACTACCCTAACACAGCTCAGGCGCCTGCCTTAGGCTCTGATAGTTATCAGACCACTGCGACGCCCTACAAGCGCACATGCACCCTCTTCACAGACTTGGAAAATGCCAACACTGTAGCAAACTACCATGAGTACTGCCAGACTTCCAGACCCTTATTGAGAACGGCACTGCCAACGGAGCCGCTAACAACGCTTACCTAACAGCATCCGATGTCCCTGTTAAAACCAACTGCATCATTATGAAGTACAGAACAGGAACCCTGTACACCCAAAAGCATGCAGTATGGTTTAAGCACTCAATAAGCCTAACTTGCCCCCTCTGCCCTCAACGAGACAGTGCCCTGCATGTCCTTCTGGATGCTAACGCACATAAATAAAATATGATCACTGACACAACTTAGCATGCAGCATCAAAACTAGTTCCCTAGGATCCTGTTTGTCTTTGTGGATATAGGCAGCAGCAAGCGGCTGGCTATGCAAAATGCCACCAGCAGATAGATCCACCTTTCCCAGACAGCACCGTCCCATAAATCTCAGCATTCTACAACGTGAGATCCACCGAGGTCAACTACTGCGAGGATAACATACCTCAGAACCAGCTGATTGCCACACGCCAGGAACAAACAAAGGCCTCTGCACCAACCTTTAAGGAGCCTCCGTTACTCTCCACACACCCATCCTTTTGGGCGTGGGTGGTACTATCTACAACACTTACACATTGGAGCCTTTCAAGGATTTGGGTCTTGGCTCTTAAGCAGATATCAAACTGCTGAGTACTCTGCAGCATGCAGAAGTACTCTAGTTCTTGGAGGCGAGTGCTATTGAATGTCTGTTAGTACTCTCTTGGCACAGCTTGCGCTGTGCTAACCATCCTTTTTATGCTTGTGCCTTAGATAGTTAGCAGCTTAGTTTAAAGCCCTTGCTCTCTTTGACTTCAGCAACTTGCCCTTGGCCTGTTCCTTCCTGTTTTGTGTGGTTCCGGTGTGTCTGTTTCTCCTGCCCCTTTTTGTGTGGCAAACTCAGCTTTTGTTGGCAGGTATGGGTGTCAACGGCCCAGATGCTTTTCTTGTTTCTCTTCTAGGAGGGCTCTTTTAGCCAGTTCAGTGTCTCTCTTGGTGTTGGCACAAGTATAAAAATCCCCCTCCAGCATATCTGGTGGATACGAGCCGGAATAGAACTTGCCTCCCAGCTCCACATGCACTCTGTCATGTATGCTGCTAAACTTGTCGATACCGGACGTGCCCTTTCCAGTAATATGGTCAACACTCAGGTCAAGCCTGCAATTCTCCCCATTCCTTATGCTTTTCCTTTGTAGTGGAGTGGTTTTTAAAGTAACCGCAAGGTGGCAAAATTCATGTCGGGAGTGGTATTCACTGCCTGCGTAGTTTTTCTGCTTTCTTACCACTTTGCGGAAGGTTGTCAGATCAAACCACTGTCACAGTAACATACAAGACAGCACATCATTTAATGTTCATTGAGAAACAATTTTAGCCAGGTTCAAGTCTCTCTTGAGCAAAGTCTGGGACCTGCACTTCTAACTGCTGGGCAATTATCCTTCTCTCTTTCTCTGCTCTTCTCGAATTCAACTTTTACTTTAACACACTAACATATATCAAAGTCACTACCGCACACACAATGGTCGGCTGCCGCGCCTCTCCTCTCCAGGGCTGGGAATTTTACTCAACCATCAAGCTGAGCATTGAGTAGATTACTGAGCTAATAGAATACTGCAGTGTCACAACCAGAAAATGCTTTCTTCAATAAACTGGCTCCTCCAGCTTATTTAACGAAAGTTGTCAAAGTAACCTCACAACTGAAACACCAACTTACTAAATCACACGATCGTCACTACCACCAATTGGGCGTGATAAGGTTGTCCAGGCTGATTTCGATTTACTGCCTCTTTCAAGTGCCTGCTGGACAGCTCAAGTGCTAATTGCCTTTTAAAAACAGCGTGGGTGTGAATCATAGGTACGAGCTGTTCAAACTGGGCGTGCCATTCCTAGTAGAATTTACTGCGGATTTGAATCATAGGATGATAGGTATTTGGAGAGACGCTGATTTGGTGGATCCTAACATGCTCATGCACAACAACAAACTGGCTACTCATCATTCTTGGTTTGCCATCCCTGTTTCTAGTAATGAACATTTGCCGACTACTTTGCCACGGTAAATTCATCTTGATATGTCCAAACATGTTATGTGCAAATTCAATAGATTCCGCTTGCATGCGCATACTTTGAAAGTTGAGGCAGCAGCGTGGCTTGAAGGTGGTTCTCGCGTATGTGACCAGTGTCCTGGTGAAGATAAACGTGTCCAGAACGGGGTGCAAGCTTTTTTATTTTGACAAGATCATCGAGTTCGTGAGCTGAGGACATATTCCTCCTTATTGTTACACCCCTTTTTGGAGGACTTCTCAGCAGCCTGACCTTTTAGCTGCATCAAGTCAGCAACCGATTTTAGTTTCCTTCTCAGCAGAACACTAAACCTTTTCCTTTATTTCTGAGCTTATGGATTTATTTGTGGCTGGCCAAGACTAGTTGGCAGCCGATCAGCCAAAATTGGCTGAAGGTATACTCAACCTTGACTGAAGGTTGTTTTACATTTCAATTTAAATTCTTATGTTTAATAATGGGGCATTGATGTATTAAAGAGAGACAAGTATTTACAAGTGATTTGCATGTGCGACACATGAGTTTTATGAAGGGCAGCCACGCTGGGTGTTAAGCGTACCACCACAAATTGGGCTGTCTTGAGGGAATGTGGACACAAGACACTGCCATATTACTAGTCCAGGTCTGTTTTCAAGTTGTATAATAGCATGCTTAGCTAAGTCCAACAGCGAGATGTTACACAGGGTGCTGAAAGCGGATCTGAGCATACATTCACATGACCCCTCCTGCTGGACTGCTTTCAGGTCTTAGATGCTTTTCAAGGGTTGCGGCGTTGTGATTTATTTATGCAAGCAGCCAATGCGGCAGGGTACTTCTCTTATTATTCAAGAGATTACTGATGATCTCAGGCACAGATTGCGGACAGTGTGGAGAGATGCTGAGGGATTGAACCCACAGGACACAATCAGCAAGTTGGCAACATTCCGATCAACCTCTTTTTGCAGTGCCTTTTTACACAACGTGTTTGCCCAGACATTTGCATTTGGTTCTGTCTCGACATCATGACGTCTTGCGGAATGTTAGCTGTTTTAGGCTGAGGGTGCACACTTTCAATCCGGAGGCAGCAGGTTTGGTTATAAACTTTTCCCAGAGGGGGTTATCTGAGGCCCAAAATGGGTACGGTTTTGGCATGCTCCTAGGGTATGGCTCCCCTAATTTGCACGTTTAAGCTCAGCTCTGAAATGCAGGAAGGATTCAATGCAGCTGAGCTTGAAACGTGCAAATTAGGGGAGCCATGCCTAATCGGCCGCGGCGTGAACCGTACTTTTTGAGCAGCCATATACTGTATCTAACCAGCCAGTGCACCAAACCCGGTGATTTTTAGTGTTTTGGGGTTGTAAAAATAAATAAAAATCATTATAAGAAAAATGGGGCAAAAAGACCAAGTGGTTGGCGAGATATGCAAACTAATGCCATCCCCCCTGGAAAGCACCCATCTAGGGTACAGGTGCACGACGTGTTTAGTCCTGTCATTCTGTACGCAGGGCGACTTGTCTAAATCTGAGCACATGCTCGGGTAGCTTACAATTTATAAAGTCAGCATCAGTTTGAAGCTAGGTTATGTCCAATTTGAAGGAGTGACGTGTGAGTAGTTGCACCTTTCATGCAAAAAAGAGAAAGTTTTGGCTTTTGCCCAATGACCCTCCCTCTGGGCTTTTCCCAAGCTTCCGCACAGATGCCCCCAGAGGCATATATAGTGATGTAATCTTACCGTACCTTATGGATTTATTGTTGACTGGCGAGTACCAGTCACAGGCCGATCAGCCGAACAGCCTGCCTGAAAGTCCCCCCATGTAAACTAAATCTAAGTATAACTTGTGTTCGTAGTACTGCTTTACTGCAGCCCCCCCCCCTGACACAGTGAATACATTCCGCTGGCAGCGGAAACACAGCTCCCACTGATCTCAGACTTGTGTCAAGGCAGGACGCAAGTGGAGGAATTAGTAAAAAAATAGAAAAAAGGGACATGCTGAAAACATTTTTAGTCATGTAAGATCCAGTCGCTTAACCTGTAACCCTGTAAGATCCAGTCACAAGAGACAGACTTCCCCCAAGAGGAAATCAAGTCAGAACAGCATACATATTCAAATTTAGCTCAAAAACACATCTAGACACTTGCCACATCTATTGCACAACGTAGTTACTGTAAATACTGCGATTAGTAATTGCTGCATGTGTGCTCATCCTGCGCGAAAAACAGTTGATTACCCGCCCCTCCTTCAACGTGGATGACCTGCAATTTGTCAACTCCAAAACTATAAGAACCTGCTAAGCACCCCTGCGTGTGAGTACCTTAACGCCTCACAAACTCCTGCTAATATACAAAACGAGCCATCTCTGCACCCCTGCTACTTCTCAGTCTGTCTGCATTTTTGACCAAGGTTGTCTAGTAGTAGCTCTGCTACTGTGCTGCCGCCTGACTAGGCGCACGGCTTCGGGTCATGCACTTGTCTGTGCCTGTCTGTTGTTTGGGCTTGACGGCCCGAAACTTAGCAGCTCCTGAGCCCTACATGTGTACAAGTATGTGAATGTGAAGAGTGTTGCGCTAGCCTAGGGTGGTCATCTTAGCGCTTCAGCGGAAAAAAGGCTACTCAACTCTCCCGTGTGAACACCATTTATAAGGTCAGCACTTTGCTCATGCGGTGGAAGTTCCAGTCCCTACGTACCGTTTGGCGCCCACGCTTCCGGCCGGAGGGAGCCTGTTGCGGAGGTGTGGCTCCTAAGGGCACTGGGCTGGGAGGCGAAGGAAGGTTTTGCTGTGTTGTTTCTGCTGCAACGGCACCAGCAGCATCGTTGGCATCAGCAGCCGTGGGCACGTCAGCTCCTTCCTCTGCCACTGCACTGGTGCCGGTCGCATCAGTGACATTGCCAGCGCAAGGTTCCTTAGCTGCTGTGCTGACCTCTCCCTCTGGCTGCTCTGCCATCCACTTGCCCCAGGGCTGCTGAGGCTTGCGAGCCTGGATGGCCTCAAAGCTCTCTCCTATGAGTGGGAATCAAAGAGGGGCGACTGGCGCTTACAGTTGTTCTGGACCTTGATGGCACAGATGTAAATCATCAATTGCACACACGTGTTTCGTGTGATCGATGCAGTCGATGAAACCCACATTACCAACTTGATCATTACAGACTGCATATCATCAGATGCCAAAACATCTTTCACAAGGGCATTGTAAAGTGGCTTACAAAATAGGCTTGGTTGACAAGGTGTAGGGCAGGCAGCAGCAGGGAGGTCGTCTCACCTGTCACAGTGTGGACTAAATAGTCGTGAACGTTTCCAAAGCCCTGCGTCTTGGCGTAGCCTGCCAGCTGGCGTGTGGGCTCCAGGTTGAGCTGCATGCAAAGGCACGATTGTTTGAATCTAGACGGTAGGAAATACCTGGACTTACCAGGTGAACAGCGACACTGTAAAAACAACAAAACTAAGGAGCGTCACATCAGTCCTGATAACTTGAAACACACACACGTACACACACACACACACACCTTTTTCCGGCAGGGCCCACAGTTGCAGCAGGATACGCAGCCAGCCCCGCAGGTTCCCCTGCAGGGGGGACACACCCACTCCCCGCTCTCCACTGCCTTGGCCTGGTCCTCACCATGCCGGTTTCGCAAGCATGATTTGCTGCGCACCAAATTACAAGCAACGATAGACACCATCATTTGCCATCTTAATGGCAATAAACGAGCGTGCCAGCTGTCTTCATTACAAGCAGGATTAGAGCCAGGCATTGTTATATTACGTCAGGCCAGCGTTTGTAATCAGGTGATGACTTCATGACGAACTATGAGTGAGATGGCTCACTCACCAGAATGTGACAGGCAGCTTGGTGCCGTTCCCACAGTCTGGGCGAGTGCATGTGACATGTTCATCAAGTGTCTTCTGCCTGCACCTGCACATACAAACATGAAAAGGTGTTGAAATATGCAGGCCAGGCCTACCAATTGTGTGTGTATGTGCTGGTATCATGTGGATAACGTCCAAGTGCTCAGTGCCTCTATTTGCTCTCCAACCACTACACATTCTTGTTACGGATCCGTTTTTGTAGTTTAGTGGGGCGCCAGGATTGTGGCCAACAGAAAGGAACGGTTTCCTGTTGGCCCCAAAAATGGTTAAGGGAAAAGTGCCCAAAGAAAGGTTCGTAGGTACAAACACACACACACACACACCAGTGGCAGGTGATGCCGTGCTGTGAGTCGTAAACCCGGCCACCCTGGATACGCACGCCTCGTCCACTGTTTACAGGCTTGCGTGCACCTTGCGTGGCAACCAGGGCCTGTGTCACCGCTGCCTGCACCTCTTGGCCACCTGCATGTCATTGCATTAGTGACGGGAGTTAGGAGTTAGGCCAAAGCTCTCTCTCTCTCTCTCTCTCTCTCTCTCTCTCTCTCTCTCTCTCACACAACAACTCTCT
>Ga0307942_1002485_pt1 | contig 15015 bp, 12 predicted proteins | sample OrgLakmetagen175_FD_201846 | JGI IMG/M metagenome (GOLD analysis project Ga0307942, IMG submission 201846) | Saline water microbial communities from Organic Lake, Antarctica - #175 | ecosystem: Environmental > Aquatic > Non-marine Saline and Alkaline > Saline | place: Antarctica: Organic Lake...
CGCGCTCACAATCATCAAAACACACACACACACTCACTCACTCACACACACACACACACACACACACACACACACACACACACACACACACACACACATATACATTTACACACACACACACATACACACACGCACACGCACAAACACACACGCAAACGCACACTCACACACACACACACACACACACACACACACACACACACACACACACATTCACACAAATCACACACATACACACATACCTACTCTTAATTAAAACCTAATTGCTTGAGCTCTTGCACAAGGATCTGCAGATGTCTACCCCCCTAGCGGACAGGTCTATTGGGTGTCTGATGGGTGTGATGTGTGGAGGTACGTCATGTTGTAGGCTTGCCGTATCACTATGGTGCGTGTGTTTGCGTGCCTAAAACTTTTCTGCCTATTTGCAGATGTCCTTGGTGCTCATGTTGAAGGCCGCGACGCGAGGACAATTTTTTCCCAGTTCCCAGCAGGCCTCCAGGACTTCCAACAAAATCCAAGAGGGTGAGCATGAGGTGATTTTGCTTTGTTCTAGGTGTGCAGGATCCAAGGACTCAGGTCTAAGTCATACATGACCACAGATGCATTATGTAATTCACACAGTGCACTCAAACACATACACACACGTATATGTGTACAGGTTCGGTTGCTACACAGATGATTCACAGATGACCCTTGCTTTGGCCCAATCCCTAGTTGACGCTGGCAAGGTACACAGGACTTTAAAAAGGAGTGCCACAGCAGTTGGGTTTGTTTAATAATCCGGATGCTTAATCACATGCTAGTGGCATCAGTCTGTGTTTGCACCCAAAAATCCCTGATTTTTGTCTGACAAGGGTGAGTCAGCATTGTGCAAGCGTTGCAGCGAAGGTACGCATACGCACGCACAAAAAACCCACCGAAAAGAGACGAGGCAGGAGCCGGCACAGCTGACCTTGTAACCGAAATCAGAAAAAGCCTTCTGAGTGCAAAAATCATGCCACAGCCCATTCCAATGCTTTGCATCCGAGAGGCTCACAGGCTCCGAAGAGATTGGTTCCTGCCTTTCCAGATCTCTAATGTCTGAGCTCACAGTTGTAGTAGCTTCTATTAAACTGTTTCATTTAGATCAGTGTAACAGATCGAAACACTCTGAATACAGTCATGGATTTATCCAAGCAGTGCACACTTCAAGCCTGGCACATCGCATATCAGTGATTTGAAATCACCCGTTTTTGTCTCTATTTCCCTTTTGTTCCCGCAAGTGAAGTAGCAAAAAGCGGCATTTCTTTTCTTGACTGATGTGGGTAACGGATTTGCTGCTTGTGTGAGTATTTTGGAATTTCCTTCACAAGGGAGTGAACTGTCAGTTTCAGCCAAGTAATCAACTTACATATACCCGCGCATTGGCTTGAGTGATAGAAATCATGTGTGCTTGAATAACAAAGTCTATGCAATGTCTGGAAGGTTGCTGATGACAATTCTCTCACTGGCATCAATCGTACAGGTTCATCCGGAAAAGGTTGCTCGTGCCTACGCAAGGGCGTATCAGCCGTTTCGGGGCTACGGAGCCAATGCACACAAAGTGAGTCACAGACACAAAGAGAGCTTGTAGAGCACACACAGTGTGCTTAAGGTAAGGTTACATCGCTGTATATGCCTCTAGGGCGTCTGAGCGGAGACTTATAAAAAGCCTGCAACCAGAACCTCATAAAAGATAGAAAGTTTTTTAATGAGAAAGGAGCGCGTGGAGCAAACACAGTGTGTTTTAATACAGTGTCCACACGCGATGCGGAGTTTAAGTCACTGCATACAACGAGCAATTTCATGCTCGTGAAATGAGTTTTGGCAGCACAGAATACAGCAATGCGCAGAGATAGGTCGATCTGCACACAAATAGGGAGTAGATACACACAGAAAAGTCGATGCACAGAGATGGGTCGATCTGCAGACACTAAGGGAGTCAACAGACACTGAGGGGTATTTTTAGGTTTTACAACTTGACACAGATACTCTTTGCTTTTAATGTCAGGGCGTCTTCAAGCAACATGATGAGGAAAAAATACCACCAAGAAGGACTGCTAGCATAACCTGCATCCCTTATTTTGGAAAGTCTCCTTTGAAGTTGTTCCACGTTTGCTGCAACTTGTGGCTTTCTTAGGAGCCTTGTTTTTTCTCACACGCGCGCGCGTTGTTACTTCGCGCGCGTACGCGCGGCGAGAATATTGAAACCAAAGGAGACATCATTCAAACTGAATGAGACATCAGTTTATCCCTGCTTTTATGACATTTGCTTGGGCAGGTCCTCCGAGATCTGCAAAAGCCTGACGCAGACTGGCGCAGAGTGGCTCTGTCTTACATGCCTGAAGGCTCGTGGGGCAATGGTAAGTTGTCGCCCAAAGCGAGGAGGATTAGGGAGACAGAAAGAAAAGCAGGCCTGTTGTTGCGTTGCTGACAAGGGTCGTTGCAAGCTGACAGCCTAGTAAAATAAATGTTGGCCAGAACCATAATTGTACGGTGTATATATGGTATTTTTGGCATAAAAATCACAAAGAAATCATTAAATACACGGTCATACACGGTTGTGGCCAACTCCTAGTGTAATATACACTTTTTACAAAGGACATACGTTTCCCACACGTCCTGTCAATTTGGCCTTGCCCTACGGCACCGCAAGATTCTAACATTTGATTAATGCAGGAGAATGCTGCATTGAACGCACCCACACTCCCCAGTGCGCCTCACATTTGATCAATGTAGGGGAATGCTACAAAGAGTGCACTACCCAGTGCGCTTCGTTGTGTGCACTCTTTAATTCGACTTCCACATATGTGCTCCCTTGCGTTCATTTCCTCCCTCTTAACTTTCAGGCACTGCCATGCGCATCTCTCCTGTTGCCATAGCCTACAGGTAATGCTGATTCTGAAGAAATAGTTCAACATGGAGGGTACCTCGGCCTGAGCATCCACCAGCATCGGCATAGAAAGGACTGAATTGCATTCTACATTCTACCTATAATTACATGAATTTATGAATCATTGCACCTGAGCAGTCTATTTGATAACGTGAAATGTGGGTGCTATTTCAAACTTTGTTTTGCTTACACAATGGCAGGAATGCGCCAGCAGACGTACTCTACAGAGGTAAGAAACTGCAGGCCCATAGCATGTAACAAGCAAAAGAAACAGGCCACAGTGCACACGGCCATGCTGTTCTTGGGGTGCAACACATCATGTGTGCACACACACAGACACACAAACAACCACGTACACGCACACGCACACACATGCTCATGCTTCTTTACACAGTGGTAAAGAACGCGCACACAAACACACACACATGCTCATGCTTCTTTATACAGTGGTAAAGAACGCACACACAAACACACACACATGCTCATGCTTCTTTACACAGTGGTAACGAACGCACACACAAACACACACACACACACATGCTCATACTTTTAAACTCAGTGGTAACGGATGCACACACACATGTACGTGCTCATGCTTCTTTACACAGTGGTAACGGACTCACACACAAACACACACATGCTCATGCTTTTTAACACAGTGGTAACGGATGCACACACACACAGATACATGCACACATGCTCGTGCTTCTATACACAGCGGTAAAGGACGCGTGCATCAGCACTCACATGCTCGTGCTTTTAGACATAGTGGTAAAGGACGCACTCACAAACACACACACACACACATGTTCATGCTTCTTTACACAGCAGTAAAGGACGCACACACACAAACACACACACACACACGCACACACGCACGCATGCTCCTGCTTCTTTACACAGCGGTAAAGGACGCGTGCATCAGCACTCACACGCACCCGCTAGCTATTGACGCTGCCTTCATATTGGCTGGTGAGTGATTGCACGCATCCGTCACGCCACAGGCTACCTTTATTGCACAAGTTGCTATAAGGCTAATTATTGCACAAGTTGCTATATAAGGCTATAAGGCTGCCTCTAATGCACAGGTTGCTATAAGGCTGGCTGTTTCTGCAAGGCTGGGATGTTAGTAACTGTCTGTCACATTCTGTGCTTGTATATTATTATATACATAATTACATCTAGGATATAAGTAACTGTCTGTCACATTCTGTGCTTATATAAATATATTATATTATTATATATAATTACATTTAGGATATAAGTAACTGTCTGTCACATTCTGTGCTTATTGCCACTAACTGTTGTTCCGTACTCGCCTTGTGCAAGCTGTGCATTAGGTATCAGGTAACTGTTACAACGGTGACACTGATAGGTACACAACATATATATATTTTATGGTTGAGGGTTTAGGGTTAGGTTAGTGTTCTTAGTAGGTTAGTGTACTAGCCCTAAACCCTAAACCCTAAACTCTAACATATTAGTAGGGTTGGCCAGAACCGTATATGCACACGTGCACACCGCATTTGACCATGGTATTTGACCGTATGTATGGTATTTCACCCGTTAAAAACAAATATCGTAAACACACCACACCGTATATCCGTATGTATGTATGGTCTTGGCCAGCCCTACTAATAGGTGCTACAGGTTGCTATCCGTGATTTATATTTAGATCGTCGGCACAGTAATCACAATCGGGGATGCCCTTCAGATTGCAATCCATAATTTATATTCAGTTATTCCTCACGATTGGGGTTGCTCTTCAACCATTGACCAGGTTACCATCCAGACATTCAAGCTTACTGTTGGTCTAGAAAGAGAACACAAGTAACAACATTAGTCATATTCTTGTGTACAACCCTCCGTAATTGTATTGCTCCTTTGCGCACACATCTGTGGCTGTTTTCTGCACCGTCTGCACACATCTGAGGCTGTTTTCAAACACTGTCGCGTTGGCTTTTCCTGCTGTTCCTCACCATGCCCTGCTGCTAACTGAAAAAACCATGCCCTGCTGCTAACTGAAAAATCATGCCCTGCTGCTAACTGAAAAAACCATGCCCTGCTGCTAACTGAAAAGCCATGCTCTGCTGCTAACTGAAAAAACCATGCCCTGCTGCTGATTGAATAAACCATGCCCTGCTGCTAATTGAAAAAGAAGCATTAGGCAGAAAAACCGCCCCCCATTTATCAAGGGAAAAAAGCCGCTTTGGTACCAAGTCCTGTAAAACTTCTTCACCGCAGAATGAAGGGTGAAATCAGTGTGGATCAGGGCCCTGATGCAATGGACTGCACAGACTCTGCAGATTGTGGATGCAATGGTTCAGGGCCATGATGCAATGGAGTGCACAGATTATGCAGATTGTGGATGCAATGGTTCAGGGCCATGATGCAATGGACTGCACAGACTCTGTAGGTTGTGGATGGGCCCTGATACAATGGATCAGGGCCATGATGCAATGGACTGCACAGACTCTGCAGAAATCTATTGTTTTCGTCCCTTCTTTGTTGTATCTATCTATCCATCTATCGACCAAAAAGTGTACCTGTCCTACCTGTCCTATTACTTTTTCCATTCCATCTATTACTTTTTTCATTCCATGTACAGCTGCAATGAGCTGGCTTGTACGCTTTGGGTCTCCCGCGACAGACACAGGTGAGAGCATAAAGGGGGGGAGGGTGTGTGAGCTGAAAGTGGAAAAGTCCTCACATTAATCAACAAGCAATCACCCACTCTTATTACTGGGGATTGCAAAGATCCTCCAGCAGGGAAAAAGTGATTGGGGACTAATAAAGGATCAGCCTGGAACTGTGTTGGTTTTTGACAGGGGTGTTAAAAACTCTAGATAAGACAGGTTTCGGAACTGGGTCAGGCATATGACAGCAGTCAAGCATATTGGTGAGAGCAGCAGTTAACGGGAATTTCACGCTGATCCGTTGAAGGAGTGGTCGCGAGAGCTGAAGCCGGGCATTGCCCGCCCCTAAACCTTTTTACATCCTACTTGCACGTCACAATTTTAGTGTGCCGTACAGCATAACTGCGTCAGCGTAGCAGAGAGAAATCTAGCTTCCCCATTCTTAAGGACACTTTGCGAGGCCTAAGCAGCCAAGTTGCCTTGAACAACTGCTGCTTGGGGTCATAGGTTGTTGGTAGCTCGCATTTGGGGTAAAGGTAACAAAAAGGTAGCTGTCAGCAATTCGAATTTGATAACTGTAAGTACCTCTATATGTATGTACATATAGTAGTACTTAAGTACCAATATATGTATGTACATAGTACATAGTATGTCCACTCCTGGTTAATACTGTGCATGCAGCTAGTGCTCGTCTGCTTGCTTCATCATTGCTGGGGCATGTCATTCCATGGGCAAAGACAGATGAAATGCGTGGCAAGCTGCAGCGCTGTTTGGAGGCAGTCAGCCAAATCAACGTGAGTGGTCACACGTATGTCCTGATCCTGCAGAGGAAGGAGTGGAAAGTGGATCAGGACAAATAATCATGGCACCTGGGCGATCCCTGCGTATGAGCTGCACAATGGTCTTTGATGTAGCAATTGATTAGGTATGTGAGAGTATGTGAGAGAGTACATCTCATTGGCGCATTTGCTCTGTTGCTTTGTGTTTATAGAAGCAGGACATACTGCAACCTTGCGGCGATGTCCTCGCCCTGCTCAATTTTTCCATCGCCTAACATGTGCACAACTCACGCGTTGCCTCATTAATGAGCTGCTCGTCCATCTTGCCTGTTCTTTTCCCCTGCTTATTTTTTCATTGCCTAAAATGTGCGCAACTCACGCGTTGCCTCATCACTGAGCTTCTCGTCCAGCCTGTCTGTTTGTTCCTTGCTCAAAGTGTGCACAATCCACGCGTTGCCTCATTACTGAGCTGCTCGTCCAGCCTGCCCGTTTTTTTCCCTTGCTCAAAGTGTGCACAATCTACACGTTACTCATTAGTGAGCTGCTCCACCAGCCTGCCTGTTTTTTTCCTTGCTCAAAGTGTGCACAATCTGCACGTTACCTCGTAACGAGCCGATCGTCCAGCCTGCTTGTTTTCTTTCCTTGCTAAAAGCTAAAAGTGAGCGCAATTCACCTGTTTCATTGATGGTCTGATATTTGAGGTGACAACAGCATGTCATTTTGACAATGAGGCATCCTTGGTAGCCTTGTGACCATCATTAAAACTTGTGTGCAGTATGACCACACCGAATCCTGGAGCACGTTCCTCCTGTCTGAGGAGTGGGGAATCGAATGGAAATTGCAGCTTGAGCTATCAGGTATGGAGTCCTGTTTCTGATGTTCTAATGCTATGATATATTTCAATATTGAGTCATTCCTAATGATAAATGTATAAATGTCTACGTAACTCGTGCAGAAACACTTGTAGGCATGTCTGGCGCTGCAACATCTCAACCCCAAGCCTGTGTTTGCTGCAGTACTATTTTCTATTTTGTTTGCATCGCGAGATGGTGATTGATCACTTACACGGACCCATCACAACAGCTCAAAACTAGGGTCCTCGCTATTGCTAGAATAATAAGAAAAAGGCAGAGATTTATAAACGCAAGCTAGGAATGAAGAGTAGTCGTGAAAACCGGGAAAATGAAAAGAAAAAAGAAATTCAAGAGGAACACAGATGAATGGCACAAATACACAAATTACAAATAGCATACTAAGAGAGGTATGAGTGATATCAATTAGCCTCACTGCAAGAACTGGAAGTCAAGTGCTGCACCGTGCACGCTGCACTCAGCTGGATGTGCAAGAGTAGAGCAACTCAAATGTTGGTCTTATAACTGGTGCTGCTGAGAATGTAAGCATCTACAACAACTGTTGTTAATTTTAGTAACACTTGGTCTTTGTCCTTTATTGCACACAATATCTTGGATTGCTCATGCAGGGGGCAACTGGTTTCAGATCAAGGCCACAGACGCTGTTGCTGTTGCCCTCTGTGCCTTCATTCACCACGGGCTGCTTGGGCAAGCATCAGGTGTGACCCTTATCGCTGCTACAAGTAATGTGTGTGTGCGTGTGTGCACGTGCCTAACAAAGCAAGCTTCCACATTTGTTTACCATGCTGTTACCATTTCGTGCTCACCTCCATATGTAAGGAATTATGCAGCCATTCCAGGCTGGAGGCCTTCGTAATCCAAACCAAAAGAAACAAAGGCATTGACCTTGAAGTCCCATCAAATGCGACTCCAGGCCCAATGGAATGGCTGCATAACTCGTAATTTAAATCAAACGAAACCAATCCAAACCAATGCATCATTCGTAATGCAAACCAAACAAAACAAAGGCATAGACCCCGAAGTCCCACCACATGCGACTACAGGCCGAGGCAAGCCTGAAGATGCAGTAGTTGCCGCCGTCCACTATGGTGGAGACACTGATACCACTGCGTCCATGTCTGGTACGTACTTGAAACTCAGCATGCAAGAACTCATGCGCCACCTGCAAATTATTTAAAACGTTTGCAATCTGCAACACACTTTCGGTGGGGCAGGTTTTTAATGGCCACAAATTCTGGCTCTGCACACTCTGCGCACTTGTGCCTTCCAACTCTCACACATCCTTTGGTGCAAGCAAGCATTCTCGTAGCGTTTTGTGCATAATGCATAATCCTCCACCTTTATTCTCTAAAAGCATTATCTAAGACAAAGCTTGTTTGTTCGTCCCACAGCTGATTGTTCTTGCACCAAAAAAATGCACAGCTGATTGATCCACTGCTGATTGATCCTCCATCTGAAAAACACACTCTCCAGGCCAAAATACGAACTGACCCACAGCTGCATTCGTCGTTGCAGGTGCTTGTGTTGGCTGCCTCCATGGAACTGCAGGGATTCCAGAGCGCTGGGTACGTCATCTGGAGAATAATGAAAACAGAATGGGTCCTGGCCGAGATGCAGCTACAATGCTTGCGCAGCAGCTTGCGCAAATGGACGTCACGCAATAGGGGATCCGTCCCTGTGACCATGATTACAAAGGGGAGATTGAATAAGTCTGGCATTGGATTATATGCAGGCATGAAAATTTGTAGTTACAATTGTTTTTGGTATGTCTCTTGCGCGGCTTCTGAAACTGTAGGTGGCAGGCTTGGCAGGAGAGTATATGGCGTGCCTATAAATCTGTCTTAATAAGAGGAAATGAGGTGTCGACTCCTTCATTTGATAATACTTCATATTTTACTTAATAAACACGTCATATTACGTCATAGTAGCATTAAGGATTATTGAGCACTTACGCATGCGCGACGAATGTTTTCAATTTACGGAAAGCTGCGGTTGGCTGTGAGATCAAATTACGGTCACTGCAAAGTATAAGACTCAGCACACCTACTGATTAAATGGTTGCGCCTTCGGACCAAAGAAAGGCCTCCAAGGTGGAAAAACCATCCAGCAGAGGAGTGAGTTTTTGCATTGCTGGTCCCTAATGCTTCTACCAGTTCTCTGGCTCATGCCCTTGCGCTCTTTGCACACATGTATCTGTGTCTACTCAGCTTTGCGTGGCTGCCACACTGCTGCTCCTTCCCGGAGCTGGGACCCATGACTCAGACGGACCTCTCGGCCTCAATGTGGTTATACATATTAACATCGCTAAACGAACGAACAAATAGAATCGGAGACCTTGCACGGTACAGGGTCTCTTGAGGATCCCCTCTAATGGTACCCCTTAGAGTTCACATGTTGTCAATTGATTACCAAAACTATCAAACCCAGAAGATAAAGGTTATCAATTAGACTGGCCATCCAGCTTATTGAACAAGACGTATAGAAACTCTCAATTGTCAACCAATTTAACTGCTCCGTCACACGATTCGTCGCTGCCAACGATTGGGCGTGACACGGCTTATATCATTATATACTATCCCTTATTTGATCAAACCAACAATGGGTCATTAGCTGACGTGCTGATTTTATACTGTTGAAAAAATCCAAGTATCAGTGACTTGTCTTAAACTAGTGCACCGCTTGTTTGTTTGCACATTGTATGCCACAGCTCAGCGTCACCAAATTGGCCTGTACATTGGCATGGAGCAATATTACAATACAAGCTGCTCCTCTGAATCTGAATAAAGAGGTTAGGCGGATTTTAAACAGTTTGGATTATTTGCACAAAAATAACAGGAAATTCTTGGTACAATTACAAGCTACACATAAAGTCAGACAAGAACAGCCCCTGTTCTTCCCTCGGGGGCGGGAAATGAAGCACATTTAACCTTAAACTACACGGCCCTTTGGCTCCCTCATCATGGCTAGCGAGGCAATGTCAGCAACAGATAAATGCAGCTTGCGGCCGTGCAACACGCTCTGGTTCTCTAGTATGAGGTCCACCACCTGCAAAGCAAAAAACATGCATCAGTCACACTTCATGTTATACTTCTTGGAGTCGGGGGCACAATCTACAATCAGTACACCATAATTCCTCTAATAAACTTAAAGCGTCCCCACGCACAAAGTGCAGCACTAAACTACACTGCCATGCAATAAAAAGCTTAAACAAGACTACAAAAACAAGACACAAAAAACACTTTAACAACAGCATTAGTGATAATGGGGGTTCTGGAAGGGGGGTTACTGGTAGAGCGGCTGGCTTCAGGAGGGCTAGGCGCAGGCCGGATTGCATGGCTGACAACCCGCCGGATCCTCATTAGTCTCTGTTGTTTATCTTTTTCGTCTTTCGGTGGGGCTTCGGCTAGTGCGAGCACAATTTGGGAGCCTTTCCTTAATGCACGCTGGTGACTTCTAGTGTAAACTTTTACTTTTACTCTTCGTAGGTTGGCGCAAAATGAGCAAGAGAAGGGTTTCCACTGCTACTATTCACACAGGTATAAATATAGAGGTGAGCACATACGGTACACGTAAAAGTCTCTGAAGGGGGGACCTCAAAGAGTAACGGTCATAAACTGTGGATACGTATCATGTATGGTATGGTCCTAGCCATCTTTATGAAAAGCCCTTACCCGCCATCTTGTAAGGATCCAATATGGCTAGATACAAGCTGTGGGGAGACGCTCTCACCGCAGTGAAATTTTACGAGTGCAAGTGAAAGAGCCATTTACCTAGCGTGTAAAAGATAAAATACTAACAATCGTGTTAAGGAATTTTTCGTGAGCGAACTTAAGAGCCTGTACACACTGCTTACTTTGGTGGCGAGCTTACATTGATGACCCATCATCGGTACATTCTGCCGTATTTTCTCCCATCTAACTTATTTGCATTACAACCTTGCTACGGTGGAGCTTCATTACGCCTTTGACCAACGTTTATCTTCTGCATGCAATGACTGAAGCTCCGCAACTGTTCCTCCCCCCACGTAATTTCCCCGGCAGCACGGGCTCACCTCTTCCTTGCTGGCCTCCAGTTCCCAGCATATGGTTTGAATGCCAAACTTAAGTGTTTCTGCCTGCTTATCGGTGTCAAAACACAGAGCCGGCTGGATGATGACCATCTGCCGGGCCTTATCCTCAGTGACCTGCAGTTTGCACAAAGGAGTTGGAGGCAAGCGACAGCAAAACAATCGCTTGGGGCACTTGTGCAGTGTGCATGACAAGGTACTTTCCCTTGCCGGTATCAGTTTATTCCTGTAAACAGCTATAACAATTTATTGTGCATAATGCAAACAGCTTGAAGCTGCATAACACGACACATTAAATATTTGTCGCTTGCAAGTAGCAACAAGATAATTGCTCAAGTCGCATCAAACTATTTAAACATCTCATTTAAGAGCGAGCTTGGATCATAAGACATGCACGTGTCTGGGAACCAAACTGAGCCAGTGTTCCTAAGCGACATGCAATACCCAAAAATCATCACACTATGTAATGCTCCAAACCCACCTCCACAACACGGGCAATTATCTTAATCTTGTCCTCAAGCTCACTCGGCGTGATGTTGGCAAATGCCTTCTTCTTATACGCCATGTTCTTAATGGTGGACAGGGGTACTTGCAACACGTTGGCGAGGCCGCTGAAAGACGCCCTCTCTGCGCGCGTGGTGAAGAAACAGTGAGCGAAGAGAGGCGTGCAAGTCCCCCAGATTGTAAATTAGCAAATTTGTAATGCAGTGGAGAAGCGTGCATCCACTCAAAAAGGCTGTTTGTTTGGTTACGAGCGAATCAGATGCACACCATATCGAGCATGCTTTCCCAGCCTAAATTACTAGATTGCCAAGTAAGTTGGCTCTGGGCCCCGACCAAACACTTTTTGACAACGAGCCCACAGATGGCTTTCATCACTGAAATAGGCCTATTCAGCATCCCTGGTTACGTAGCACAATATCAAGCACAAATACACTCAGGGCTCACGTTCTTCTTCCATGGGCTGAGCAGATATGAAGTTTGCAAGCTCCTTAACGTCTGCAGAGGTCATCTCATCATCCGTAGCTGCAGCGAGGGACACTCTTGAGCGCCATTGATGCTGTCGCCTTTGGCAGACGGTAACACCTATGTTTGCGCGAGTCGGGTTTGATTCAGGCATCGTAGAGCTTTATATAGGAGCTTTACCTACAAGAGGTGTGCAGCACTAGCTTGGATTATATTCGTGGACTGGCTCCACTCTCGTGACTAAGTGACTTTCAAGTGTGCAGCAGAGCGGAAATATGACACTAACATTTGCAGCGCAGTGTGACATATAATGTATGTATGCAGCTGTTGTGTGTAATAGGCACGTATTGTACGCGCAGGTGCAACGCACGCACACACTCATACACACACACCCACACACACCTGGGGATTGAATTCCTGCCACCTGAAATAACAATGAAGGAGATTCAGGGATGCAATGTGTTTTCAATGGAAGAACCTGTTCCTTATCCCACACACCTTTTGCCGTGGGCACTTCAGGATCGTTGGGTGAGCTGCGGTAGAGTGCAGGAGCTGCATTGTAAGTATCACCCTTAAGTGCAATATAAATGAATCTGGCTCAACTTCAACCCAGAGGAAAGAGCCAAACATGCAAGCACTTTAAATTAGATATTTATCATGCTGCACTCCACGTCTAAGCAGCTAGGTTCCATCAACAGGTGGGTTCTGAAGAAGCTCCCTTTCTATCCCTTTCCCGTTCTTCGCGCCCCTTCGCGCCCCTTCGTGTTCGAATGCATCCTGCGGGAACATTCTTGAAGTGTTGCGAGACTAGAGTGCAAAAAAATATCGCCTTACCCCACACATTCACACAGGAACTCTGCTACCACCAAGACCAGCTTGACTAGCAAGCCACGCGGATCTCCTCTCCTCCCCAAGCACGTTGCACCTAGTACTGGCAGCAGAACATCCCCAATCACCATGGCCACTGTGAGTAACCTGAGGGACGGGGACAAACCCCCCGTGCGAAATTCGCAGGGACTCACTCTCCCACCAATATCAACTCCAAACAGGTCAAGGATGTTCCCACCAAGCCCATTGAGGGCCAGAAGACTGGCACCAGCGGCCTGCGCAAGAAAACCAAGGTTGGTAGCAGAGAAGAGAGATCACCCTGTGTTTTCCTCATCACCCCTCTTACAACACAATCTTTTTGCTCTCCACACTCAGCCGCAAACCCAAACTCATGTACCTTCACACACATTATACTACAAAACAGGAGTTCATGAGCCCCAACTACCTAGCCAACTGGGTGCAGTCCCTCTTCAACGCCCTAGGCGCCGAGGCGCAGGGCAAGACCCTGTGCTTGGGAGGTGATGGCCGCTACTTCGGCAAGGAAGCCTCCCAGATCATCATCAAGCTGGCAGCAGGCAACGGCTTCAGCAAGGTGGTGGTGGGTCAGGATGCCATCATGGCCACCCCCGCCATGTCCGCCCTCATTCGCAGGCGCAAGTTCTACGGTGAGGGGTACACTCTTTGTGCAAGTTGTTACCCCTTAAACATGTATGTGTGTCTACTGTGTGCCTTCACTGTAACGTGCTCATTGTGCAGAGTGTGTGCATGCTTGAACACACACACACACACACACACACACGCAGAGAGACAAACATACACACACACGCACACACACATGCATATACAAACACAGGCGGCATCATCATGAGTGCCAGTCACAACCCTGGAGGCCCAGAGAACGATTTCGGTATCAAGTTCAACTACAGTGGAGGTGTGTGTTGCTTACAATAAATTGTTTGGTGTTTGTGTACGTATGAGTGTGTGGTGTGTGTATCTATGTGTGTACGTGTGTGTATGTGAGTGTGGTGTGTGCGCCTATGTGTGTGTACGTGTGTATGCTTGTGTTTTGTGAGCAGCGGTTGCTCGTATGCTTACATGCCTGGCAACATGACATCTTCCCCCGGTATGTGTGGCCATACAGGTGAGCCTGCCCCAGAGAGCATCACGGACAAGATTTACGGAGAGACCCAGAAGGTGGCTGCCCTCAAGATGGCAGACCTGCCTGAGGTCGATCTTAGCAAGGTACCCCCCGTGTGTGTATATGTATATGTGTTTATGTGTGCGTTTGTTTGTGTCTGTGCCTGCGTATGTTTGTGTCTGTGCCTGTGTGTGCAAGCACGCACGCACATTTGTAAAATGCTGTGTAGTCCTATTTTAAAAGCTTCAGGGAGCACTAGTCCTAGCTTCCTTCACTGTGTGCATGAAGCCGTCCACACATGTGACATGTGACATGTGGCATATGCAGATTGGCAGCTCCAAGTTTGGAGACTTTGAGCTGGAAGTTATTGACCCCGTGGCTGACTACATGGCCACACTGAAGGAGGTGCGGATGAAGGTCACCTGTGGTCATTCTAATAATTGAAGGATGTGAGGGGTGCGATTTTAGCCTGTGAAGCAATGTCATTTGTAGGGTTGGCCAGAACTGTGCTTATGCACCATATGTGACCGTATATCTGGTGATTTCTCAGCCAAAGGTACCGTATATGCTCCGTATATATTTGGCCAACCCTAGTCATTTGCTTGCACCAAGAGAGGTGGACGATGGGGGATGCGTAAACCATTGTTACTTAATCACACACCTTCCACCGAAGGAAGCTAACTTTGTTGTTGCAGGCTGCATAGTCCATACTCAACACATATTGCACAGCCTTGTACGCGCACGCACGTGCACACACACACACACACACACACACACACACACACACACACACACACACACACACACAAGAAACGCTGG
>Ga0307942_1002487_pt1 | contig 14998 bp, 11 predicted proteins | sample OrgLakmetagen175_FD_201846 | JGI IMG/M metagenome (GOLD analysis project Ga0307942, IMG submission 201846) | Saline water microbial communities from Organic Lake, Antarctica - #175 | ecosystem: Environmental > Aquatic > Non-marine Saline and Alkaline > Saline | place: Antarctica: Organic Lake...
TATTATTATTATTATTATTATTATTATTATTATTATTATTATTCTTATTCTTATTCTTATTCTTATTCTTATTCTTATTCTTATTATTACATGTAATTGCCACATTGACTATTCTTCCTTGAGTGACACGAGAGGTGCCATTTCCTTGTTCTCAAACCAAAGCAGCTTCCAGGATTTTATAAACACCCTGGAACTGCAGGATTTATTATTTGCAGGATTTGCAGAATTTTTAATAAACACCCTGGAACTGCAGGAATAAATAAACATTGGCAGGATTTAATAAACACCCTGGAACTGCAGGATTTGCAGGATGTATTAAACACCCTGGAACTGTACCTGTTAGCTCGTGCAGCATGTTGACGGTTTCTGCCTTTATCACACGCTCAATTTCTGCAATGTGTTGCCGCTTCAGAGGCTTATTGAAGTCTTCAAAGTGACGCAGGCCAATCTTTTGCTGGGCGGTCAGTTTGAAGCTCTTTAAGCCTGTGTCATGAGCAAGCAAGGAAGCCCGTTAGTCTGTACGTTCAAAAATTTGTAAGTCCGCAAGTCTGTAATGGTGATGCGCAATTGGTGTTTAGGTGATATTAGCCTACAAAGATGTCTGTCCCTTGAAGCGTGTGTGTTTTCTGTGTCTTCTAAACGGGAAAGCAGAGTTAAAAACAACAACTAAAAACAACTCACATGGAAAAATGACATGCTGCATGCAGAACGAAATCATGGTACGCAGAAGCATTTGTGCAATGTTATGCATACAAATTTTATGCTATGAGCACGTGAATTAAACACCAGCCACTTTCAAGCATGCTTGCTTGCAAACAACAGATGCAAAGGATAGGTCCAATCGTAGACATATGCTTAGGGTTGGCCAGAACCATGCATTTATAGGTATATACGGTGTACATACCAGGGAATTTCATTTTGTACGGGCGCCGCAATTATTAAGGAAATTTGTACGTGCGATGTGCGTGTCTGCCCATGCGTACACGGCTGCACATGTGTATGTGTGTGCATGTGTGCGTGCGTGCTTGCTCATGGAAACATAGATGGTGTCTCAATCTGTGCGTGCGTGTGCATGGCATTTAGCATGGCAGGTGCGTGTAACATTACCTGTATTGCACATGCATGCGCGCATGGATGCACGCATGCGCATCTGTGCTTCTCGTGCGTGCCTGAATGGCGTTGCTGTGACTGCTTCTTAAATGCCCAAAAGCCTGGGCTGCGCCAGCAGCCCAGGCGAAAATGTACCCTCACATTTTGTGAAGGAATGCGCCGCACATTTCTTCACTTTGGGGGATACCAGCTGAGGGCGTCCCGCACAAAATTTTATGGGGGGAAAACCGATGGTCTTTCAAACCCCCTGAATTCCCCTCCCTGGTACATACGGTATTTTTAGCAGGGAAATCACCATACATACGGTCATATACGCTGCAGATATACGGTTCTGGCCAACCCTATATATGCTACACATCAAGCATTCACAAGCATTTAGCTTAGGGGGCACCACTGCAAGGCCGCGCAAATGAGAGAGGCACGGCTGAGATGTTTGAGCCCACCAGGTTTTTGGGGAGCAGCCTCAGCCTCTGCCACTTTCCGGTGTACGTCCTCCAGGCTTCGGCAACCGGCAGAGAACCATTGCTGAGCCACTGATGGCCCTGCGCGTAGTCAAATGGACAAAAATAGAGGAAATGAAACGCACGCGGAGCAGGACTGTCCAAGTACATCTTTGCCATGTCGTCAAAGCATTTTTGCTGTTTTAGGGATAACTGCAGGGAGCACTGAGCAGCACGTCCACAATTCAAACAGGCTTATTTCTGATGTGACTAAAATTGATTTGGTATGGCAATCGTTCTCACCTAATCCACACCACATTTCATATCCACAATGTAGGCTCACTTAGGCGAAATGCAGCTGCAAACACGTCGGTGCTAGGCAGCTGCACGTAGGCGCAATGCAGCTGCACACACTACAACTGTACACACTTACAGCCGTGCTTTACGTACAACAGCCATGCCATTAAAGCCGTGCTTTACGTACAACAGCCATGCCATTACAGCCGTGCCATACACACTTACAGCCATGCCATTACAGCCGTGCCATACACACTTACAGCCATGCCATTATAGCCGTGCCATACACACTTACAGCCATGCCATTACAGCCGTGCCATTACAGCCATGCCATTACAGCCGTGCCATACACACTTACAGCCGTGCCATTACAGCTGTGCCGTTACAGCCGTGCCGTACACACTTACAGCCATGCCATTACAGCCGTGCCATACACACTTACAGCCATGCCATTACAGCCGTGCCATACACACTTACAGCCATGCCATTACAGCCGTGCCATACACACTTACAGCCATGCCGTTACAGTTGTGCCATACACACTTACAGCTGTGCCGTTACAGTCGTGCCGTACACACTTACAGCCGCACACACTTACCCACGCCCCAGACTTGCTCAAAAAAGTGCGTCGCAGCGTAGTGCTCGTCGGCCTGCCAAAGCTGCATGCCAAACAAAACAGGAATGGACATGCTGGTTCAGGTCATTATTGCTTTGGTAAACTTGGTAACCTCATTGACAACATACCAGCCAGCATTCAGCATACAACCGCAGATGTCAGGGAACCTTTTGGACAACATACCGGTACCACTCGCCAGCATGCAGCATGCTCTACACAACTGCAGTTTCAGGGAGGCGTGCGTCAGCTACATTCATTCCGTAGGTGTTGCTGATAGCTGAGAGGTTGTGTGCCCAGTGCTTGTGGTGTGCGCACAAGTGTACTGGATGCTGAGATGCAGTGACTTGTTTTGCCTGTACAAGAGTTAAGAAGACGAGTCTTCTGATGTGCCTGAGACCTCTGTTTAGCTTGTGGTTATCTTCTGTCTCTTGTAGTCTTCCTCCTCCCTTTCTGATCAAATTCTGCCTTGCTTGGGTAGGGTGTCTCTGATAGTGCCTTAGGTACATGTAGCCTGTCTGCAAGATTTCCAACACCTTGTTGGGTTGCATCTCACCTCATTTCGATGCAAGCGACCTGTCTGCATGATCTCCAACACCTTGTTGAGTGTCTTTGTCGTGGTGATACCTGCGTGGATATATTATTGTGGAACATGCTGTACTGAGTTAGCTGTTTTATATTGCAGAGCATGGTACTTGTGATGATCTATGAAACAGCTACACTTCATACTTCAGTCATGCAGATGAGATTCACCCGATGTACCGATAATGCTGGATCCTCTGATCCGTTTCAAGGACTCTCTGCCGCAGGTAGATGAAGCTATTCCCATCTTCATAGGTCCCCCAACCAAACTCCTTGCTATGCATAAACATTGCAAAACACCAGCTCAAGGATCTTGCCCACATTTCTACCAGCTTGCTCACAAGGGAAGTGAGTTCTTTCAATATCATTTAAACACATGTACCTACAAATATCCTGCTAACATGCAATGGACTTTGTGTGCTCCCCCTCTTTGCCCCCTTTTCGTTTCCTTCGTTCTTCCTTCTTGGAGGCGATGATCGCACACTTTACCTTTTCACAAAGTCCTGATTTAAAAAGCTGGTCGCTGCATATTTTTGGAGCAACGTTCAAAAAGTTTGCCTTCACAACATTTTGCTATAAAGTTGATTACTTTCCATGCTTTCATGCAATGTGTACATACCTGCGTCTCTGACATCCTGCTCGCACGTGATAGGCTCCTCCACCTCCAGCAGCTGCTGTATGGCGATCAAAGACTGCTTGCGCTACAGGCATGCACATGAGTATATGTGTATGGGTGTGCGTGTATTGTCAAAAAAGGCTATATAAAGGAGTATTTTAATAAGTTTGCTAGGTGTCAATGAGCACAGCTAAAGAAGCTCAACCATGGCTGCCCTAGATGTTTGGGACACAATTTCGTAAGAATTACTCAGGACAAAGTTTTGATCCAGCATAAAATAAAAATGTGGACGCTGAAACTTTGTGCACGCCAGCTTGTTACAACATAAAAGCTCGGACCAGGTCATGCTTTACCTAATAACTCGAGCAGAATGCGGCTGATTAAATAAGCATTGGCATGGAATTAAGTACAGAATCGGCGTTTGGAATTGCAAAAGGCCCTTAGCTTATATGTTCCTCCCAAAATACCACAGTAACTTTACATGCAAGCTCGTCAGAGGTTATTTTCATCTACAGCTCCTACATAAACCTGTTGAAATGCAATAGCATAGAGGGCACCAGAGAACTTCAAGAGCACGGAGCACAATGAGGGTTGAAGAGCCTGTACAATAGGGAAGTTGCTAAAATCGATCCCTGTCTTCCAAATGAATATGGTATGGGTAGATAGAGAGAGAGAGGGGCGTGTTTGAAAAGCGCATTTTCCCCAAAGGAAGGGAAATGCTAAAATACTGTACAGGCAGGTCTATACACTCCCCACGCTAATCAAGGAAGAGAGCCATTCTGGTATCAAGGACTGGAATACTCTTCCACCTTGCAAAACGCACCCTGAAGCTGCCTGGGTCGTTGTGGCCCCCATAACTGTTATAGGTTGCCTGGAGGATGAAAACGTGTACAATAGCAGATGTAAGGAAAGAGGCAACGGTGGCATTACTTCGCCGTTTATTTAACAAAATATACAAGTTTGCATACTATATACGTTTTCATTGCATACTATATACGTTTCATCGCATACTATTTACGTTTGCATTGCATACTATATACGTTTCATCGCATACTATATACGTTTGCATACTAAATACGTTTGCATTGCACACTATATACGTATCAAATAACTGTGCAGGGGATGACTTGTACATCTGCGTCTTATGTGCTCACACGTTTTTGGGTGAAAACACTTGATATTATTAGGTTGCGACTGCTTGCACTCACAACAAACTGGTGAAAACACCTGATGTAAGTAGGGTGCAACCGCTTGCACTCGGAACAATCGTGTCCAGCATTTCATGTGGGCCTGCAACATGCTAGACAAGAGCACTTGCATGATCTACTTGCCAAGAGGAACCACATTAAAGGACGGCAAGGGGCACATGCAAGCATCGTACGTGTGTGTGCAGAATGGAAAGTTAGAAGTTTGCCTACATCCTATTTGCTTTTCACTCACGGTTTCAACCTGGCTGCTAGGGTAAGTATGAGCGTGCTATACTACGGAGAAAGAAGGAAAAAAAGGAAAGGGTAACATTACGGCAAAAGCAAGTAGTGGGCGTTGCATATAAACTGGGTGTACTTAGGGCTGGCTAGAACCACATGTATAGTGTTGGTCAGAACCGTAAATGTACAACGTATAAAGTGGGTGCAAAACAGGCACTGGGCCCTACACAGCTCCCCAAAATGCCAAAATTCCAGCAAATGTCATTGGTTTAGACATAAAATCAAGCATCTTGCATTCAGATGAGGTATAGGGGGCTGTGAATTGAGCGGAAAATTTATTGGCCCTGTTTGGGGTGACTTTGCACGGGGACCACCATATGCATATATGATACGGTGAACGTTTGAGGGAAACTGGTATCGTACGCAGTTTTGGCCAACTCCAGGGGTGAGTGCATTGCTGTGTTTGCCGTGTTGATAATTACCCAATGCGTTATGATGTGTAATAATGTGTAATAATGTGTAATTATGTGTGATAATGTGTATTAATGTGTAATAATGTGTCATAACCTAATGTGTTATAATGTGTAACTTACACATACATATGTAGCTGATCAGGCATTGCGACCAGCTGCCTTTCTTGCACAGATGTGCCGCCCACCTGAAGCTTTTTGATCATACAGCGCGGAAGTGCCTAGCTAAGCCAAGGCAAACTTGACATAAGCGTAAGCATACAATGTAGCGCGGAAGTGCCTGGCTAAGCCAAGGGAATTTTATATAAGCATTCGATGCAGCGCAAAAGCGCCTGGCTAAATTCAGGCACGTCTAATACGAGCGAAACCATACGATGCTGCGCGGAAGTGCTTGGGCTAAGCCAAGGAAAATTATTATAAGCGTAAGCATGCAAGCTACCAAACCTTGGTTGTCGAGCAAGGCCTGTACACTGAGTGAAAGCCCACCTGGATCTCTTTGCTGTTTATTGCAACCAGCGTGCCTGGCTCAGCAAAAAGGCACCTTGGCTTACAGATAGAGATGGCTATATAGATAGAGATGGCTTTATAGATGCCTATATACCTATATGACCGAGGGCATACAAATTTCACGGTTGGCACCCAAGCTAGTTGGATGCAAGGTCTGTGCACTGAGCGAATACCTACCTGGAGCTCCGCCATGTGCCTGTTGAAAAAGTGGTGTTCTACGTGAGCACGTCCGTGGGTAACCCACCTACGAACACTGGGCGAATACCCACCTCGAGCTCCTTGATGATGCAGAACGGGCGTGCCTGGCAGCACACATGCTGGCATGCGCTGTTTATGGCGCTCCCAGAGCCGAGCACCTCGTTTGTGATGGCCTGCTGCAGCACTGCCTCCTGGCTTGACACCTGCTGCTGCTGCTGCTGCTGCTGCTGCTGCTGCTGCTGCTGCTGCAGCGGATGATTTAGGAGTCCTAGCTCTTGACTCTGCTGCTGCTGTGCTTGCAGCTGGTCCTGATCTTGCTGCGGCACCTGAGTCTGACTATGCTGCTGCTGCTGCTGCTGCTGCTGCTGCTGCTGCCCTTGGCTGGGGTAGTGCCAGCTCATTTTCCTGCTACACACTGGTATCCTCCCGCCCATCACACGCACTGGCTCGTCAATCACACCCACGCCCAGCATCTCAGGCAAAAAGTAGGCGGGGGGCTTGGGGATGTTCCCTTCAGGTGCTCTCTGCGCGCCATTTGGGCTAGTGCTGGGAGCAGGTCCCATTGGTGTGTGACTTGAACTGACGCTAGGAGCAGGTGTCATCGGTATATGATGACCTAGGCTGGTGCTGGTTGCTAGAGTGCATGGAGGTGGTGTGGGGATTGCAGGGGCGGTGGGAGGGACAGACAAAGTGCTATGAGGGGTGACAATAGGATGGGCAGGACCATTAGGAGGAGCAGCAGGTACTTCTTGTGGCAGGATAGCTGCTGGTGCAGCTGGTATGACTGCTGCTGCTCCCACTCCTGCTGGTGTGCATGCTAGTGCTGTTGCTGTGTCTGCTGCAGCGGATGTTGTGCATGCTGCTGCCTCTGTGGCTACTGATGCTTGTGGTGATGGCAATGGTGCTGCTGGTTTGTTTGGTGGGTGAGCACCACCTCCTCCGGAACCTCCTGCTGCTGCCTCCAGAACTTCAGGCGGGACAGGAGGAAAAGCATCTGTTGCTGGTGTGACTAATGCTGCTGCTGCTGCTGCTGCTGCTGGTGCTGCTGTTGCTGCTGCTGCTGCTGGTGGTGGTGGTGGTGGTGCTGCTGCTGCTGCTGCTGCTGCTGGTAATGGCAATGGCAATGGTGGTGGTGCTGCTGCTGCTGCTGCGCCTGCTGGCTTACAGAGTTGAAATGCACATGCTGCTGCTGCCAGGGCCTCTGCTGCCGTTGCTGCTGCCTGCCCCGCTTCGTGAGCAGCCTTGTCTGCCATTTCAGTCGCCCTAATTTTGGCGGCTTCCTTCTTGACCTCTGCAGGTAGGGTGTGCACATGCGCGTGTGTGAGTGTATGTGTATTTGTATGTGTGTGTGTGTATGTGTGTGCACGTGTGTGTGTGTATGGTGTGCAAAGCAACATGGTATAAGGAATATTAGTTGTGTAATAGCTGTTTTATGTGACCAATGCAGCCGTGGCATGTGCGGTGTGCGCATTGTTATATAATTAGGATCAGCACTTGTGTGGTTTTATGTGACCAACGCAGATATCGCATGACTTCTGCAGGTGAAGCACGTGCAATGTGCGCAATCGTTTTAAATCAGCAACATCATTTGTGCCACAGCTTCTCAAATGATCTCTGCAAACTTGGCGATCAGATATGTGTGAACGCTGGCACAGCTTCTGTAAACGCATAGTGATAGACGGCCTTCCTTGTAGATTCCTGCAGAGGCGTAGCATGTAGCTATGTTTGCGTGATGTGTTAAGGAATATGTTACCAGGCAGGCATACTTTTGATTTTGGCTCTTGGGTGCACACCCGTACAGAACAGAACAACGTGTCGTGATTTGCCACGACTTATTAACATGCATACACAGTTCCACACCCAACTTTTTGGTACAGATCAGAGCAGCCCGCCGTGATTTGCCGCAACTTATTAACATGCATACACAGTTCCACACCCAACTTTTTGGTACAGATCAGAACAACCCGCCGTGATTTGCCGCAACTTATTAACATGCATACACAGTTCCACACCCAACTTTTAGGTACAGATCAGAACAGCCCCCCGTGATTTGCCGCAACTTATTAACATGCATACACAGTTCCATACTCAACTTTTAGGTGCACACTCGTACAGATTTAAGCCACCCGCCGTGATAAGCCGCACCTCATCAATATTCATACAAAATTCCACTCGGTCGTTACTGTACCAAATCTCTAATTCAGCTACAGCACCCACTCCCTGTCTGTGTGGTCTCATACACAACTAAATGGATGCACACGCACGCACACGCACATAGAGCCCAGTTTCCTCTAGTCACTTCCTTTTTGTACCACATCGACATGCGCGTGCATTCCTCCCCCTCTTTACACAAAAATTACCCTCGTGCCCCCATTCCTTTCACCCTCCCTGTCCTTGCGTGCCCACATGCGCGTGCAGTCCATCCCCTTTTCACACACAAAATACCCTCATGCTCCCATTCCTCTCACCCTCCCTATCCTTGCATGTCCACATGCACGTCTGTTTCCCTCCCACATCACGCACACGATCAAGCCCTGATGCCCTAATTCCTCTCACCCTCCCTATCCTTGCGTGTCCACCTCTGTCGCAGCAGCCAGATCGTTTTGAGGGCCGCCCCGAGGTCGTAGGGCTCTATCCATCTTCCACCCACTCCCCAGTTCTCATGCGGGTCTTCACATATCTCGCTTGAATCTGGCAGGATGTACCTGGTAGAATGGGGAACGAATACAGCAAAGTTTTGAACGCAGGCAGTGACTTTTTTTTCTTTCCTCGCTTGGATCTGGCAAGATGTAGCTGGCAGTTTGGGTGGGTCGCTTTGCCTGCTGAGATAGACTGGATTAAGCACACATGGTGTGTGTAAACCCTAATGTGGTGATTTCCATGGGGAAATGGCTCATATCCTCATAAAACACCAACCACTCAGCCGTTTTCTTTAATTTTTGTTGAAATGATATTGTTTCCTAAAAAGGATTATATACCATGACAAATATTCCAGAATTGTGCAGTGGGTGATCTGGTATGGATAATTTGTGGTAAGAAGTGGGGTGCACGCCGCGGCTTACCAGGCATGTACCAATAAGTCAGCCTCAAGCAGAAAAGGCAGAAGTGCTCTGGAAAGCAGAACATTTTGATGCCTAGTTTGAAGCTGCCTAATTAGGGGGCCCATACGCGGGGAACATTTGATGCCCATTTTGGGGGGAATTGTCCACCTCTGAGTTATTACCCGTTATTAATTACCCTTGCTTGGAGCTTGCAGGATGTGTCAAAAGAAAAGTGAGAAGAATACAGAAAATGTATAGTCAATGTTGTTACTATCAGCATAAATTTGCCTTTTGGGCAATCCACAAACACACCCACGCTCCCACTCCCCAAGCCTCAAGCCTTTACATGCCCACCTCCGCCCTGTGGGCAACCTGGCGCGCGCGCACACACACACACACACACATACACACACACACTCACACACACACTCTCTCACACACACACACACACGACAATAAGAAAATACAGCAGTGAACACACACACACACATACACACACACATGCTACAGCGCACCTCTGCCCCCCAGGCAGCACGGGTGCTGTCTCTACTGGTGCAGCTTGTCCTGCCCCCCCGTCTGCCACCCTTCCCGTGACCACAGCTGCTGCTGTTGCTATCGCTGGGGACGCAGCCACTGGAGGCGGGGAGGGATACGGCAGAGATAAAGGTTGTGAGGCATGTGGCACGGCAGGTTGAGAGGATGTGAAGGGGGCAGCTTGTGAGCTACTTGGAAGAGCAGCATGTGGTGCGTATGGCTGGAGGTCAGACTCGGAGGCCGGAGGGAGGGCTGGTGGAGGGTGCAGCAGCAGGGTGCGGCACTGCCCCTGGTACTCTTTCACGGCCTGGACTGCATAGGGTGCCTCTTCCAGCAGCTTCCCTGGGTATGCGTGTGTGTGTGTGCGTGTGTGTGCGTGTGTGCATGTGTGTGTGTGTGTGCGTGTGTGTGCACGTACGTTTGTGTGTGTGTGTGTGTGTGTGTGCGTGTGTGTGTGTGTGTGCGTGTGTGCACTTGCATCCATCTATTACGCATGCTCCATTGCACTGTGCCATTGCACTGTGCCATCGCACTGCGCCATCGCCCAAGCACTTCAGAAGCACAGCGGCTTGTGCGATCCCCGTATAAATACAGCCTTATTTGTTGCATGCACCTACATTTATGACTCATGCATTGAGTCGACCACAATCATATGTATTATGTGTGGTACTTTTCAAAGCAGGTTATATTATCCAGACTTGTCTAAAAGGAGGTATAAATACTGTTCTGGCCAAACGTACACGTGCAGGTGGACAGGAATAGTAATTCCCTTCCTACAATGAATCTCTGCCATATGAGCAATGGCTCGCACACATTTCCTCTGAACTCTACCGAGGTTTTGCACCTGCTTGAATGCTCCTGCCCACAAAATCTTGAGAGACAATGTGGAAGGGCACGCCAGGAAGCTTTGCACCTGCATGCATCGTGGAAGGACCCAAAATAGCTGTACTATATGAGGAGACTCAGAAGGAGGTTTGGACACCTTGAAAGGGCCTACACATCAAAGTCCAGAATTCAAAGTAGCTTTGTTTGTTTAGGTACATGAGGAAACTTGGAAGGAGGTCTTGGCACTTGAAGGGGGCGTACCCTTAAAGATCGAGGCGCGTGTGTTACCTGGCAATTCACACGGCAAGGGGACAGGCAAGCGTATGCCCGTTGCCGCGAGCTTCTCACACAGCCTGCCAAGGGTGATGTCAGGCCTGACGGGAGCACACACAACACAAACACACACAAACACGCACACACAGAGAAAAAGTGATATGTGTGCGTTTTTGTGACGTGCTGTGATTGGTCATCAAGAACTTGCCAAGGGTCATGTCAGACCTCACAGGTGCACAAAAAAACAATGTGCTAGGAGCATTGTTACAATGCTGTGTGATGTCGGTGTTGTGTGTGTTTAGATGATTAGATGAGATGAGATGGCGCAGCGGGCGGCAATAAAGAGCTGAGTAGGAGACGGCGTCTCATTGCGAGTGCACAGATCCATTAACAGCTCATATGATCCCTTGTTTGTTTGGAAGGTATACGCAGCATGATCAAAACAAATGCAGCTGGGAGAGGCACAGCCTGCGAATCAAACTCACCTGCAAATCACGTGGGTCGTCGTCTTCTCCAGCGCCTTGTCTCTTATTCCACCGCGCTGTTTGATCTGCAGAAATGAGAGAGTGGCGTGCGCCGCCAATCACAGACGGCAAAGCAGGGGAGCAGGAACTAATTACTTGTGTCCACACATGCAGGAACTCCTGCTGGCAAGTCCTCACCCACTGCTCCCTACAACACATTGCTATCTTGCTCAATCTTTATTTAAAACAACTGCTTTAGCATTAAGGGCTTTGGCAAGAAGTGTGAGCGTCTGAAGAATCAAAATCTCTTCTTTTAATTACGGCCATCTTTGCAGGGCCGCAAAAAATACCCACCGCGCCACCTCCCTACGTCATTTCCATCCAAACCTAGTCACCTTATCAAACTGGGAATTCATGTTCACTGTGATCCAGGAGTGAAAGTGCAGGCCGTGGAAGATGTGGTCCTTTGGGGGCAACGTTGGCGAGCTTCGGACCTTTGTGCCAGGGCTGCCCAGGGAAGAAGGCTGAGAAGGTGCCCGAGCTGGTGAACACACAAGTGCAGCATTATATAAGCAAATGACATGCGTGCTCTACACCATGTGCCTGTTGAAAAGGTGGTGTTCTATGACAGTACGTCCCTGGCTATCCCAGGTTTCTGAATAATGTGCAGTGCTCTGTCGTTGCACACATGAATCCTCTTACAATTGGTTAATGCGTTGATGTCAATATTATTATACATGCCCAATTGTGTTTACTCAAATGCGCAGCACCCTGGGTTCTGCATACCGTTTGCAGCAGCTACTTTGGAGGAGGGAGTTGTGGTGCCCGGAGATGACAAAGACGCTTTCTTTCTGCTTCCCTGGGACGACCTGTCTTCTGATGAAGCGGGGCGCTTCTCAGCACTTCCACACGGCGAAGTGTCTGATATCATCATGCCGCGAGCATGCAGCATTCACGACCTGTCACGATTAGTGTGAAATACTCAGGCAAATAAATGTAGGTGTGTAATGCATGTGCGGCATGAAAACGTGTATTCTGTGCAGGCATGTAAGCGCTTTGCATGAGCCAAACGTCATGACTCTAGGATACGTGTGCGAAATTGAACGCACACACAATAAAGCATTCAACAATTTCGCCCAGCAGAGGGCGTGCTAGTACATCTTGATTACCTGTGTTCCTTTTGGACAGTTTGATGAGTGCTGTTCAGTGCTCTGCTGCTACGGTCCTTAGCCTATGTTTTGGCATTTTGCAGATCAACACATTGCACATTGTACAATATTAGAATTTATTTCTTGCAAAAAGATATTGCAATGTCAGAATGCGAACAAGCGGACACACCCACACGGCCGGAGGACTTCGTTCTAGTGGACCACCTCAGGCTTGTGAGTTTGGGTTGCTTGTTCAGTTGTGCATGGAACAACAATGTGGGATCCTTGCTGCAGGACACCTAAATTATTCGTGCTTGCACGCAGGTCCAGCCCTACTTTTTTGACTTCAAATGCTTTGTCAAGCTGAGGTACGCAGTTCATAAATGATGTTAGGAGCCTGCTCCTTCTGCACTCTAGCACCTGTGTACATGAAAAAGCTACAGGCAGCGTCGCTAACACGTAAGCCCCTGCCTGCATCATTTTGGCGGCCGCATGAAACAGACCACCCACAAAGGCGTTAGGCTTTATCATACCTGTGACCTGATAGCTTATAAGCAGAACAATGTTGCGCCGAACAAATGAAGTATGGTTGCTGGACGGTGGAAAGAACAAAGGCAAATTGCTCGATTTTTTGTACAATCAACGGAACCCATCGAGCAGCACACGCGCACACCATCACATATATACACACAAACACGCACATGTACACACATACACACACAAACAATTACGCGATGCCCCTACCTATCAAGCTGCCTGTCAAAGCAACTCATACCTCACCCTGTCCACCTCATTAATACAGGTGGCACGGCATGAACCTGGTAAACTTGTTCACGCAAGAATTCCCTGCTCTCAGGTATGCCTGTGTGCAGAACCACTTACAAGTTGTTGGTTATAGCTATCGCTGCATGTGTCACTGGACTGTAGTAACACAAGGTGGTTCTTCACGCACAATTGTCTTACAATTAAAGCAGAGCTCGTCCCATGCCCCCCTACCCCCTCCACACAAACACACAAGCACACATACACGCAAACATACATACGCCTCTTCCCCCCCCCCCCCCTACACACATACGTATGTACTCTACACACGCACATACACAAATAACACAAATTACACACAGCCGCTCCTACTATGAGCGTGCGGTTGCTGCTGGGCGTTTGCGGATTGAAGCGCCTGGAAAAGGCACTGGAAAGGTTGGTGGGGCTGCGGCTTTTGTGCTGGGGTTGGCCATATAGGGTGGGTGGGGCTGCGGCTCTTGTGCTAAGGTTGGCCATATCCGTACATACATGCATATATACGTAATTTTTGTGCAAACCTATACGATATTATAAGCAGGGTAGTTTCCGTACAAATGGTCATATACGGTGTACATGTTCAGTCTTGCCAACCCTACTCTTGTGTGCACAAACTTCCTGGGGTCTTTAACTTTTTACGCCATCATTGTGTTTGGCAGCCCTCCGGCAAGAGTGAGCACAAATTTTGGAACCTCTCCTTTTCCTTGCTGACGTCTTTCCTTACTGCGTGTGCTGACGTGCTGACGCTCATCGGTGGACGGAGCCCTTTTTCTAATGTACACTTCCTATTCATGCAACCTTTCCTGCATTCACTCACCCTTCATTTTCTTTGCTTTCAATAGCAGGGCTAAAGCCTTCCCACAAATACATAACGCGCACTTCCCACAAATGTATAACGCGCACTTCCCCCCTTGACTGCTGACCAGGGACCCAACAAGAACAGTGTGCCTAGCCGCATCCTGCCAGCAGATAGCCCCCTCGGCTCAGGCATGTGTGTGCGCCATTTGATACATCGACATGAGCCGCCGGTGCTAGCTGGGGAGGTAAAGGTGAGGGGCAGCTTTGGCATGTGTGTATGTTCCTGTGTGTGTGTGCGTGTGCATGTGTTGATTTGTGAGTGTATATGTGCGCACAATTATGTGCTTGCGTGTGTGTGTCTCTGTGTGTGTGTGTGTGTTTGTATGTGCATAGTACACCACTACAGCCAGCGCGTGCTGTGGAGGTCGTAACAGGGGCTGCTTTGGGATTATATGCTGTTGTTCATCAGTGTCCATTTATTGTGGAAATGAGCTGTCAATCCAGAAGGCTTGTCTCTGTATAATGATTTATCAAACCAATCCCAAAGTCCGTTTTCTGCTCCCAGACACGACCGCAAGGGGCTGCTGCTGCTTCCCGTGCGCACAGAGTGTGTCCACGTTTTACAGTCGTGTGCACTCACACGACGAGTCACAGTCGTGTGCGTACAGAGTGTTGCCACATGTTACAGTCGTGTGCTCTCACACGACGAGTCACAGTCGTGTGCGCACAGAATGTTGCCACGTGTTACAGTCGTGTGCACTCACACGACGAGTCACAGTCGTGTGCGCACAGAATGTTGCCACGTGTTACAGTCGTGTGCGTACAGAGTGTTGCCACGTGTTACAGTCGTGTGCACT
>Ga0307942_1002488_pt1 | contig 14998 bp, 17 predicted proteins | sample OrgLakmetagen175_FD_201846 | JGI IMG/M metagenome (GOLD analysis project Ga0307942, IMG submission 201846) | Saline water microbial communities from Organic Lake, Antarctica - #175 | ecosystem: Environmental > Aquatic > Non-marine Saline and Alkaline > Saline | place: Antarctica: Organic Lake...
TCTACCTTGGTCTAAAGCAGCTTGTGTCTTGCTAATCACAGGAATCTACCTTGGGCTAAAGCAGCTTGTGTCTTGTCAATCTACCTTGGGCTAAAGCAGCTTGTGTCTTGTCAATCACAGGAATCTACCTTGGGCTAAAGCCTGAGTGAATTTGTGCCTGTGCCATTGCCAGGTCACTAGTAGTTGGCTCCCACATAATATAACAAATGTCACCTGCTCACTCTGGAAGTCTCAATCAGTTTGCACGTTTGCACCTTCTGTGCCACTGCCAGCTCACTAATTGGCTTCCACAAAGTCTTACCAATGTTTGCCACTGAATCATCTCGGAAGCCTGGATCAGCTCTCACCTTCTGTGCCACTGCCAGGTCACTAGTCGCCTCCCACAGTATTCCACAAACATACGCTGCCTGCTCATCGCTGGACGTCAGCAGTGTGGATAGCATGGCACCCAGACAATCGGACGCTGCAATTCATAAAAAACAAGCACGAAAGGTGTTTGCGCTGAACTGAACGTCAGGTGCAGAGAATGTCAGGGACTCAAAAGCGAGCGTGTGCCTCCCAGTTTTTGCTTAACGCACATGTATGGGATTCTCGTATCTTAAAATGCTACACATTAATTGCATTGTTTTACACAGAACTGGTGGCACAGCAGTTGAGATACATGTGTGATGTCATCACACACAAGCACATACACACATCTCACACACGCACCAATGAGCTCTGGCATGAAGTCAGGGCAGATCGCTAGAAAGCGCAGGCAAGCACTAGCTTGCGTAGCTATACAGTCCTTGCGTCCTGCGGGGAGTCGGTTGCTGCCTTTGACCTTCCCTTTTTTGCCCCCTCCCCCTTTCTTTTTGCCTGCTTGCCTGTCGCCTTTCCCAATAGAGGTGGGCGGAGTGGCCGGCACCTGGAGTTAGACAGTAGAGGTGTGGGAGGTGTGGCCAATAGAGGTGTGAGGGTTTGTGGGAGGTGTGGCCGGCAACTGGAGTGAGAGGTGTGGGAGGTGTGGCCGGCACCTGGAATGAGAGGTGTGAGAGGTGTGGCCGATAGAGGTGTGGGAGGTGTGAGGGGTGTGGCCGATAGAGGTGTGAGAGGTGTGAGGGGTGTGGCCGATAGAGGTGTGAGAGGTGTGGGCGGTGTGGCCAATAGAGGCGTGAGAGGTGTGAGGGGTGTGGCCGATAGAGGTGTGAGAGGTGTGGGCGGTGTGGCCAGCACCTGGAGTGAGAGGTGTGAGAGGTGTGGCCAATAGAGGCGTGAGAGGTGTGAGAGGTGTGGCCGATAGAGGTGTGAGAGGTGTGGCCGATAGAGGCGTGAGAGGTGTGAGAGGTGTGGCCGGCACTTGGAGTCAGACAGTAGAGCAATTACTTGGCTAGAACCATACAAGTATATATATACGGCCGCATATTGCTTTTTTAGTTCTTGTACAGCATATTTGTACTTTAATGGTTAATAATTTACACGGTGTACGGTATATACATATATGTACAACTTTTACGCCTGATCTAAACATAGATCCCTTTCACGGTCCTGGCCAACCCTACTAATAGTTCACGAATAAGGAGGGATGAACTGGCATGGGAGTTTGTGTGATGCAGGAGCATTGTGAACAACAACCAGAAAAAGAGAAAGGAAAGCGACGAAAGGTGAAAACAGGTCATGTCACATGTGAGAGGAGGATGAGGGTAAAAACAAATGGTCGACGTTGTAATTGTGACTGGGGATGCGCATTAACTTGAAACAAAAAATTGGAACAAGTAATTGTAAAATGCAGCAGGCAAAAAGATGCTGCACTCATGTTGTATAAAGATGACCTCCTTCTTACAATGGCTCCCAGTTTGAATGAAAGTTTACACACACACGCATACACACGCACATGTATACACACACGTGCATACACACACGCACAGGCACACACATGCACATGCAAACGCACATGCACACACACACACACACACACCATCGAAGGCTCAGGCAGCCTTGGTGTATAAGAAAGCAGCTGCACTAGAGTGGAAACAGCGCCATGCTGAATGAGGCTGTTGCGGCGCGCCATCTTTGGCTCAATCGGCTCACACTGCGCGCAAAAATAAAACATACAGAATGGAGGAGTGTTGCGTAACACTTATTATAGACAGAGTGTAAGGTCAATGTTTGGCTCAGTCGGCTCACACTGCGCGCAAAAAGAAACATGCAGGATGGAGGAGCGTTGCGTAACAGTCATACTTTCCACACACTTATTATAGACAGAGTGTAAGGTCAATGTTTGGCTCTACAGGAGGCAGGAGCACCAACGGGTAACCATGCAAGGTCAAACACACACACAACTACGTAAAACAGGGCACTTAAAAGTAATGGTGTCTTACGGTTCCAAGGGAAATAAAGTTAAAGGCTAGTCATGTTACTGTGTAAAGGAATTGTTGATGATCCAAATCCCTTGAGCACACACCATGCTGCACGTGGCACAGCAGCCACGCTACACAAGGCCACTGCAGCTATGCACGCACACACACAACCATGCTGCACACACAACCATGCCGTACATGCTACACAAGGCCAAGGCAGCCACTGTCTTTAATCTCTCTCTCTCTCTCTCTCTCTCTCTCTCTCTCTCTCTCTCTCCCAATCTCACCTCCACACCCTTATGAATGCAGCCAACACACTAACAACGTGAAAAACTTTTTCTTCCCCTTTGCCGACCATTTAACTGCCTTTTGTGTGCACCACCACTCCACCTCCACATTCTCTATCAATGCAGCCAACACAGCAACACCGTGAGCACATTTGATCGCGCCTTTTCCTTGGCTTATGATTCACCCGCTTTTGCACGCACTACTTCCTTACTTCAGTACTCTTTATTTGCTTTTCCCAACGTCACATATTGCAGTATCCTTCTCCTTCCCCTTGGCTAACCCACAACTGCTCTTGCACACACTTCCTCCTCACCTGAATAATACCATTTGACACACTCAACACTGTGATATTGTGCAGCATTGTGATGCGTGTTTGTTTCTCTTGGCTAACCCATCAACTGCTCCTTCACGTCCCACCTCCTCACCTCCACATTCTTTATCAGTGCACGCAACGCAGTCACACAGTGAAGCAAGGCCGCTCCTCACCTCCACATTCTCTATCAGTGCACGCAACGCAGTCACACAGTGAAGCATGGTGATGCGTGCACCTCCCCATCCCGGAACAGATCCAAACTTGCAGCCCTCTAGCAACAGCAGCAATGCGTTGTCCGCCACACGGGCGCTATACTCAGGGCGCTGCATGCGTACAAGACCAAGCATCCATTTTTTTGAGGTAATCTTGGTTGCAGGTGCGTGCTTTCTTGCGCACACCAGCCAGCGTTGCAGGATTACCCCCTGCATGACTGCAGAAATACACAGCCATTCCCCAACAAGGTTCACATGTACATTGCACATCCAATTCTTGGTAACAGCAGTTAATCAGATGTTTCCCGGAATGCAATCTGAAGCAAAGCGTCAGTCAGCCCTCAACTCTGTGCCATGATAATGTGCTTATCGGTCATTCTATGGAAGTTGGAGGCATGGCAATTTGAATGGGTCGGCTTGAAATGCATGTATCAAAATGATCCACGGGTCCAAAGCTGGAGACTTTCTAAAAACAAGGTCATGTGCGGTGTATACGTACAAACGGTTTAGGCCAACTCTCAGGACGGAAGTGCTCAATAACTCAATCTGGCATGTACAGAGGATCCCTATCTTGTGTGATGCAGGCACTTACCACATCCCTAAGGCACTGCTCAGACATGCAGTCCAGGTGGTACAGGGAAACCCTGTCCTGTGTGATGCACCTGCCATATTCCGTGTGTTACCTGCGCTAGGAAGCAGAGGAGCTGCGCTGCTGGCTGGCGCCCTCGATCATGGTTCCCACCCATGAGTGTCACAGTGGCCATGATCAGCTGCAGCAATGGAACAGAGGGCATTTGTGTGAGCTTGCGTGTGTGTGTGTGTATGTGTGTGTGTGTGTCTATGCGTGTATGTGTAAGTGCACGCGTATGTGTGAGAGTGAGTACACGTTTGCTCACATGTGTGCGCAGATTTGGGAAGCAAAATGGGAGTAAATTGAAAAGTGACGATATGAGATACTACGATACCATACGCTACGCGCAAATCACCTGCATTGCAATGATTCATACCCAATTCCAGTCCCGACCCAACTCATTACAAAGACACATACTCACTCGGCTATTAATGACCTCTTGCATGTGCTTGCTGGATTGAGCGAGGGCATGTAGGGTGCCGCAAGCTGCCATGCGCTCCTCAGGTCCACCTTTTTCTAAAAGAAGGATGAGGGCAAATAGGGGTTGACCCTTCAGGATTTCTTCCTTCTGCATGTGTATGTGTGCGTGTGTGTGTGTGCGTGTGTGTATTTGTGTGTGTGTGTGTGTGTGTGTGTGTGTGTGTGTATGTGTGTGATTATGTGTGTGCGGCGCGTGGACAAAGTGAGGTGCCTGAATTTGCAAGTTTGCGCATGTGCAAATTTGAGCTAGTTCATGATTCATGAAGGATTCCTTCCTGCTGCATGTGTGTGTGCACAAGTGTCCGTGCATTGAAATTTCAAGCGTGTCTGCACAGGTGCACACGGTAGCTTGCCCATGAGTATATACTTGATATTGGCACTAATGTGTGTGCGTGTGTTTGGTGAATGTGTGCCTCTGTGTGAATGTATGTGTGAGTGCTATTTCTTTACGCAAGTGCAGGTCGTAAATGTGACGTAAATGACAGAGCAAGAGCCCAAAATATACATGTGTGCTTCTTGTTATTTGTGGCATAAACAGGAAGAAAAGCAAATTCACAGTTTTGTCTGCACAAGATTTAAACAGGAATGCAGACACTGTCACTGACAAGAAATAGGACTTGGAGAAAGTAAACAATGTAAGCACATAGGCAAAACACAAGCTAAAAGAGACAAGAAAGGCACAGAAAACGAAAAGAAGGGGAGGAAAGTCGCACGTATCAACCTCTGCATGTCTGACCAACAGGGGTAATAAAGGAGAGCATACGGCATGTGCGATTAACGTGTAGCTTGTCTGTGCAGATGCTCAACGTAATTAAAAAAAAACAGGGATTGATTAGGGCTGATCTAATTTTGTGACCGAACCTATTGATACGGAAGGGGACAGAGAGACACACTTTTCCCTGCCTAAAAAACCGCAGCCGTCAGCAATTGTGCGCTTGCCTCTCTCCAGCACACTTGAATAATTTACATGCACGTGAGCAATTATGCCGCGTTGCTCTAGGATACCTGGCACGTGTTCTTGCCGTATTGCTTTAGGGCAAATATCCCTCAAATAGCCCGAAGTGAGTGATAGCCCGCATGCTTACCAGTTGCCAGCCCTTCCCCCCGGCTTAAATATACTAGACAGCTTATTTTCTTATTTTGCAAAGCAAGCAGTAGGCTTAAGAACAATAAGGCTTCAGCCACCAGCTTCTTTTTTCCCTTGAAATCAAGCGTACAAAGCATGGCAGCAAACCCACAACTCACCTGCTTCTCCCCCTTTAACGCATGCGTCCAAAGCATGGCCGCTGCCTCAATCTTACGCACCGGCTTGCCCGTGATTTCATTCTGCAATGACCCGACATGTAAAACAACAATAAACAACAACGATCAACAATGAACAGTTGTGACACAAAAAAGTACAAGGGGGTTGCTTCCGTATGAGTTTTTAAGGTGAAAAGGTGCGCTCACTGAAATGCATTTGAATGCGTAACTTTGCAGTGATGCCAGAAGCAGTAAAACCAGTATCAATGGTAGCGTAAACTCTTTCCCTGCTAGCAAACACCCAAACCTCATAACCCACATACACACATTTATTTAAGACACACCCCTACATGTACACACAATCGGTGCGCTTGTGTGTGTGTATGTGTATGTGTATGTGACTATGTGTGTCATGCACACACACACATGCACACACACACAGACAGTCTCACACACGCTCACAAACACAGACAGTTACACACACATACACACACACACACACACACACACGCACACACACACACACACACGCACACACACACGCGCACACACACACACACACACGCACACGCACACGCACACGCACACGCAAACGCACGCGCACACACAAACGTGCACATGCACGCACACAGGCAAACACACACGCACACGCACATGCACACACACCGATAGGCACATACAACAACATGCACTGGCACGCATGCCCACATGCACTTACGTGTGCAAGGGTAAAAACTCAACCAAGCGTGCTCCTACCCACTCTTCCTAACTCACCACAACTTGGGCACAGTTTCCTTTGATACAGTCGCAGCACCCAAGGACGGTCACTCCACCCACAGGAATTACTCTGCTCTTGGATTTGGGTGGCATTCTGCCTAGCACGACAACTCAAGCATCTAATTATAACACGCAATTATGTATCTCATATCATCAATTTTTACAAATTTGTATGTTAGGTATGTTCCTTCGAAGTTCCTTCGAAGTGTCTCAGGACCAGCTTGAAATTCAACTCGAATTTGAGTAATCATTAGTAGTGGTGTAGGAATGTGTTGCTCTAACAGTCAGGCATTGCGCGGTAAAGCTAGAGGGAGGAGGATGTTTTAAAGTGCCCGCGCCACATATAGACTCCGCTGGTAGTGACGACACAGCCAGCATGATTAAGGGAGTGTTTACTTAGGTGCCATATACAAACAGAGCTCTGAACTATAGGTTGTCCTGCGCTGTCAAGAGCTAGTACCAGACTCGAACTCAGGGAGATGGTTGCAGTTTGAACTTGTCTGTGCTTCGCAGACTCACAGACCGCATACATACTATGTGGGTCGGGGGAAATCCAGAAAGGGTTTTTGGTGATATGTGATTGACCAGCAAATACCGCTTGTCCACGTTCGGATATGAAATAAAAAATAAACAGTTGGCCAAAAAGCCAAAATCTTAAATAATTGTTCGGAGCCCTCTCCGAACTATGATTTATGTTTCAATGAAATTTTTTATAATTCTGGGCACTCAGGGGTACAAAACACACCGGCGAAGTGCCCCTTATGAATTAATAAATAATCCTGACATCTTTCTCCGAACTGAAAGATGATGAAATTTTTCATCTCATGACAAACGGTAGACAATTTTATACAGGCTGGATCCCTAAGAAGAAGAAATTAAAAGCAGGGTGGGCACAGGCTCCAGAGGGAGAGGAGTGCTGTCTATGGTGCCACCCAATCTTTGCGCTTGGGGCAATGGCACAGTTAATGAGGTCTAACCGAGACATGACAATTGCTGGTTGTCTATGGTGCCACCCACAGTATGATGCTGAGAGTAAAAGTCGTTTCTTACTTGGGCGACTGCGCTTGCATCAATTGTTTGTCCCCCGGTTCTGGTCCTTGATATTTACACAAGAGGGTCGGACCAATCGAGACGAAAAAGGTAAAACCAATCAGGACAGCACGATTAAGGTATTTTAAATGTTTTTCTACCGAAGCTACACAGCCTACAAAACTGGACACCACACAAATCCGTATATTTCAGCCATCAAGCGGATCACCCACAGAAAACAGGCTAAATATCAAGTTGCTTGCCTTGCAGATCCAATTTGAAAAATGAAATGAGGTACCAGTGGAGAAAAAAGGGGGCAGCCAGTATAAAAAGAAGCTGTCTTCAGTAAGGCCTAACGTCTGCACTCCTACAACTGCTATCTCCGCAGGAAACTAAGCTACAGCTATCCATTCTTCAGGATAGACTGCCTAAACTTTTGCCTCACTCACACACATCTCTAGCTACCACACTCGGCTACTACAAACAAGTTTGACAACTGCTACTGACAGGGCAAGGTGATCAATCATTCACGGTCTGGGTTGCTAGTCAACCAATCCACCTAACTACGCTACCACGATACCACCATCTGCTGCCTATTGTCTATCCAGCATAAGATTATGTGCAGTGACACTGCAGCACCATTTCAATTTTAAGAAGCACGTATAGACATACACAAATCACAATTCACCCTAGGCGCATGAACACGCACATCAGGCCAGTCATGGCCAACATCCGGGATACCTTATACCTCACACTGTGCCATTTGAGCCCTGAGTTCCCTTAGTTCCAAAAGAGGAACACACATTCAACCACGTAAATGAGACAAGGCGTACACATCACAAGCTGCAACCCACTAGCTGAGAGCTTCACCCACACAGGGGGACTACCAAAAAACACATGCTTTTACCAGCCTAGATATCACCAGAGAGACCTCCCAATGGCACAGCTATGTAAACGTTCGTGGGGCTAGAAAGCAGCCAAGCATCTAGGCTGCCACGCAAGCGCATGCTAGACATCTGTCCTGAAGGGACAAATCCTATGTAGCTGCCGCCCTGTTCATTAATTTAGCTGCAAACTGGCCTACTGCCTAAGACCTACGTGAAAATGATGGATATGCGCATGCAGAGGAAGCACACCCACACCATCTCCACCACCTACTGACCGCCCAACCACCCTAAGAATAGACCGCAGGGGGAGCCTCGCATAGACGCTGGCTGGCCTTGACGCAACTAGATAAGGATATGGGATCTGGCTATCCAACCTGGCTCGTATACGCGCCTGAAACGACTATGTTAAGTAGCACTGTGACAACATACCGCCAGCAATTGCCACATACAAATGGTCAACCTACGGAGCTGTTCGTATATATGTAGCCACGGCTGGCTAACCCAACACACATACTACGTAACTACTGGTGTGTGTTGGACTTGCCGTGTGGGTGTAAGTGCGTGACACAGCCACGCTGGTCTAGCTGACGTTATACATCAGCTCCCGGGCAACTGCAAGTACGCACACACCAGGTAGCAGTGTTTAGGAGCAGGTGTGTGTACCTTGTGTGCTGATTTTTTAACTGACTGAGCAAGCATGCACCTTTCCAATGCTCTTGTGCACATGAACATGAGTCTGTGTACGCACGCATGCTTGGCAGCTTATCACAACTCACTACCCCTAGCTTGCGTGTACGAGCGCAAACTCCAACAAGCCGCTGGCCTTTGCATGGATTAGCAGCTGGTTATCTCCTTTTCGCCAACTTCTGCTCAGCGTATTCTCATCGCCTTACCAATCCCTTGCCAGAAGATTTGCTGCACACTTATTCAACCTACATTTGAGGGGAGTACAGCATACTTATTTTAACTCTAGTTTTTGAGCCATTCAGCAATCAGCCTCACGATCTGCAGCAGCTTATGCTGTACGTTAATGCTGACATAAATGCTGCCTATATGTTACTAAGCTATGCCGGCAGGTATAATACCTGAGGCACGACAACAGGAATCAGAGGGTCGAATGCCTCATGGTGTTTTGTGCCAGATTATGTGTAAACAGGAGCAGCATGGCAAACATCATTCACCCTTTTGCGCACCCCCCCTCCCCCCCCTGATATCAGACTCATACACTCCTTGGTGCACCCTCCCCCCTAAATATTATCCTAAATAAATCAGTCCTCCAAACTCAGCCTAAAGCTAACAATGTTGTCCGAAACTTGAGTGGCAAGCGAAGCATTACACAGTATACGTTTACGGTGTTACGCAAAATACTTATCACTCTGTATAACAAGCTGAACATACTTTCTGGAGCTTCTTCGCATAAACCGTTGAGGATTTGAGGAAGTCTTATGCACACACACACACACACACACACACACACACACACACACCACGCAAACAACAAATCGCCAGCTCTCACCAGGAGAGGAGAGGTGGCCGGGAGAGCTGCCATGGCCACGCTTGAGTAAGCTCCCCTCCACAGCGGCAGACATACCAGTGGCGGGGGTCAAGTGGCGCACGGACATGCCGGCAAAGGTGTCACTTACACTGCAATCATGTACGTGACGATTATATAAGTACGAAATTCTGGTGGCAGGGGAAACGTGGCGCACGGACATGCCGGCAGAAGTGTACTCACACTGCAACAACAAACACGCAATGCTTGTTCATAGTGTTTATGCATGCAGTACGAGGTCCTGGGTGTAAGGCTTGTGTGGTACACGGGCGTGCTGGCCAGTTTTTCTTTCACGCTGCACATGTGGTGTTTGTGCCACAGACGTGTGTGTCTATGCATGCAGAAGTCATTTTGCACACGCATTGCGTTGCCTGCAAGTGCGGGTTATGCAAAGCGTATGAGCAAAGGTGCAATGAGACGAGTAAAATAATCCTAAACTTGTATAGAAGCGCAGACACACAATAAAGCAATACAAATATGAGCATGCATGCCCGCACCAACAACCAAGAACAAAGGATTGGTGCCAAGAGTACGCTGCCAGAAGCAGTTGGAATTGGTACCATGCACTCAATATCAGCAGTATCATGTAAAAAAATACGTTAGCGGCCGCAAGTAAATGTTGCATTTGTTTGTTGCGTCTGTGTTTTCTTTAACCATTCATTGTCTACGGCATGCTATATGGTTCAGCGTGCAATTGGTGGTGTACCAGTCAGGTAGACTCGCATGCATGTGTGCACCAGCGAGACAATACGTTGAACACACAAATTACTGTCACCTCATTCAGTGCAACACACCTAGCAATCGGGTCCGGTGTTAGGCTGGCAGTGTGCGTGCCTGACAGGGGTGTGTGTGCACCAGCTAGGGGAGAGGGAGAGCTGGGCATACCCAGATGGTGGTGGTGGTGGTGGGACATGCCCAAGTCAGAGGGAGTTTGGCTGCCGTGGGTCAAAGAGGAGGGGGGGCGAACTCCAAGGGGCTCGGCATACATTACCTGCGCAGCAGCGTGTGCATGACAGAGTGGGTTGGTCAAGGAAGGAGAAGGAATGAGAGTGAGTTGGTCAAGGAGATCGACAACATTCATCGGGGTAATGTGGAGCCAGCTTTCTGCAATCTTGACATGCGTGTGCACTACAGGATGTGCAGTACAGGATGTGCACTTCAGGATGTGCAGTACAGGATGTGCACTTCAGGATGTGCACTACAGAATGTGCATTACAGGATGTGCATTACAGGATGTGCACTACAGGATGTGCAGTACAGGATGTGCAATACAGGATGTGCAGTACAGGAAGTGCAGTACAGGATGTGCAGTACAGGATGTGCAGTACAGGATGTGCAGTACAGGATGTGCAGTACAGTATGTGCACTACAGTATGTGCACTACAGTATGTGCAGTACAGGATGTGCAGTACAGGATGTGTATTACAGGATGTGCACTTCAGGATGTGCAGTACAGGATGAACACCAGGAGTCAAGGTACAAGACCTACGCTGCAGTGTTTGCATAACGGTGGATACAGGCAGCAGCATACACGGTCTGTGTGATAAGGAACCAATGTGAAAAATGAAGCAACGACAAGTGTCATTGTTGAATGGGTGACAGCGACAAGTCAACAAACAGTGCATTGCAGCAACGACAAGTGTGTTCAAAACAGGTCCCAGTGCTGCGGCTTTCAAGGCACGGCAGTCGAGAGGAACCTTTCAGCAAGGGGTCAGCTAGACACGGCTTTGCAGAGCAGCTGTTTCTGCTCCCTACATACAGCTGTGCCTTGTGTGAGCTCCTAGAGGCAACCTCCAGTTCGTTGGTAGAGATGCAGTTCATCAGCATCAGCCGACTGAGAGCGTGAGCCCAGGTGCGTGTGCACATAGTAGGCGTGTGCTCATGTTGCATGCTCATAACCAAAACGTGTGCTCACGCTCATGTTGCATGCTCATAACCAACACGTGTGCTCATGTTACATGCTCATAACCAACATGTGTGCTAGCTCCTGTCATCACAATTACCTAGGGTTGGCCCAAACCGTATATGGGATTTCCGTACACGTAACTATACGCCGTATAAATCGTATATATACATTTTTTCCGTATACCGTAGGGTACCGTGACCAATCCGGGGTTTGCAAAAACCCAATTAATAAGCCCTAACGCGAGCAATGCGAGGGGGGCAACACATAATTTATAAAAACAAAGCGAGCCTATGCGAGGGCCTTCTGGCCCTATGAGCTGCACCTACATGCGTATGCACGCGCGTGTGCGCATACGTATGCGTGCGTGCGCATGTGTGCGTGCGTGCGCGTACATGCGTGTTTGTGTGCATGTGTGTGTGCGTGTGTGTATGTGTGTGTGTGTGTGCGTGCACGTACGTGTGAGCGTGCGTTGTGTACGTGCGTGTGTATACGGTTGTGTACCTACATGCGTTCATGCACTGTGTACTTGTGTGTGCGTGCGTATGTGTGTGTGCGTGTGTGTGCGTGCGTATGTGTGTGTGCGTGTGTGTGCGTGCGCATACGTGTGTACGTAAGTATGTATGTATACATATGTATAAATGTCCCATACATGTGTGTTTTGTGTGTGCGTATGTGTGTGTGCATGCGGGTATGTGTGTGTGTGTGCGCGCAAACGTACGTGTGCATGCGTGCGCTTACGTGCGTGTTTGTTTGTGTGCGTGCACGTATGTGTGTGTATGTGCGTGTGTTGTGTACGTGCGTGCGTGTGTATACGGGTGCGTACGTACATGTGTGCGTGCGTTGCGTACTTGTGTGTGTGTGTATGTGTGTGCATGCACATAGGTGTGTGTGTGTGTGTGCATGCGGGTACGTGTGCGTGCGTGCACATGTGAAGGAAATGAAGGCGCCCTTCCTAGGTCCTTCCTCCCCAATAGAGGGCCAACCTCTCAAGCTGTTTGTCCACCTTGGGGGCCTTGAGGGGCGGCTTGGGAGACTTTCCCGGCATTGTCCCCGTTCATCTTTAAATTTAATTAATTAATTACAATGCGAGCTTTGCGAGGCCCTTGTCACTTGGATATTTTAATTGCTCTCGACACACCGCGAGGGGGTCAAAAAAGTTCGCGTAGCGCGGTGATATAAGTACAGTACGGTAAACCGTATATATTCCGTATATTTGAAATTTTGACCTTCTCAGAATTTAATTTCAATTTTAGGGGGGTTTTGTAGCTCTTGAAGAGCTACAAATCTAATTTAGTTGTGCCAAAAATCAAAGGCTGGGAAGCTATGCTGCCCAAAGAGGCCAAAACACACAGGCACACACGGTCACTGTCACGAGACCCCTCTTCTTCCCCCACCCCATCAAATTACCCTGTTTGTGTATGCACGTGTGTGTGTATGTGTGTGTGTGTGTTTATAAAAAGGTACATGCATGCATGCATGTAGTTGTGCGTGCTTGTGTATTTGCACGCGTGCTGGAATTCGTGCATGCTCGCGTGTACATGTGCGTGTGCGTGCGCGTGCGTGCACACGTGTTCATGCCCATGCTTTTGTGTGCGTGTGCGTGCGCATGCTTACGTGTGCGTGTGCGTGTGCATGCTTACGTGTGCGTGAATATGCGTGTGCACGTGCTTGCTTATGGTTGTATGCATACGCGCGTGCATGCACACGTGTGCGTGCGCATGCTTACGCCTGTGTGTGCGTGTGCATGCTTACGTGTGCGCAAACATGCGTGTGCGTGTGCTTGCTTATGGTTGTACGCATGCATGGGTGTGTGCATGTGCGTATACATTTGCGTGCGTGCTGAGGTTCGTTCATGCATGCGTGTATGTATGCGTGCATACATGTGTGTAAACACGCGTGCATGTACCTTAATGCGCGTACGTGTGTGTTTGTGTGTGCATCTGTGCACACAGGTTTGCGTGCATGTGTGTGTGCGCGTGCAGGGGTGTGTGCATGTATGTGCACGCGTGCAGGGGTGGGTTCATGCACAACGCGTGAAGAGTGTGCGTGTGTCGTTTCTGTTCCTGCATCATCTCCGCCCTGGAAACCCTCAGTGGGGTTGGCTTGCATGCCCTGCTCATACTTTAACTCTGGTGCTCCTGGTGCTGCTGCTTCTGAACACCTTGCTGTCGAACCGCTGGCTGCTATTGAACCATAACGGATTCCCTTCCACGAGGGACACGGCTGTTCAATAGCACAAAAAAAATTGTTAAATATTGCCCTGATGCAGAGCTTTCGATTTTGCAGTCTCGAAGGCCAGTGGAAGGTCGCTTTTGACCACTCATTCAGACCGTATATATACGCCGGCTATTTCACATACGGTCATACGAATACGAATACAAAGAAAAAATATGTATACATCCATTTATATACGGTACGTATATATACGGCGTATATACTTATACGGTTTGGGCCAACCCTACGATTACCCCATGTGATGTAAGTTAGCTAGCAAAAAGTCAAACGCGGAGTGTAACATTATATGACCATAACAGGCTGTCGGTCTGAGGGCAGACAAAAGCACACAGCAACAGCTTAAAGGTTAAGCAATCCTGTAGTGTGCACTTCTCTGGGGTCCTGGTAAATCACAGGCACGCACGCGCACACGCACACATACACGCACACGCACACACACGCACACGCACACGCACACGCACATGCACACACATACGCACACGCACACACAAAAACAAACCTTGATTTTGTGGCCCGTGTATGGCGGAAATTCGCTACCATTCAGGTGCGCAACCGCAGTGGCGGCGGCCTCTGGGGTGGAGTAATTGATGTAGCAGTAGCCCTGCACATTTGCAAACATGCTACGGTATGCAAACATACTGCGATTTGAGCTTGTTTCCCTACATGCTTCAATTCCCAGGGAGTTGACGAAGCAGCACACTGGCGGACGTGGTGAACAGTCCACATCATATGTGGATACGTGCGTGTTCATGTGTGTTTGTTTTGCATTATGCACACAGAACGTATTACATGGCATTCAAAGGTTGCATACTTTGGAAAACATTCTGCATTGCGGGGAGACAATTTAAAGCAGCGTGTTAGCTCGTTGAGCAGGTACTGACCCTAGACAACCACCACCACCACTACGTTACGTGCTACCACCTCCATTTTATGTGCGGTCACCACAATCACCACATGCGAGCTACCACCACCACCACCTCCACTAACACATGCAAGGCTATCACCACTACTAACACCATCACCACCACCACCACCACCACCACCACCACATGCGAGGCCACCACCACCACCACCACCACCACCACAACCACCACCACCACCAACACA
>Ga0307942_1002490_pt1 | contig 14990 bp, 15 predicted proteins | sample OrgLakmetagen175_FD_201846 | JGI IMG/M metagenome (GOLD analysis project Ga0307942, IMG submission 201846) | Saline water microbial communities from Organic Lake, Antarctica - #175 | ecosystem: Environmental > Aquatic > Non-marine Saline and Alkaline > Saline | place: Antarctica: Organic Lake...
CAGCTCCTCTCTCTCCTCTCTAGCTACCCACCCCACCAGCTTACCCATCTACCCATAGCTGTATAGCTGTGTAACCCTTACCCATCTACAGCAGACCAGTCCGATGCTGTCCTCCACAAAGGTTTACAAAAAAAGGCCTTCAGTCAAGAAGTGCGACTGCTAGCCTGCTCATAAAAAGCGCAGACAATTTCACGGTTGAATGAACCGTAAAACCCCTCCACCAAAAGATAAAGATAGAGATCAATGGGGATCAGGAGGTTGCAGGCTTGACCTGAAACCGTCTCCTGATGAGAGTTGATAACAGTGTTGGAACGGGCACGTCTGGTATGGACAAGTTTGGCATTGTAATTGACAGAATGAACATGAAGCTAGGAAGCGAGTTTTTGAACTCTGAGAATCAAGACCCAGCTCCTTAAAAGGCTTCAGTGTGTGATTGTTGTAGATGGTGCCACCCACTCTCAAAAAGATGGTGCGGAGGGTAATGGAGGCTTCATGAAGGATAGAGCAAAGGCCTTGCTTGCTTTATGCTGTTCCTGCACGGCGCTCAGCTGGTTCTACGGTCTAGTGTCCTTACGGTTCTTGACCTCATGAGGTGAATGTCACGTTGAAGACTGCTGAGATCTTGGGGGGTAGTACTGTCTGACTCCAAGATGGATCTGCTAATGCTGCTGAGGTGCTCCTGGTGTCCCTCAGTTGCCCCCTGCTACTCCTAAGAACCCACCCCCCTTCATTGCTCGTCGCAGAGATGGGAGCAACCAGTACACCATCCGGACGCCTGGAGGTAAACCTTTTTCTTTGATAAGCAGGATGGAAAGAGCTACTTTGGTATAATCCTGGTTTCAGCTGTATTGGGAATATTAAGATTTTGCGTACCGGTAGTCAATACGGTAGTCAGCCGTTCGCTGCTATCTATACCTTTGCAAACAAAAGCCAGACTCTTCGAGGCCGTGGGTTTGAATCCGCCTGGTAGCGTGAGTACTTTGCTGTCCGACAGCAACGTCTCCATTCCCTCAATCCATGCTTGTGGTGTTATCACCCCTGTGTAGTTTTTCTTTTTCTTTTCTTTTGCTTCTTCAGCAAGGCCCGCAGTAAAAGAGTGATGAACCAGACCATGTTTGATGTTCCAGACCCTCTCGTTGTGCATGTGCTGCTCCTCACACATGAGTTTAATATGATAATCCCTCATTCTAGGTATCCTCAGTGTGACTGTCCATGTTTTTTATGTGCCCAAAACACACCCCTCTTTGATTTTATGCAGTCGGCTGGTCCTGGCAGATGCTTAATTGTTTTTACTGGTTTTATTCAGTGCTGCAATGTCACAAACAGCATTGTGCCTTTTTTCCCTTTCCAAGGTTTTTTTTGCAGGTACTACAAGTCTGAAGCTACAACAACAATTATCACAATTTTTACATACGCAGCCTAGCAGTCGCACGTTGACTGATGGCTTTATCTGTAATCTCTGTGAATTTGACACTGTGTTCTTGGGCGTGAGCAAGGGGCGTTGCAGTTGGCTGCTGTGTGTGAGAGTCAGGCTGTACTACACGCTCAAGCGTATCACACATACATACACATACCACTTCCTCCTAGCAGTCACACGTTTTGACTGGTGGCTTTATCTGTAAACTCTACGCGAGAGTCAGGCTGGCTGTATTGCCTGCATGCTCAAGCGTATCACACATACACATACCACGCACATACTAAAAGTAGAACTTCGAAAGCATCGTGCTCCATAGCGACCATGGGCAGCAGTTTCACAACAGCAACAAAATCAAATAAGAGTGCTGCTTAGCAGGCAGGTGTTTAATATCAGACACTGACATATACATTGGAGTTGTCAGATTGCTAGGTGGCCAAGTGAAATTTGTTTGTGTCTAAGCCGTCCAAATAAATGTTCGTCCAAACAAAGCCGTCCAAACAAATGTGTGTCACGAATCCTGATTACCATAATCATGGCGCTAAATGTACAAAGTGAATGCAAGCAGACATGAAAGGTGCCGCCTCCAAGCGCCGCATATTGGTGGAAAAGTCACGTGTCAGGCCCAGCCCTTCAGGCCACACCAGCAGACTGTAAATGTGGGGGCACGGAACAGCATAACATGTCATTATTTGGGGCCATGTGCTGTAACAAACGGTCATATTTCATGAAAACACGAGTCTATCCAGTTGCAGGTACAATATGTTGACTTGACTGCAATTTGGATGCCCCAATTAAGTCAACGATGGGCTGAAGATTTTGACCTACTGCTTGATTGAAGCAACTTTCCTGCCCTTGGCAGAAGCTACTTGCGATTGCTACTGACATCATTGCTAGCACCCTCGTCAACCTGCTCACCTGCAGTTTTCCCACGAGTCATTTGGGCATCCTTCAACGCACTCGCTCTCTACTCCCCAATCAATACCAGCACTAGCACTAGCACCTGTACCGACTCACTCTCACCTGCAGTTTTCCCATGAGCGTGGCTATTTTGGCATCCTTCAATCGCACGAGCTGCTCCAGCTTGCGGACCTTGGTTTCAAGGATCTGCACGCGAGCAGAGGAAGAGAGTGCTGTGTTGCAAATGCTGCTTGTTTTGATGAGGTCAGCTCTGAAGAGATGTGATGTGCAACCATGGAGTGATGCTTCACGTGTAGAGTGGGCCAGAACCACACAAATATATACATACACGGGTTATATTTACATACACGGGTTATATACAATATCTTTGGCCGGGCAGGGAAATCACCGAATATACGGTGTATATAAATATGGTTCTGGCCAACCCTAATCACGTGGCTACAAGGGGGGTGATACAGTGTTCAGGTGAATCGACAAAGAAAATTGTTGGACAGAAGCATTCTTCAGGCATTCCGTGCTCCAAATTGCAAGCGATGACATTCATTTATGTGGCAAGCAGGTGGTTGAGGTTTGCGCTTGAGAGGTGTTCAGCAGTCTCCAAAGGGATTTCTCACTCAGCTCCCTGCCAGAAAGAGAAATCCTTATTGTTAAAACAAAACAAAACTTGGTCTTGCTATTTGGCCTCAGTGTCCCATTATCATTGTTGCATCTGTAAACTGAGTGACAGTTTGTGATTGTAATCGACGTGTTGGGCTCTGCCCACCTTCCTAATCCTCAGCACATATTCAAACAAACATGCAAATGAGCCGTACCATTGCGCAGTATGTGCAGTTGGTAAGAATTATGTGAGTTTTGTGCCCAGTAGGACAGCAGAGACGCTGAAGTAACCAGTAAAGGAGGTGAAACATGTAATGTCGCAATAACAGGAATTGTGTGTGTGTGATTGTGTTTGATCATGTGTGATCGAGCGTGAGTGCACGCGTGCTCTTGTGCCTGCCTTCCAAATCTCACACCTCGTTCGTATCACGCATCTCGCTGAGCATGTTGTCCTTCTCAGCCGTTGCCTCACTCTGCAAGCAAGCACAGTGGTCAGCACCTGATTAGAATGGACGTATGACGTAAAGGATGCTTGAATGACTGTATGTATGCACATTTACAATTATTTTACGGCTCATTAAAAGGCGGAGGAATGCTCTGCACGCTTGTTGCACAGCTGTCAGCACCTGATTAGAATGGACGTTTGACGTAAAGGATGCTTGAATGACTGTATGTATGCACATTTACAATTATTTTACGGCTCATTAAAAGGCGGAGGAATGCTCTGCACGCTTGTTGCACAGCTGTCAGCACCTGATTAGAATGGACGTTTGACATAAAGGATGCTTGAATGACTGTATGTATGCACATTCATAAGTGTATGTGTGCGTGTTGGTACGTGCTTTTACATTTGTGCGTTCACCATGGAGTGTGTGGCGAGATTTTGTACAAGTGTACTTGCAATGACCGAAGAGATTCCTAAAATCCAAGTTCCCTACCATTTCAAATGTGCCTCCTAACCTGACTGGTAAAAAGAGTGTGGCATCAAAGATACATTCCTGACTTGCAACAGCCATCACACACACATGCACACACACTACCTTGCCATTGCCCCCGCCCATTGCTGCCACGTGCGCATGCGTGTGAGCGTTTTGGCTATGAGCTTGTGTGTGTGCACGCTGTGCAGCTCCCATTGGGTCCCCGCCGTTTTGTGTGTAGCCCCCTGGGGCGTGACCCCCCATGTGTTGGTCGTGATTGTGGCTGTGTGCTAAGTTGGCCACGCGGGGGACCATGGGTGCCGAAAAGGAACTGGGGGCATGTATGTTTGTGTGTGTGTGCGTGTGCGTGTGCGTGAGAGAGTGAGTGTGTTTGTGTGTGTGTGTGTGTGAGTGTGAGAGTGTGTGTGTGTGTGTGTGAGTGTGAGTGTGTGTGTGTGTGTGTGCACGCGGGCACAAGCATGCGTATGTGAGTACGAATACACATGCACGTACTAATGTGCAAAGAGGGTTGCACACGTCTAGATGTGTGCGTACGAGTGTGTTTGCTGTGAGGGGTCTCTCCATTTGTCTGTGAGTATGAACACGGTGAGAAGGCATGCACATACACTTAGCATCATCACCCTCTGCCCTGAACGTGACTTCAATCCGGTCGTGTGCATGCTGCTATGCGCGTGCATGCACATACGCATCTGTTTGAGGATTAGGAGGTAAGTACTAACTTGAACCTAAACTCTTAACTCCTATGATGCAAATGCCCACCTGCTGCCACCCTCATCCCTGAACTTGGCTATCTTGAACTTGGCAAGCTTCAATAAGCGCTCTATGGCTCCAGGCTGTGTGTACAATGCAGGTGTGTGAAAATGTGAGGTCCAGCATGATGCATCAGACAGCAGGCATGAACTTTGGCGAGCACCAATAAACGCTCGATGGCTTTGGGCTGTGTTTCACGTGCAGGTGTGTGGAAATGTGAGGTCCAGCGTGTGTGTGAGACAGCAGGCATGAACTTTGGCGAGCACCAATAAACGCTCGATGGCTTTGGGCTGTGTTTCATGTGCAGGTGTGTGGAAATGTGAGGTCCAGCATGTGTGTGAGACAGCAGGCATGAACTTTGGCGAGCACCAAGAAACGCTCGATGGCTTTGGTCTGTGTTTCACGTGCAGGTGTGTGGAAATGTGAGGTCCAGCATGTGTGTGAGACAGCAGGCATGAAATTTGGCGAGCACCAATAAACGCTCGATGGCTTTGGGCTGTGTTTCAAGTGCAGGTGTATGCAAAAGTGAGGTTCAGTGACGCATGTGCGTCAGACAGCAGGCATGAATTTGGCAAGCTTCAACAAAAGCGCTCGTTGGCTCTAGGTTGTGTGTCACGTGAAAGTGAGTGCAAATGCGTTACGCTTAGCAGCACACACTATCTTTAGTGTCACCTGATCCATACCTTGCTCAGGCTTGTGTGGAATGGTACTGGTGCAGCTTGCAGAAAGGGCAAACTGATTAAAGGTCTTTGGAATACACCAGGCCAGCAGACAATAGGGAATTGTGCAGAGCAGGAAGGGGGCGCTTCTGTTTGCTAAAATGTGCAAAGTCAAGGAAAACAGAGTCATAGAGCAAAGAAACTTGAGGAGGAACGTGAGCGTGAAAGGATATCGCAAAGTTGACACATCCATTTCACTCTCCCTCTCCCCTTCCCACATTACCGTCCTCACAACCAGGTCCACATACACGCGCACAACCATAAACTCACTAAATGCCCACACCGCACACCTGGCAGTTGGAGATGGCCTCAAAGTCCTGCTTCGCCACGCTGAACCCCAGGCGCTTGAACACCTTTTGATTCATAGTGTTCCAGTTGTACATCTTTTGCCCCGTGTTGTTGGCAGAGCTGCAAGCACACAGCAGGTGTCAGAGATCGGTGTGAAGCTGCGTGGGTCAAATTTGCACGTATGTAGGTTATGAGCATGACCAAGAGCACAGGTTTGGAGCAACTCCTTCCTCTCTTCAGTCTTCAGGGTTCAATATGCATTTCGATACATTGCTAAGAAGCTAGATGAAAGCATTTTACTTTTATAAACTTTGCATCTCTGTGCATAGGTTCAAATGCTTGTGTGTTTACGTGTGTATGTGTCTGCGTGTATGATAATGTGTGTATACGTGTGTGCTCGTGTGTAGCGTATTTCTGTATGTACGCTAATGTGTGTGTGTGTTTGTTTGTGTATGCATACGTATATGCACGTAGGCGCGTGTAAATGTGTGTGTCTATTTGTGAGCGTGTACCCATGAGGGTGCATGTGTGTGTGTGTGTGTGTGTGTGTGTGTGTGTGTGTGTGTGTGTGTGTGTGTGTGTGCGCGAGTATGAGCGCTCTTAAGGCACACACAGGGGAATACTCACCTGTAGTTATGCAGGTCCACTAGCCGGGGGAAGTAATGGCTCACGACCTCAGCAAACAGCACTACGGACGGGAACGGCAGTTAGGACAAAGTCAACTAAGGGACCCTTTCCATTTATTACCTCTCTCCCTGATGCTCTGTGTTCACTACGTGTACTAGGACCCTGTGCTGTACTCAATGTGCAACGCCCTGCTAGTATTCCTTTGCAAGCACAAAGGAGCAGGTCCCTCCCCGTCACCTCCGTCACTGAAGTCCCTTGCAATGTTGCGCTTTGGCCTCGACAACGGTATTTCATCCACCTGTGTTCGCCGTTGGGGTGTGCATTCGAACTTGGCAGTTCTCATCTAACATCGAAACAGCACAAATGCAAGCCAACCCCATGTAACGATGAGTGTCAGGCGCTCGGCACATATTTGTGTGCGCACTCACCCAAGTATATAACCCTTGCAGCTCCTGCTCGGTGACTTCCATGTCCATGTTTTCTTCAAGTTTTCTTCAAGCACTGTGTAATTTATATTTTGTGCTAATTGTTGCAGGTGGTCAAACACTTAAGTCAACACTTGAAGTCAACACTTGAAGTCAGCACTTGTCAGCACACACACACATAAACACACACACACACACACATGCACACAGTACGCACAAACATGCACACACATGCTCGTAGGTTTACATACACGTACACACACACAAACACACACACACACACACACACACACACACACACACACACACACACACACACACACACACACACGCACACACACATACAAGACACGAAAACTCTCTCACTCACTCACACACAAATACTCAAGCACGCACCTACACAAACGCACGTGCACACACACAGGCGAGCACACACACACACCACACATAAAATACAGACGCACACATTGCAATGCACGCATGCGTTGCACAAACAGCACGTGATGGACTTGCCAACTTTTCAGCGAGGCTTGCGACGGTCCCCTACTTGTCTCTTTTTATCTGGGCTTATAAGATAAGGTATTACACACTGGCTGGCCGAGAACAGTCAGCAGCTAATCAGCCAGAAAACCTGGCTGAAAATCCTCCCCTCTTGCAGCCATTATTTTAGCCATTGTAACCATTTGCAAAAAGGCAGAAAAGGAAAACGCCATGCTCTGCCGTACGGATCTGATATACGATATACGACCAAAAGCTGACCATTCAATACAACCATATACCATGGTAGTAGGCCTGCCAGTCTACCCTACTTGCAGAAGGCTAGACGGAACCAACAACATGCTGTAAGGCTGCAGACATCCCGTTATAAATAAAATGTTTAAAAGGATATTGCTGCGGGCCTGATGATTCTAAAAGCAATTTAACAAGGTGCCCAGGGCGAGTGCATCATGCTAGCACGCACAAGCAGATGCAGGCAGCCGTGCAATATTGGTACAACAAGGCATGATGCTACATCCTTCTGCTGCCTGAGACACAGGTATTTAAGCCTGGATCTTACCTTCCAATCTCAATGCCAACAACAGCATGAACTTACCAAGCCAAATTCAATCATAGTTACTTCGACCCAGCAACTACCACGCTTTAAAAGAGGTATAACTCACACAAACCAAAAACTAGATATGTCACAATATAACATATGACTCTGCCAACTCATACTCCCCGGCTATCATGAACCAAAAGACATACAACCAATTAAATGTGATATAAATTGATCAAGATTGAGTACTGTGTAGATAATTCTCCTACCAAACAAGCAGGAAAGGCACAAGAACAGCATAAGCTGCTAATGCCTCCTGCTTACTCAGACAATGCATAACCTTCTCCTGCTAGGAGCAACAGGCACCATTTGCAGAAGCCACACAAAGAACCCTCTGCACAGCTGCAGAGTTACTGGTCCACATCCTACAGCACTCATGAGGATTAAGCCTACATGCCATCAGATCCACAGCAGAAATCACACAGACCAGGCGAGACATGGAATACAACCCTCAAAAATATCTGAGCATTACTCCTGGTGGTGTGCAGGCCTCTGCCTCCCAACCACCTGATCCCCAATGAAAAGTCATTCCTCTTTGTATTCTCCAGGTGAGATGTTGTGTGTCTCTGCATCCATTGGGCTGCAGTTACAACGTCGTTTAAGACTTGGACGGAGCTGCACCAGAGACTTGTCCTCCTAGTAATCGGCTAATTTGCCATTTTTGATGGTGCTTTGGCAAGGGAAGTAAAAAGCTGCATCATTTTGCTTCCTTTTAATCAAAATCATAGGCAACTGATATGCTTTCAAAAGCCCAGGCAATTACTCGCGGGTGTTGTGGGGAATGGTGGGGGGAGCGAGTGGCTTTGGTGCTTGCATAGCACCTTATTTCTGGCCCACTCATGCAGTCCATAGTAGTTGACCATCAGGAGGAGATAAGCACTTTTAACATGCTGGAACAATGGTCTGCAGCAGGTACTGGGGAGAAAAGACTGCAATACGTAATTACAGGCAAAACTAGCAAAGTTTGACAGTGAGGTATCGGGCAGGCGACCGGTCCAGACGAGGTGCTTTTGGAATGGAACAGGCAAAAACAAGACACAAGCACATCAAATTACAAAATTTGCGGACAAGTCCAGGCCAAATAGAAGCAATAGGCACCATAAAAACAAGTGCACATGGAGCCCTGCACATGCCCATAATCTAAACATAACAAGATACCAGGTACACAAAGAAATAGCTGCAGTGGATCGTGGACAAACACAATGGATAGGATACAGCCATACAGCTTGTCACACACTTCCAGCTCTACGCCCTTCATAGTATACAATTGGACAGGTAATTTTCTTCATTTTGCTCTTTAAATACAGACACAACCGATTGAAATTACAAGCAGGGGAAACCGTAGACAAAATACACTCGCTCCCTGCTCAAATACCATGCACTTGCCTGAAGTACAGCCACCCTGCTAGCCAGGGGCGGTCAAATGCAAAGCATGAACCCATCGTGGCACATATACAGTACAGATTAGCCAGTTGGACATGATGGACTTGGTATCGTACACACAGCTACAGATTTACAACAAAAAGATACACGCCGCCCCAGATCTCTGACAGATATGGATCATCGCACGGCAGACACAGCTTGCGGACGTAAGTGCAATTGCGTGCTGGATCAGAAAGCCTTGTACATCAGAAAGCCTTGTACATCAGAAAGCCTTGTACATCAGAAATCCTTGTACATCAGTCTTGTACATCAATGAGGCCCATCAGCCTTGTACATCAATGAGGCCACAACGCCACTGCCGGCACAACACAGCTCAGCCGCCCGCGTTGTTGCCTCATTGCTTCAGTCATTTTACATCAATACAGTCTACACACACTCAGCCCTCGTTGCTCTCAGATGTGACATGCAGTCTTCATTTACACATTTTGCTGTGGCCACAAGCTGTTCGGGTCACCGCCTACACTTTCCTCCCGTTTGCTCTTGCTCGATATTGAAGAGGGGGGGGTGGGGGTGGAAGGGGTGGCGGCGGAGGCCTCTGTGCCTGAAGAGCCTGCAGGGATGTCATAGGGCGAGATAAATTAAGAGAGAGCATTTTAATGCACTTAGATCCACCTTAAGAGGGGTGCCAAGGGGAGAAGCTGCAGAATTTGTGTATAAACAGCTCTAATCAGAATTGCTCTATCACCATGCACAGAGCCCCCCCCCCACCCCGCACCCCTCCCCACACACGCATGCGCAAACACAGGTACACCGAAACACCCACACACACACATTCCCACCTGTGCCTTGCCCAGCTTGCTTTTCAGCTGCTGCTGCATCTGGCGCTGTTGTTGCCGAGACTCTGCTGCACATTCAGATCTCTCCTGTGGATGGCACGTGTTTGGTCATGTTTGAAACAATCAACAACAACAAAACAATCAAAAAAACGCAATACGTGGAATACTTGCCAGCCTATTACCCACGCAAATTTGAAGGTTAAACAAGAAAGCGCGGCAATGTTTTGTCCTTGGTTGGCAGTGCAGCACCAGGAGTGCAGGGAAATTGCTTTTTGCCTCTCTTGCACACAAAAAGACTTCATTGAAAGCAAGCTCCTGCTACGCATTCAATCCTGCCTTCTGAACCCTATAACCGAGTTATGGTCAAGTAAGTTTTAAGAGTTCTCTGAGTCAGTTTAGCTGGGTATGCACCACATCTAACCCTGGAAAAAGTAAAATTTATACTGCTGCTGCCCCCACCAAATCACATATTGTACACCAGCCTAAAACCAGGGTGTACACTAGGATTTACTGCACCTGCTGTTGGCGCTGGCGTTGCAAATCTCGCTTGCCAGCCCAGTAGGCTGCAGAGGCTCCCTTCCCTGCAATCGTGACCAAACAGAGCAGTCAAAGTTTATTATATGGTCAGCCCAGTAGGCTGCAGAGGCTCCCTTCCCTGCAATCACGAACAAACAGAGCAGTCAAAGTTTATTGCATTTTAATTACGACCAATTGTTGTATTGCAATTATGACCAAGAGAGCAGCCAAAGTTTATTGTATTGCGCTCGTGCCTTTTACATCTGGCAAGCCTGAGCATCTGCCATGCATTGATATTGGAACTGGTGTTCACGTTTCCGTTCACGTCCAATTCGTAAGCCAGAGCTGCGCTCTTTACACAGTGAGATCCTGAAGGGAACCTGCCAATGGGTTGGTGTAATCGCGCATGCTGTTTGTGTATAGTAATCTTGTTAATAAGCTGGTGCCAGCAGCAGAGGTTTAATCACAGCCTGAGGCAAAACCGAGTTTAAAGTGACTTTGGTACCCCAAATTGAGGAGATACGATTACCCTGCTTTCAAAGACATGTTTTAAGCAATCTAGATGCAAATGAAGGACTGTCCGCGTTATGATTTTCCCAACAGAGTCTATATTACTCATTTAGTTCAATATATTTCACTTTCTCCATCAGCGTTAGGCCAGCTTTTTAAAGAGTGGCAGGAATTCAGGCGGCTAAATCGTCATTTTATTTGGTGTCATTTGCACGAGCCCGCTTTTGATTATAAAAACAGTGCATAGCAGCCACATTTAAAACCGACTCAAAAGTGTGGCGTCCTTCCCCAAGACTGCTTACAATCACATTTAAACATTTACACAGCGCCCATCACTTAACATCGCCACATGCTTGGGTTGGAAATTGGCGCATGCTAATTAAAAACGGCTGTACTGCCTCTGAAAATAATCCATTACATCCTTAAGCTTCCACACGCTTTTTACATGCACACCAGATCAGCTATACAAACCTTGAACACAAAATCAGCTATACACACCCTGATGAACATCAAATCAGCTATGCAAACCTTGAACACCAAATCAGCTATACACACCCTGATGAGCGTCGGCTATTCACACCCTGCTGGTGAACATCAAATCAGCTATGCAAACCTTGAACATCAAATCAGCTATGCAAACCTTGAACACTAAATCAGCTATACACACCCTGATGAACATCAAATCAGCTATGCAAACCTTGAACACTAAATCAGCTATACACACCCTGATGAGCGTCGGCTATTCACACCCTGCTGGTGAACATAAAATCAGCTATGCAAACCTTGAACATCAAATCAGCTATGCAAACCTTGAACACTAAATCAGCTATACACACCCTGATGAACATCAAATCAGCTATGCAAACCTTTAACACCAAATCAGCTATACACACCCTAATGAACATCAAATCAGCTATGCAAACCTTGAACACCAAATCAGCTATACACACCCTTATGAACATCAGCTATACACACCCTGATGAACATCAAATCAGCTATGCAAACCTTGAACACCAAATCAGCTATACACACCCTGATGGACATCAGCTATTCACACCCTGACGAACACCAGGTCAGCTATACAAACCTTGATGAACACCAGGTCGGCTATACACACCTAGACAAAACACGTTGACCAAGGCGACGCCATCAACCAAACAAATGCATGCAACTGCACATCAACAACTTACAGATCTGGGGCACCTTGCTTACTGAAGTGCTCAAGGGCTGTCCCATGCGTCCAACTTATACAACAAAGCACTTCAGCACACCCACTCACAACTGTGCACACACAATCCTTGCATGCATAACAGATAACAGACAAGCAGTGGCCGCCCTGTCAGCCTATTTACGAATCAACAACTTCATCACTGTCTGCCTGCTCATCAACACACACACACACACACACACACACACACACACACACACAACACCCTCTCAACCGTGTGTGTGTGTGCTGTTTTGCTTCTGAAAAGGCAATCATTTAACCCCAAGAAACTAATAAGGGGTGGCTTTCACTGCCAGCGCAAATTAATGTTTTCATTATAAAGTGGTGCATTGGCTTTCAATGCCTACACTGGAACCTTCTTTTCAATACCTGGGGCATTGGCCGTCCTGTCCAACCGTCCAAAGGCCGCCTCCTTCCCACCGCCCGTACAAACAGGCCTTTCTTCGAGAGCACCCTCCCCGCTGCTGTTGGCAGCACTGACGCTTATGTTCTCGCTGCTGGCGATGCTGCTGCCATTGCTGTGTGTATTTTTGTTGCTGCTGCTGGGGGTGTTGCTGCTGATTCTGCTGTCTACGTTGCTAGCACTGCCGCTGTGCTTGCTGCTGCTGACTAAGGGGTTGCCGTTGGCCTTGTTGCCGTTGCCGGTGCGGGTGCTGCTTTTGTTGCTGTTGTTGTTGTTGTTGTTGTTGTTGTTGTCAGAGCTGCTGTTTGCCTTGACAGGGTTTGCAGAGCCCTTGGCAGCTGTAGACAGTGCATACCTGCAGGTGTGAGTGTGATTGTGAGGATGTGTGTGTGTATGTGTGTGTATGCATTGAACGTGGCCGCCTGCCTGGCGTCAGGCTATTCAATTCTGCCTGCAAATATGGATGGAAACATCATAACTTGGCGTCTGGTTACCGACTTATGCCTGCAATCATGGATGGAACGATAACCACATTAGAGGCAAAAAGGCGACATTCCCATCGTGACAATAGAGAAGTGCACCAGGGAAGGATTGGCCTCAACTTGAGCCTCCAAGCAGCTGCTAAGCTGCCTAAGCTGCCTAAGAGCAGCTGCTGAGAGTATACATTTCTTCAGCCTTAAGTTTAGGGTTAAGAAATCTACTCTTCATCACACCTTGTCATGCCAACCACAGATACTACCATATGCCATCTTGCACTCAACACGTGCTGAAATGTTGCCTCCCCACAAACCATGCCCCTGTGTCTGGAGCATACATGCCTTGCCCTGTTAACAAACGAGGTTAACAAACGAACCACCGGGCAAGCACGTCCAAGGCCTCTGCCCAGACAAGTAAAATTATTCATCTTCCACCCAATTTTTTGTTTGCGGCTATTCAGACCATGCGACAGTCAGGGCCCAATGTTTTTTCCTCTTTTTTGGGAAATGAGCTAGGTGGTACCCACGCTCGATTTCATTAACTCATGTGTGGAAGTTGTGGTTTTGTCGGCCACTCACCAATCAGACATGGGGTAAGGTTTTTACCGCGCTTTTTCACACACGGATGACCACAATATATTGATCATTTTGCTCCCTCCTGGTTTTTGTCGGTTCTCCCCCGCAACTCACAGCACAGGCAGTGCCTGCATTCTCAAGATGCCTGCCACTTACCGCCCACAACGTCTTTAATAATTGATATGCTACTTTTTGGGTTGGCTTACCCTGTTCTTCACCACTCACAGACAGTATTGCATACCGGCCACATCAATCTTCTCTTCATCGTATTGCCATAACATTTTATTACAAAACACAGGCAGTAATGCATACCAACCACATCGTTCTTCTCTTCATCGTATTGCCACAACATTTTATTACCACACACAGGCAGCATTGCATATCGACCACATCGTTCTTCTCTTCATCGTATTGCCATAACATTTTATTACAAAACACAGGCAGTAATGCATACCAACCACATCGTTCTTCTCTTCATCGTATTGCCATAACATTTTATTACCACACACAGGCAGCAATGTCTACCGACCAAATTGTTCTTCATCAGACTGCCATTACATTTTATTACCCCACACGGACAGTAATGTATACCGACCACCGATTGCAACGTTTTAAATCATTGCACGTGCTTCTCTTTCGTTAGTTGACCCTGCACACACTCACCACACGGGCAGTGTCTGGGCCCAGTTCTCAATGGCAGCGCTGGCTTCTGGAGTCAGGGAGGGGTACTTGGATGCAGCAGGGCCATTTTTCCCACTGCTTGCCGGTGCTGCTGCGGCAGCTGGGGTGCTGTCCCCACTGTTTCTTGCTACCGCTGAAGTTGGGACGGTGCCACCTCTACTTGCTGCTGCTGCTGCTACTGCTGCTGCTGCTGCTGCTTCTGCTGCTGCTTCTGCTGGTGCCTTTGTAGTAGCTGGGGCGTTGCCACCTCTATTTGCTGCTGCTGCTGCTGCTGCTGCTGCTGTTGCTGTCGTCTTTGTAGTAGCTGGGGCGTTGTTGCCCTTGTCAGCTGCTACAGCTGCAGCTGGGGCGTGTTTGCCACTGTCTGTAGCTGCAGCTGCTGGTGGGGCATTGCTGCCATTACCTGATGGCGTCTGTGGCTCTGTCGGAGCTTTTGGCTCTTGTGGTGCTGCCAACCCATCAGTTGTTGGAGGAAGAGCTGACGCAGGCTGATCTTGCGCTGAGCGAGTGCGGGGGTGGTTTTGGTGCAGGGCCTGCGACAAAGTAAGGGGAAACACGCTCAGAACAGGGAAATCAAAATGCTCGATGAGAGAGTGCGGGGGTGGT
>Ga0307942_1002494_pt1 | contig 14970 bp, 18 predicted proteins | sample OrgLakmetagen175_FD_201846 | JGI IMG/M metagenome (GOLD analysis project Ga0307942, IMG submission 201846) | Saline water microbial communities from Organic Lake, Antarctica - #175 | ecosystem: Environmental > Aquatic > Non-marine Saline and Alkaline > Saline | place: Antarctica: Organic Lake...
TCTAAAAAACACTGGTGCACACACACACACACACACACATACACGCACAAACACACATACATACACACATACACACACCCCTGTTGCCCCACCTTGTCCTCAAACGCATACGCCTTAAAAAAACCTGGTGCACACACACATACACACACAAGCACACACATACACACACCCCTGTTGCCGCACCTTGTCCTCAAACGCCCCCACATCCATGCCGCTGTTACTGAGCAGCTGCATAACTAAGCCTAGGAAGCTGGCGTGGATGCGTTCCGCGTCCTGCTTGATCACTTCCTGCGCGCGTGGGCCAAAGCAAACGATGTATGCATGGTCTTATGTCGCGGCATATCATACCATCACTAAGTCAAGGAGATCCGTGGGCAAAAGCAAACGATGTGTGCACGGTTTCAGTCGGCATATCACACCATCACTAAGTCAGGGAGATCACACGATGCGCTCCACTTCCTGCGTGCGTGGGCAAAAGCAAACGAGGATGCGCTGTTTGAGTCAGCACACTAGACACATACCATCACAAAAACAAGGAGATTGCGCGATGCACTCCACTTCCTGCGTGCGTGGGCAAAAGCAAACGATGTGTGCACGGTTTCAGTCGGCATATCACACCATCACAAAGTCAGGGAGATCACACGATGCACTCCACTTGCTGCGTGCGTGGGCAAAAGCAAACGATGTGTGCACGGTTTCAGTCGGCATATCACACCATCACAAAGTCAGGGAGATCACACGATGCACTCCACTTCCTGCGTGCGTGGGCAAAAGCAATACAATGCACTGTCGGCAGGGGTGTGCTTAATTCTAGGACACAGACTCCCCCTCAGTACGATAAATCAAACCGCTACTAATCATACGTTCTCTACTCACCCAAATGATGGCATCCCTGCCGAAAATACCATATGTACACCTTATATATATGTGGTTCTAGCCAACCCTATAAACTAGCTTTAATCAACCGACGCGCCTCAAACGCCTGCTTTTTGTTTGTTGGTTTGTTTGATAAGGCCCCCCTCCTGTATGTACAAGAAAATGCACCGCCACCAAACACACACTCTCTGCACACATCCACAACATATTGCCAGTGTTCCCTCTCTACCATCTTTCTTAACACACTCAACACAGCAAGCACACTTACACAACGCACCTCAGACACTGCTTCTTGTTTGCTCGTCTCTTGGATGAGGCCCCCCACTCTGTGTGAGGGCTGTGTGGCCTTTTTTGTGGCCACATCCAAACAGAAACGACGCGCAGCGCACTTAAACAACGCACCTCAGACACTGCTTCTTGTTTGCTCGTCTCTTGGATGAGGCCCCCCACTCTGTGTGAGGGCTGTGTGGCCCATTTCGTGGCCACATCCAAACAGAAACGACGCGCAGCGCACTTGAACAACGCACCTCAGACACTGCTTCTTGTTTGCTCGTCTCTTGGATGAGGCCCCCCACTCTGTGTGAGGGCTGTGTGGCCTTTTTTGTGGCCACATCCAAACAGAAACGACGCGCAGCGCACTTAAACAACGCACCTCAGACACTGCTTCTTGTTTGCTCGTCTCTTGGATGAGGCCCCCCACTCTGTGTGAGGGCTGTGTGGCCTATTTCGTGGCCACATCCAAACAGAAACGGCACGCAGCGCACTTGAACAACGCACCTCAGACACTGCTTCTTGTTTGCTCGTCTCTTGGATGAGGCCCCCCACTCTGTGTGAGGGCCGTGTGGCCTTTTTTGTGGCCATATTCAAACAGAAACGACGCGCAGCGCACTTTAAACAACGCACCTCAGACACTGCTTCTTGTTTGCTTGTCTCTTGGATGAGGCCCCCCACTCTGTGTGAGGGCTGTGTGGCCTTTTTTGTGGCCACATCCAAACAGAAACGACGCGCAGCGCACAGGCGATCGTACAAATACCTGTCGAGTTTGACACACCACACACGAATGGTGAGTGGGTTATAAACAAAATACTTTGGGTGGTTACATTTTAACAGAAGCGACAGCAGCACACAGGCAGGGGGTTGTACTGATACCCGTCAAGTTTGTCACTCTCACAAAGATGCACACGAAGATGCACACGAAGATGCACACACATGAAGGTAAAATTGGGTGATTATTTCAAGAGCATCTCATAATGCCCAATGATCAAGTGCTCGTGCTGCATGGCAGCTGTGCGGCGTGTAGCGGTTGCGCAAGCAGCATACAGGCGCTTGCACAAACACTTGGTTGCGTGCAATGGTTTGGCTTTGCTGGCATCACGACGCTACCTTGCCTGCCACACCATTCTTTTGACCACCCTTACAAAAGTAGACACAGACACACACCATAAAGCGCACACACTGACACGCCATTACATCTGTTTACACAGACACCCACCACCACACATAGCCAATGCACAATCCCACCAGCGTCTCACCTGCGATGCCTGGAAATGACAGACATGCACACAGACACATACACATAGCCAATACACAATTATCACCTATGATACTGGAAGAAGACATATACAAATACACACATAAACACAGCCAGTGCACAATCCCACCAGTGTCTCACCTGTGATACCGAAAAATGACAGACATGCACACAAACACACACAAGCACACACACACATACACACAAACACGGCCATTGCACAACCCCACCGGCGTCCGACCTATGATACCGGATTGATACAGGAAGAAGACATACACATGCACACATGCACACACACACAAACACACACAGCCGATAACATACACACAAACACACAGCCAATGTACGACCCCACCGGCGTCCGACCTATGATACCGGATTGATACAGGAAGAAGACATACACATGCACACATGCACACACACAAACACACACAGCCGATAACATACACACAAACACACACAGCCAATGTACGACCCCACCAGCGTCTCACTTATGCTACCGGACCAATACAGGAAGAAGACATGCACACAAGCACACACACACAAACACACACAGCCGATAACATGCACACAAACACACACGGCCAATGTACGACCCCACCAGCGTCTCACCTATGATACCGGAAGAAGACATACACATGCTCATTGCCAAACAGGAGACGTGTCTGGGCAGGAGGCACAAAATGGCGGTCATTGCTTTTTTGGCTATCGTCTCCTGTGTTGTCGAGAAAGTGTGTGTGTATGTGTGTGCGTTTGTGTATGTGTGTGTGCGGACAAGTATGAGTGTGTGTTTGTGTGCGTGTGTGTGTGTGCAAACAATGTAGTGCGTGTGTGCATTTGTATTTCCCTTTGTTGATTTGTGTCCATGCGTGCGTGTGTTTGTACACGTGTGTGTGTGCATGTGTGTGTGTCTTTTTCTTGTGTGTATGTGAGTGTGTATCCATGTGTTTGCGTCTTTGGTCAAATGTGCATGAACGTGCAATTGTGTGCACAACAAAAAGGCGAAAGCGGAGGACTCCATTTACCTGACCAAGGCATGATGGGCTTGATGGGCTTATTAGCTGACCAACGCATGATGGGCTTGCTTATCTGACCAAGGCATCACCTGGCCTTGCTTACCTGACCAACGCATGATGGGCTTGCTTACCTGACCAAGGCATTACCTGGCCTTGCTTACCTGACCAACGCACGATGGGCTTGCTTACCTGACCAAGGCATGATGGGCTTGATGGGCTTATTAGCTGACCAACGCACGATGGACTTGCTTATCTGACCAAGGCATGACCTGACCTTGCTTACCTGACCAAGGCATGATGGGCTTGCACCCACGAAACGAAGCAAATGACCCGCTGCCTTGTGGCTGCTCGCCGCTGCCATTGTTGGGCCGTGCGCTGGCACTGCCACCCTGCGAGAAAAATGCGTGCATGTGTGTGTGCATGTGTGGGGGCACTGCCACCCTGCGAAAATGCGTGCATGTATGTGTGTGTGCATGTGCGCTGGCACTGCCACCCTGCGAATATGCGTGCATGTATATGTGCATGTGTGGGGGCAACTGCCACCCTGTGAAAAAATGCGTGTATGTATGTGTGCATGTGTGGGGGCACTGCCACCCTGTGAAAAAAATGCGTGTATGTATGTGTGCATGTGTGGGTGTATGCGTGTATGCGTGTATGTATGTATGCGTGTATGCGTGTATGCGTGTATGTAGTGTTGGCCAGAACCGTATATATACGTATATATACACCGTATATTTGGTGATTTCCAAGCCAAAAATACCGTATGTACACCGTATATATATGGTTCTGGCCAACCCTACGTGTATGTATGTGTGCATGTGTGGGTGTGTGATGTACATGCTTGTGCTTCTTGAAATATGCGTTCACACGTACACTGCGAGCGCATGCGCACGAATGCAAATGCGCACATCATTGAAAGATGCGACCTAACCTTTTTGAGAGCGTCCTATGTCTTTTTGTCTTTTTATGCTTACTTACGACCCAACCCTGCCATGCTTACACTTCCTCCGATCGCCTTCACCCAAGCTGGAGAGTATGCATCTCTGTACATACACATTAAATGCCTGTTCCTTGCTGCTTCCGTCCACGTTGCTTCTGCCCCAGCCTAAACAGTTTTCATCTTACCACACACGCACCTATGAAGGTGCATAACTAACCCTGCCTCTGTTAGCTTCTGCCCCAGCCAAAAGAAACATCCATTCATTCACACACCACTTGAGATGCACACCACACTTGAGATGCACACCTCTTGAGATGCACACCACTTGAGATGCACACCACACTTGAGATGCACACCTCTTGAGATGCACACCACTCAAGATGCACACCTCTTGAGATGCACACCACTTTAGATGCACACCTTTTGAGATGCACACCACTCGAGATGCTCAACTCTCGAAATGGTCAACTCTCGAAATGCACACCTCTTGAGGTGCACACCTCTTGAGATGCACACCACTCGAGATGCACACCACTCGAGATGCACACCTCTTGAGATGCACACCTCTTGAGATGCACACCACTTCAGATGCACACCTCTTGAGAAGCACACCTTTTGAGATGCACACCACTTGAGATGCACAAAGCTAACCCTGCTTCTGATTGCCTCTGCCTGAGCCCAAACTACTCTCATCTTCCCACGCACGTACTTTTAGCGATGCTCAACCTTTACCAACCGCCTTTGCCCTACAGGCCAAAGAAACCTCTGCAGCCTCGCAGACGTTCTCGCACATCATACGTAAGAAATACCACCGCCCCTGATTAGCGTATTCTGGAGGGGACTTCTCCAAAATACACTGATCAGGGGCGGTGATCAACATGTCCTTGTAAAACATATATTTCTTGAAGGGGGACTGGTGAGTACATATACGTTACATGTACATATGGTACACCCATAACCCAGAATCAAACTCAGATTCAAATCCCACCCTGATCATCCAGATTCAAACTCATCCTGATAATCCAGATTCAAACTCACCCGTTATGGTACACCCATAACTCAGAATCAAACTCACCCTGATCATCCAGATTCAAACTCATCCTGATAATCCAGATTCAAACTCACCCGTTATGGTACACCCATAACTCAGAATCAAACTCACCCTGATCATCCAGATTCATACTCATCCTGATAATCCAGATTCAAACTCACCCGTTATGGTACACCCATAACCCAGAATCAACCTCACCCTGAACATCCAGATTCCAACTCATCCTGATCATCAAGATTCAAACTCACCCGTTATGGTACACCCATAACCCAGAATCAAACTCACCCTGATCATCCAGATTGAAACTCATCCTGATCATCAAGATTCAAACTCACCCGTTATGGTAGACTCATAATCCAGAATCAAACTCACCCTGATTCCATTTGACTCTGCCCCAGACGGCTCTGGCTTAACGTCCTGCTGCTGCTGCTGCTGCTGCTGCTGCTGTCGCACATCTGGGGTGCCTTCTGGGGTGGTGGTCCCAGCACTGCCTGCACAGAAAACAACAAAGGTTCAAATAGAAGGCCTTCAAAGGCAAATGCCCGACAAAAACTCTGGGTCAAGATTTGAGTCTGGGGGGCCTTCTGGTAATAATTCCAGCACGGCCCGCGTCATAGGATAAATATAGGTTAGATAGGTCACAGGGATCTTGCACTCGATGACCTGCTCCATGAACGCGGAGTCCTGCATAACGGCGTTGAGCGTGCCCTTGCACACCAACACCATGAGGAGTATTTAAGAACAAATGCCTGACACACACACACACACACACACGCACACACACACACAGCAAGCACGACATACACACAGCCAGGTGCAAAACAACGGGAACAACCCCCCCCCAGCCAGTTGACAGAGATTGTGTTCACGCCTGTCCAGCTTAAACCCTAAGACCTAATTCACACACACAGCACCCACCTGCACCCGCCAATTTGTATGCACACAATTAAACACACACACACACACACACACACACACACACACACACACACACACACACACACACACACCACCCACCATTGTTGCCACTGCCACCATTCTCGCCCTCGTCTGAGCTGTCTTTCGTGTCGGGCATTTCTACATCATCTCCGATGCCTCCCCCGTTCTCTTCGGCCTGTGTTTTAGTGTTAGTGTGTGAGTGATGTGAGAGAGGGAACAGCCACATCAACATGGCCCTTACGCGCGCACGTCAAATTGGCCCTCAAACACGCACATCAACATGGCCCTCGAGCACGCACGTCAAAATGGCCCTCAAGCACACACAACAAATTGGCCTTCAAGCACACACATCAACATGGCCCTCAAACACGCACATCAACATGGCCCTCAAGCACACACAACAAATTGGCCTTCAAGCACGCACAACAAATTGGCCCTTGAGCACGCACATCAACATGCCCCTCAAGCACACGCACCTCCACAAATGTGCAAGTATGCATGAACACAAGCACGTCTTTGTGTGTATGTGAAACAGGACACAATGTGTGTGTGTGTGTGTGTGAGGAAGGACTTGACAGTTCAGAAATAGCACGCATCCCAGCATGACACGCACAAAAACAAAAGATATGCCCAGCATTCAAACTTGTGAATTGCATACAACTGCAACAAACAAGCCCAGCAGCAAGCACACAAGACTCAAACTTGTGAATTGCATACAACTGCAACAAACAAGCCCAGCAGCAATCACACCACGGCTGGTCATTCACAGGCTTACCCCTCACAGAACCAAGGAGGCACACACATACACACCCCTCTACCAGAGCACAATAAGAACGCACGTCACTGTAACAGCCCTTTTTTACGACATGCAGGCATAACATGCACCAAAAACACACACACACACACACACACAGAGAGAGTTTAAGCGTACGTGCCGCTGCTCAGGTTTTCAAGTGTGCACAGCAAACAGGAGGGCGCATGCACACCCTTGCCAGCCTGACCCACCAATAAACACCACCAGATGCAGGGAACAGGAACCTAATTGCAGGGAGCATGAATGAGTATACTGCAGGTTCACAATCACTTTGGGACACACTTTTAGGGTCGGCCATAACCGTATATTTACACCGTATATGACCGTATATTTGGTGATCTACCTGCCAACAATACCATATACACAACGTATATATAGTTCTGGCCGACCCTACACATTTTAATTAAAGTTGCACTTCGAATTCGGTTCGGAAAAGGCCCCAAGAATTATTAAAATGTTTTGTTTTTTGTCCAAATGTTTCGTGAACCTACTACTAAGGTACTTCCCTTGCATAAAAAACACACACACACACAGTTGAAAACACACCTTTGCCCTGAGCCTGGTTAACTCATCACTGCGCTCCCCCAGCCCAAAGAACGGCTCCACGGCTTGTAGGTACAGCAGCAGCACCTGGTCCCGCGCACTAGCCTGCCAACACGTGGGGGGGTGCACAAATATGCAAGTCAGCTATGTGTTTGTGTGTGTATACGTGTGTATTATGTGTGTGTATGTGTATGCGATATGACAGGGTGCAGCAGCACCTGGTCCCGCGCACTGGCCTGCAAACACGTGGGGGGGTGCACAAATATGCAAGTCAGCTATGTGTTTGTGTGTGTATACGTGTGTATTATGTGTGTGCATGTGTATGCGATATGACAGGGTGCAGCAGCACCTGGTCCCGCGCACTAGCCTGCCAACACGTGGGGGGGTGTACAAATATGCAAGTCAGCTATGTGTTTGTGTGTGTATGTGTGTGCTTGTTTTTGTATGTGTGTGCGCGTTATGGTAGGGTGCAGCAGCACCTGGTCCTGCACACTATGCACAGCGATGATGTGCACAAAGATACACACATGCACATAATGACACACACACAATAATACACACAAAGATACACACATGCGCATAACGACACACACAATGATACACAGATGTGCGCATGATGATCCACACAATAGTGCACACATATACACACGCGCATAATGACACACACAATAATACACACAAAAATACACACATGCGCATAACGACACACACAATGATACACAGATGTGCGCATGATGATCCACACAGTAGTGCACACATGCGCATGATGACACACACAGTAATGTACACATGCGCATGATGACACACACAGTAATACACAAATGTGCGCATGATGACACACACAATGACACACATCGCATGACGACAGCTGTACGTTCATGCAGGTGGGTAGTGTAAGTGTATAGGGTATTTGCCGTGGCCAACCCCACAGATAGATCCGCCCTCTCTGCGCAACGCTGTTGCTGATCTATTGGCACAATGATAGAGCTATGCACACACAAAATGACACGCTGTTGCTGATCTATCAACACAATGATACAGCTATGCACACACAAAATGACACGCTGTTGCTGATCTATTGGCACAATGATACAGCTATGCACACACAAAATGACACGCTGTTGCTGATCTATTGGCACAATGATGCAGCTATGCACACACAAAATGGCACGCTGTTGCTGATCTATTGACACAATGATGCAGCTATGCACACACAAAATGGCACGCTGTTGCTGATCTATTGACACAATGATGCAGCTATGCACACACAAAATGGCACGCTGTTGCTGATCTATCGACACAATGATGCAGCTATGCACACACAAAATGGCACGCTGTTGCTGATCTATCAACACAATGATACAGCCAGTGATGTGCCAGTATGGTGTACGGTACGGTACAGTACGGTGTACGGCATGGTACGGTATAGTTAGACCATATATAAGGTGAAATATGGTATCATTACATTTCAGTGCAAAAGGCTGGAATTGCCTATTTTTGCAGCAAAGGGTCAAAATACAAATGTTGTGACTTACATGTCTTCAATTTAAACCAAGATGCTTTTTTATGAGAGAAAAACAAACAAAAAAACTGGAGAGAAGGAGCAAAAGACACAGCTCTGACCGGGATTTCAACCCTGGACCTCTATTATCCCTGCTAAAAAGGCAAAATACGGTCAACCGTATTTGTACAATTTGGACCATATGTTTCAACCGTATTTGTACGATTTAAACCATACTCTTCGACCGTATAATACGGGAACGTACCATAACGTAACCATACCGTATATACGGTCTGAAAATGAAAATACGGCATACTGGCACATCAATGGATACAGCACATGCACACACAAAGTGATTCGCTGTTGCTGTTCTATTGAGACACCCCCTACCTGTACATGGTGGTCGATGGCGGTTTGAAGCACAGTGAACACATCCCCAAACACAGACCTGTGTATGTGTGCGTGTGTGTGTATTTGTGTGTGTGCGCGTGTGTGTGCGTGCGTGTGTGTGCGTGTGTGTGTCTGTGTGTATATAATTGTGTCTGTGTGTGTATAGTTGTGTCTGTGCGCGTGTGTCTGTGTGCGTGCGTGCATCTGTGTTTGTCTGCGTGCGTGAATGTGTGTGTGTGTTTTATGTGTGTTACGGCTTTCCAAAGTCCACACAGGCAGGATTCCTACTCACTTGTCCCCATATTGGTACTTAAGGTCCTTCTCTCCCCGCACTGTCCCTGCAGCTGGTGCACTGTAGCGGTGTGCCATAGACAAGCACCTGCATGTGTGTGTGTGCGTGTATATGTGTGTGTGTGTATGTGTACGTATGTACGTGTGTCTCTCCCCGCACTGGTGCTTGGTAGCGGTGTGCCATAGACAGGCACCTGCGTGCGTGTGTGTGTGTGCGTGCGTGTATATGTGTGTGTAAGTATGTGTGCGTATGTACGTGTATGTCTCTCTCCCCGCACTGCCCCTACGGCTGGTGCACTGTAGCAATGTGCCATAAACAGGCACCTGCGTGTGTGTGCGTGTGTGTATATGTGCGTGTGCGTCTCAGTGTGTGTAAGGTTTTCCTGCACCTCCTGTCTGCCCAGCCGTAAGTTTCAAACCATTGCGTTCTAGTCGTAGCTTTTCCTGGTCTTCATCTGTCCCCTTGTGAGAGGGCCTTCATTATTGCAGTCACACACACACTTGCACTTTTACACAGAAACATATTCACACACACATGCACACACATACTTGAGGTGCTGCTCATTCCCACGCCTCCTGTCCGCCGAGTCCTTTATCTCAGAGACCATGGTTTTGGCCATGAGGTTTTTCTTCTCCTGCTGCTTGAAGTAAAAGGAACGGTGGTCTAGGGAGCGGGGGTAGTTCTGCTCGTAGATCTTGCGCCAGATCTTGGTCATGTCGTCCTTCACACGCTTCCTGTGGAAAAGATGGGATTGGCAAAAGGAAGTTACACTGTTAAACACAGTCTACAGAAGACGGTTTATTGTGCATGTATACGTGCGTGTGTGTGTGTGCATGTGTGTGTATGTGTGTGTGTGCGTGTGTGTGTGCGTGTGTGTGTGTGTGTGTGTGTGTGTGTGCGGACAGCTTGCCTTGTAAACACATGTTTGGCCACAACATCCTTCAGATATTTCCTCAATTCGCGGTATCTGTCGTCATTTCATGCCACAACGATGGATGCCAATCAAAGTTTGCCCTTCCTCTCAAAGATGCATGTGCCTACATTCTACTATAACACACACACACACATATACTGATCCGGCCATGCTCACACAGAACATCCACCTCAAAAAGCAAGACAATTACTACGTTATGTTATGTGGGCACACACAAACACACACGCACAAACACATGTTCACTGATCTGCTCACACGAAACACCCACCCTGAACGTGAAGTTCGCCTCACCATGCACAAAAACACACAAAACATCCAATAAACATACGCACACCACCACCACACCACCCACCACTCTGCATCCTTCTGCTCTAAGCGCTGGTGCAAAACCGGGATGCAAAGATTGTCTAACCATGCACAAAAGCGTACTACGCATCCAATCAACAAAACACACCGCACCACACCACACCACCCACCACTCTGCATCCTTCTGCTCTAAGCGCTGGTACACAACCGGGATGGCCACCGCAGGATTTTTACGCAGCAGGTCCACCAGGACAGGGCCCTGCAGTGTGTGTGCGTACGTGCGTGTGTGGGTGTGTGTGTATGGGTGTATTTGTGGAGGGGGGGGGGATGCGCGCGTATTTGTGCATATTTGTGTGAGTGATTGTGTGCATATATAAGCTTACTACGTGACGTGCATGATGTTAAGCCCTTGGCTACTTTGAACAGGTTAATCTGAACAGGACCCTACTTGAACGTGTGTGTGTGTGTGTGCGTGGCTATGACGCGTGCGTAAGAATGCCTGGTCATCCTGAGCCGAGAACGGTGCGTCTTTGTATGCAAATCATTTGTCAGCAAAAATCACCTGAAATTTTGCTTGCACAATTTTCGCTGCAGCTCATTAACAAGGGCTGGGCGTGAAAGCTGCGGAGCTCAGTGCACACCCCTTCCTTTCCAGCACATGCCAGCAAACTGACATTTTAGATCTTTAAATGCCGTACGTACATGCACTCACCGCCCCCTTCTTAAACAATAAAAAATGTGTAGATTGATCACCGACACACCTGCTCTGCGTACAAGCGCTGGATGTGGCTGATGTGCACATTTCTAGAGCTCGAAGCTCAGCCATGCATTCATGCAAGCACACACACGCACACAAATGTACAGACACACCTGCTCTGCATATAAGCGCTGGATGTGGCTGATGTGCACATTTCTAGAGCTCGTAGCTCAGCCATGCATTCATGCAAACACACACACGCACACAAATGTACAGACACACCTGCTCTGCATAAAAGCGCTGGGTGTGGCTGTTGTGCATGTTTCTTAAGCTCGAAGCTCAGCCATGCATTCATGCAAACACACACACATGTACATGTACAGACACACCTGCTCTGCATATAAGCGCTGGATGTGGCCGATGTGCATGTTGTTGAACCGTGGGACATCTTCCAAGCGTAGGTTCACTTTGTCCTCAGGGATGAGGAAGGGTAGCTTCTCCACCATTGGCCGCAGTGCCTGTGTTGAGCATGTGTGTGTGTGTGTGTGTGTGTGTGTGTGTGCGCATGTGTGTACAGATATGTGAGTGTGTGTGTGTGCTTACAAATATGTGAGCGTGTGTGCATGTGTGTGTACATATATATACACGCACAAACACACACACAACACACACACATGAACACACGCACGCACCTGCCTTGCGCTTTTGTTCTGCTTGATACACATCTCAAACTCGTGCCAGTCGCCACACAAACACACACCTACACACGCACAATCAGACACACGCACACACAATCAAACGTGCGCACCCGCATTGCGCTCTTGTTTTGCTCGATGCACATCTCAAACTCGTAGCGATCATCCTCACACCGGAAAAGGGCCTCCTCGTACTGGTTCTTGCGCATGAGCTTGAAAGAGTAGTCCTCACTGCAAATGAAATTAATATAAAATCTTGCGCATGAGCTTGAAAGAGTAATTCTCATTGTGCAGATGGTGTGTGACATCACAGTTTATTATAAGCCTTGCATTTAAGCCTGAAAGAGTGATCCTCACTGCAGATAGAGTTTGTGTTTACAATTTAGTGTTGGTCCTAAGCACGAGCTTGAAGGAGTCCTGAACGTGTTCCTTGCAGCAGAGGAAGGTTGCGAGTTGTGCGATCTACAAACATTGTGCAGTTGTGTAATCTACAGTTATTTTGCGTTTATGTGATCTACAATCATACAATCATTGTGCGGTTATGTGATCTACAATAATTCTGCGGTTATGTGATCTACAATCATACAATCATTGTGCGATCTACAATCATTGTGCGATCTACAAACATTGTGCAGGTATGTGATCCACGGTCATTGTGCAGTTGTGCAATCTACAGTCATTGTGCGATTATGTGATCTACAGTCATTGTGCGGTAATGTGATCTGCAATCATTGTGCAGTTGTGTGATCTACAGTCCTTGTGTGCAACTTCTCACAGGATTCACTGCACTTATAGGTTCTGGCCAGGGATGTGTCATACGGACTCCTGAGACGTCTAATATGGTGAAATACGTGAAAATTACGTATAAAAAGTAAAGAATACGTGTGTAAAATACGTGTAGGATACGGTACTGTAAAAACGCGTCGCATGACACATCCCTGGTTCTTGCGTATGAGCTTGAAAAGGAGTCACGTTAATATGTTAGCACGTCCATTGGCAACACAGCACGACACCACGTCAGCACGACAGCATGTCAGCACGACAGCACGTCAGCACGTCAGCACGACAGCACGTCAGCACGACAGCACGACGGCACGACAGCACGTCAGCACGACAGCACGTCAGCACGACAGCACGTCAGCACGTCAGCACGACAGCACTACAGCACGTCAGCACGTCTATTGGCTGAGGTCTGCTACAAACATGGGCACAGTAAACTGGATTGAAATCACACTACCATGAGAAGATGTACAAGAAAAGGTTCCTCATACAAAGGCACGCACAACCAAGACAAGTCAATTTTTGTTACAATGATCACCACTCCTCCCAGAGGAATGCAAGTATGATGCAACCACACACACACACACACACACACACACGTACACACGCACCTGCCTGTGATGGCACACATCCTGGTTGTTCACTAAAGCACAGAAACACACGCACGCACACACACAAACACGTACACACACCTGCCTGTGATGACACTCATCCTGGTTGTTCACTAAAGCACAGAAACACACGCACACACACACGCACACACACACCTGCCCGTGATGACGTTCACGTATTGGTCGTTCAGCACCTCCTCTCCAATGGGTGTGCGTCCAGTGCTCTTCAGCCTTGGGTAGCCAGGTGGGATTTTGACATAGGATGGGGTGATGCGCTGCATAGGTACAAGTCCCCACGCGTGTGTGTGTGTTCGGTTTTGTATGTGATATGAGTGTGTGCATTTGTGCCTGTGTATATGCTTTGTATGTGGGTGCATTGGTATGTGGGTGTGCATGTGCATGTGCATGTGTTGTGTGGGAAGCCCGGGGGGAGTTCAAAATAGGATGGAGTGTTGTGTTGCATGCATGTAAGCGCCCACATGCTCTTGAATCTTGTGTTTCTGTGTATGTTGCTGTATGCCACCTGAAAAGGTGCAGCATTTCCCCTGCACAGTCATTATTAATGTGACGGTTGCATTCACATAGGCTGAAACAACGACCCTTTCGTCCTCCTTGCCCACCTAATATATGCTTCTATTCACCAACCTCATACAACACACTCACTCACACACACACACACACACATACACACACACCTCAGTCTCAGAGGCCACAATCTCGCTCAGCGGTTTGGTCATGAATTTGTCTTTCTGTAGCTTAGCCTTCAGCATCTCCCGATTAGTCATGGGCATATTCCGGTTGTAGGGCCCCCCATGTGAGAGCTCGCCTGTTTGTCGTACAAAATTAGTGTGTATATTATTGTTTTTTTGAGCAGCTCCCGGTTGGTCATGGACATGTTCCGGTTGTAGGGCCCCCCATGTGAGAGCTCGCCTGTGTGTACGTTCATGTGGACATGCTTATAACTGGTTGTAAACAAGTTTAATACATCATGCGCGCGCATGTGTTTATTTGTGTGTGTGTGTGTGTGTGCGTGTGCACGTGTGTGTGTGTGTGG
>Ga0307942_1002498_pt1 | contig 14957 bp, 11 predicted proteins | sample OrgLakmetagen175_FD_201846 | JGI IMG/M metagenome (GOLD analysis project Ga0307942, IMG submission 201846) | Saline water microbial communities from Organic Lake, Antarctica - #175 | ecosystem: Environmental > Aquatic > Non-marine Saline and Alkaline > Saline | place: Antarctica: Organic Lake...
AGTACCTAACCATGACCGACAGGTGTTGGGTGCCACCAGACCCACGCAGCACACCACGGGTCAGGGCTTGGCGCAGCTTGGTGGGAGCTGCCTGCTTGGTGACTCCCTTTGTGGGGGAAGGCCAGCTTGACTTCCCTATATCCTTGTCTGTTTAGGTTGCCAATAAGCAAGCTGTGCTGTGCTTTTGCTTTTTGGAGTTGGGGATCAGGCCTAGTGTCTTCACAGAATTTAAACTCAATCAGGTAAACCTCCCACTGGTTTGGTTTCAATTTCTTGTCTTTAGCAAACTGTTAAAAGTTTGGGTTGCGGGTTGTTACGCGAGAGGAGCACACAGTGCTAGGTAGAAATAGGATGGCGTCAGGATGAGAAGAGGCTTTTAAAGCATGTGCGGTTAGCTTTGGTAGCAATTAAGAGGGCAGTGTTTTGCTGGCAGTGTTTCTCAGATCTAGGCCTTGCTCTGATAGTTTATCTGCGCTGCCTATATCAGTGTAGGCAATTTGGTTGGCACCGCATGGTCCCTTTTGTAGGGCTTGGACAATCAGCACACTTGCCGTATAATGGCGTTTTGTAATCATGTCCTCATTTTAGTGTGTTGGCAGCCTGAGAGTATGTTAAGCGCACTATCAGTGCAAGGGCAGATGGGGCAGTTTGCATTGGGAGAGAAGCCGTACCGGTGGGCGTGTTTTTGATTAATAATTGTACCAGTGCGGTACCTCATACATTACGCTTTTCGCAAAATTTGATATGCATTACTATTGTTCCAGAATGCATTTGTGGCTTGTTTATTGACCAAAGGTCTAGTAGCTGTAATACCCTGTGTTTGTTTTGGCACTCCCCGCCAGTCTGTGTGATTTGCACATTTCTGTTTTCAGCTTAGCCTTTAAATCAGAGAGTGCACGAAGCCTAGGTGGAGTTGTCCCTCTTCCGCTGGGATTCTCATCGGTGTCTTTAGCCGCAAGCCAGTAAAGGTGTGTGTATGCATTACCGTCTGGAGCCGGAGGCTGAAAGTGCATGTCATGACCTCCGTCATGTAAGGCAGAATGTTTGGCAATTGCATCTACACATTCATTTCCGGCAATGCCACTATGGGCTTTCACTTTATAGAAGCAGATAGGTTCTGGTGAAGCAGATATTATATTATAGATACAGTTTGTTCTAGCAGATTTGAGTGTATATGGTCTCGTTGCATTCCAGGGAAGAGTACCTATGACAAAGTGCCAGAAGGAAAAAGATCTCAAAGACTGGAGACCACCAAGTTTTCGAATATGCAGACCAGCAGCACAGGAAAAGTGCAGATCACACTGAGGTTAACCATACCACCCGCCTCGACCAACACAATGCCAGCCTCAACAGGTAGCACTAGAACACTGAGCTTTCCATGCTAGCTATATGGCTATATACATCATGTGGGGGGTGGTTTTCACTGCCTGCGTTGTTTTTTTCTTATTCTTTTACAAGCTTGTACGTACCTACTAGGACACTGCAAAACCACTGGCACCGTTTTACTAGGAATAAATGGTGCAGTGTACAGCAGTCATAATTCCACTCAGCAGCCCTTAAGAGTTACTGGCTAATCTGGATGCCAGCAAGAAAAGGCAAACTGAATATCGTAGTGGAAAACGCTCCCAATATGGTTGAGTAAAGGACGGCATTTAGGTGTTAAGCACTTAATAGATCATCCACTGCAAAAAAGGGTTGCCGATAGGGATCAAAAGGCTTGCAGGCATGGCCTGAAACCGGCTTTTTGAAGATGACCGCAAGCTTGTTGACTCTTTAAAAATCAAAGACCCAGTTCCCTTAAAGGCTCCAGCATGTGAGTGTCGTTGTATGTGGATGGTGCCACCCATACCTGCAAGAATGATGTGGTGAAGAGACATGGAGACTACTGTTTTAAGACAGGTGCAGAGATCTCTGTCCTATTCCTTTGAGGCACTTTCGTTGCCAAATGCCGGCGTGGGACTTGATGTTGTTGTGGAGATAAATGTCGGTGTCGACTGGCAAATTGCTTTGGCGATAGATTGAAGGATGTTCCTTTATTTGGATGTAATGGCTGTCCTGGGGCTGGGCCCATTCAACTAAAGCGCTACTTAGAAAATTGTGCTCACAAATCAGGGAGGAAATGCGGCAGCCATTTGTGACATGGCGGTGGAATTTGGATGCAAGAGCTCTGCTATGCAAATTGATGTGAAATTACGCTGCCTTCGCTTGATACCGATGACTTTCCTTCGTTGCCCCCCAGCGGGCCGACGGAGGCAAGAAATTCGCATACATTCCGAAGTTCCCAGCAGGGCACGTGTCACGCACATGCGGCTTGCAGCTTAATTTCAACAGCACAACATTGATATGCCACTCTTCCCATGATGATGAACAGCGTAGCAGCAGCTAAGGGTGTCGGTGTTTCGTGTTTATATTTGACCCCGTCAGATCGGAGCGAATTAAAAAAACTGAGCACATGCTCTACGCCAGGGATGTGTCATACGGCTCTACGCTATACTGCCGCTGCTGGTAGTTTAAAGCCACCTTCGTCGGTTGAAAACACACCGTCGTCCGGGCTGCCGCTGCTGACTGTCTCTTAACAATTTACAGCAAGATACGCGGCACTCTCCTTATCAGAAATTAATACATTAAATTCTGGTAAGGTATAGGGCCTTCGCAATAAGCATGCGATTGTGCTTGCATCGAATAAGGCCCTATTGCTACGCATTCAGAAGCAATTACAAATTCTGCATAAATCAAGCGTAAATCCTTGTCACGGTTAATTCACTCCTTCGTAAAAAAATTAAGTTTTTTACTAAGCTGCCCAACGACTTTTTGGGTTGCGGCGATTCGGTGTGAACTTCTTAAAATCTCTTACAGATTTCGTGATTTTATTCGAAATACAATATATAGCAAAGATATACAGTTGCTAGCAGCCATGCCACTTCCGGCGCGGAAAGCAGGTGGAAAGCGTACATCACAGGCGACTGGAGTCAGACATCAAGAAATCCCAGCCTCTATCACTTTGGAAGACGGAAGTGTGATTCCCATCAAGATCCCACCCGGCAAGTCGGGGGAAAATATACTCACATGCACACACACACACACACACACACACACACACACACACACACACACACACACACACACACACACACACACACACACACACACACACACACACACACACTCACACACACACGCACACGCGCACGCGCACGCGCACGCGCACGCAACACATTCACACATTCACACATTCACACAAGCATACACACTCTCACAAGCCCACTTGTGTCTTATTTTGAAGAAATGCGCACTATGCATGCAGAACAAGATGCATGACCATACTTTGTCTTGCAGTAAGATCGTGATGAAGATGTGCTAATGAGTACTGAATTGGTGGAACCACTTCCTACCCACTGCAGGCATGCCCCATGCCCAGGCACTTGCCTTGGTCGAATATCTGAAAACGAACCCTGATGCAGCGAAGCAGGTCGGTTTTGATATAAAAAACGTGCTATAGACATCTCTGCTCTTGCCTTTCTCTGCTAGACCCAACGAGTCTTTTAACACTGCAATGCTCGTGACTTACAGGCCTACTCTGATGCGGAGCAAATTCTTAAAAACCCAGGAATGACGAACGCATTTGCAAACATGCGGGTGCGTATGGATTGGCATTCAGCTTTTGCACTCCTTTTTCAGACAGAGCACACTTTCCTATTGCTGCAAGCAATTGAAACAAGCCTGTTCTCTGAGCACACGGCAGTGTTTCCAGCAAGTACGTGCCCGGAATGCATTATTGTTGTACTCCTTCCTTTTGCATACACACATAATAACTATCACAAAACATACTACCCATAAAACGTAATGTAAGTACTTAATAAGCACGTGTTATAGGTAAGTTACAACTGCTTATCACAATGCGTTACAGGGGAACGTGGACGAGAACACGAAAGAGAAGTATGCAGTGCTGAAAGACGATCCTGAGCTCAAGGTAAAGAGTAGACAAGCAGTCATGCATCGCAACAAACGTACAGGTCGAATTAAGATGCAGACAATTTGCCTGATGCCTTGAATGCACACAAATGTAGAACGCATAAGCGCCAATGACATTAGGGTCGTCGTTGAGTCTGGTGTTACGTAGTACCTCGTCCTCAACCCTCATTTTGACCCTAATTCTCCCGCATGTTACTGTGCTATGTTATTGTCAGAGAAGCATGTGCCAACTAAGCGGAGGTGATTACAGCAGGAGAGAAACACTAGAGTAGTCCAACCATGCCACGTGTCGTCACAAGGCAGCACGAGCAGTCTTACGTCATTTCCTAACTCTGTCCATGTTTGGGTCGTGCTTCCTCAGTGCATTTTTGAGGATGTGATGCGAGATGGCCCTGGTGCCTTCCAAAAGTACTGGGACAACACAGAGCTCATGACCAAGGTAAGAAGTCATGAGCAAATAAGGGTTGGGTAGCTTCTTCAGAATTGATGCAAAATCGATCAATTGTAAAAGACAAAAAGAAGGCACAGATCCTTTTTAGCATTCAGCGTTTCTTTGTTGATCAAAGTTGATCCAATGGAATCTGTTGTGTGGATAGGTACCTATGAAAGTAAGTGCCTAAACAAGGCTTTGAATGTGCTGTGCTTTCACGGCAACATATTATTATTGCACCCACAATTTCCCTAGGTCTTACAGTGATTCGTGTTGTTCATGTGCCAGCCTGCAAATCTTGAAAGAAAGCTCAAATCCGCTGTCCCCAACGTCAGGTCTCGGCGAAATTAGGCGGCCCAAAGCTCAGCGGTGCCGGAAGTAAAGCACCAGACCCAGCCCAAGCAGCCACGCTCCACGGTACGTACATGGACATGCTCACCAGATGCATGTTAGGTAGAGGCACATTGCATGCACACTCGTTGTATGCCAAAAAGCTCCAGCTTGTGTTGACTTGAACTGGTCTTAATGCGCAAGAGTTCCTTTTTCATGTTGCAAGGTTGCATTGTTATGACAGGCGTGCAACATGCAAGCCCTCGTGTTGCAACATTGCATTGTAATGTAATCTTATGAGCAAGCCTTCTATTTGCAAGCTCACATGAGTAAACGGTATAATTGTAAAGTTCAGTGTGTGCAATCTGTTTCTTATATTGCATGAGTGTAACCTCTACTTCACATTTGCAAATTTATGAGGATTGACGCGCACTGGGCTTATGCTACTCAGATTAATTATAATTTTTGTCATCAATCAAGCGCGACACTCTCTTCAAACTGTTGGGTGCTCATGTCCAACACTTGTGAATAAGGTCGACAAGCAGGCAGTGGAAGTGCGACAGGGATCAGGGGAGTGACAAGCTGGGCCGGAAATTGACTGCGTGCACAATGTGATGTTCACAGTATGAAGAGAGAAATGTGGAGCATAGAGGTTGAGGGCAAGCTCCTTGGTCATGTTGCTTGCAACTCTTATTGTGTGTGTGTGTGTGCGTGTGTGTGTGTGTGTGTGTGTGTGTGTAGAGTGGACTGGAGTTGGTCTTCCTAGCTGAAGGGCATTTTGGTCTTATAAATGAGAATATTGGCAGAGGGGGCTAACGGAGGTTTCCCTTCATATGCGCATTTTTGCATTCAGAAGGCAGCCACTCACAGCCACTTCATCCGATCGACACCATTTTAGTACCAAATTGTAGCTGGCATTGAGAGCTACCCGAGCATGTGCACAGTTTTATGTGGGTCTTTGCGTGCTGAGATAGACTGGATTAAGCACACATGGTGCATGTACATGTAAACCCTAATGTGGTGATTTCCATGGGGAAAAAATGGCTCAAATCCTCATAAAACACCAATTATTCAGCCGTTTTCTTTCAATTTTGTTGCAATGATATTCTTTTCCAATAAGAATTCTACACCATTAAAAAACATTCCAGATTGGTGCAGTGGGTGAGTTGGTATGAAGAATCTGTAAAAAATGGCCTGCACGCCACAGCAAGTTAAGCACACGCCCCCAAATTGGCAAGCTCCAAATTTTACACCCACAGACAGCATTCATATTATGTAACATTTTGGAGCTTGCCAATTTGGGGTCATATATGCCAAAGAAGGTCCTGTTTGGTGTTTTGAGGAATAGAGGAGACCCATGAGTGAGCTGCACATTAATTGTTGCCTCGCAGGAGCTGCTAAGCTGGGCGACGTGAAGGCTGTTAATAAGCACTTGGATGAGGGCAAGCATGTGGACGAGCTGGTATGTGTGTGGTGCATGTTTTGTGTGCCTATTTGATAATGTTTGACTATGGTAGGCAAAGTGAAGACTGATTTGCAAAAAAACACTTTTTCTAGCACAAACTTGCTTTTGTGACCCTGTACGAATTCATGAAAAACTGCAGAATGATAGAGGTATCACGGCTTTAGGCGTGGCTGTCGGGTTCAACCGCGGAGAGGTCGTCAAGGTGTGTCTTAAAGACACTCACACAGATACCTGTGCAAGCTGTGACAGATGTAACAGATTTGTGACCGTTGTTAAGACTTCAATATCCAAAATTCCATTCTGTTTGAATCTTATACATGTTGCTAACGAATCATCAATAATTTCCTTTCCTGTGTGATGCGTACATTCTACGGTTCAATAAATTTAAAATTTTCAGGTGCTTCTGGAGCGTGGTGCAGAAGTTGACAAGCGTGATGGACAACAAAACACCGTGCTTCATTATGCAGCAGGTGGGATTCAAATGTTGCTGTGTCCCTACTGCTTCTTTGGAATGGTATTGTTCTCATCATTTGGATATGTATTATTCTTAACAAATAATAGTTGTCCCGGCTTTGGCCAATGCACCAGTTCGTTGAGACCTAATTGCTTCTAACTAGACTCTGCCTGTTTGAACAATAGGCTATGGAAGGCGAGAGATTGCCGAGATCTTGCTGGCAGCTGGAGCTGACCTGGTGAGTTGGGAATTGGGCTTGTTATGGAAATCTTGCTAATAGCTTAAGCCATAGATTTTTGACGTCTAGCAAAATTTACTGAACTGAGGGTAACAACTGGCGAAACTGGATGGTGATTTGCCTGTATTTTAAAAACCATGTTGCAAGTATAAGTGCCTGCACAACTGCCCATATGTAGTGTGTACAACTCTCAAGTGCAGCGTCTTTGCTGATGCTTATCATCGAGCACCAGCTTGCATGTCAATTAATGGGCTTTACACTTGCACGTTGCTTGTTCTGGCATTGGCGGAGGGGCTCTGATTCACACTCATATGTTTTGTGCAGGTGGCCCTCAACAAAAACCAGCAAAAGCCGGTCGACGCAGCTAAATGCAATGGGGAAAAGGGCATTGTTACTTACTTGGAGGGGTTGGAAGCAAAGAAGTCGGGTGGCCAATGAAAGGAGGGAATTGTGAGGGGGTAGTATCGTGGTAAAGTATTAATGGCATTGCGTAGTGGAGGAGTTTAATTGTAATTGGTATTAAAGTAGCTGCCTTATAACTGTGGTGGTTATTTTTTAGCTGCATTGTTCCTGATTTTTCCTTTTTAGTCTGATCGCCTCAAAAGATAGAGAAGCTAGCTGTATGGTTAGGTGAGCAACCTGATAATTAGCTTGACGAGGAATGTAGGCCCGAGATTCTCCTTGGTAAAATCCGCAGAAAAACTACGCAGGCAGTGAAACCCACTCCCCACATTAATTCAGGAAAAGAAGCACCTTGGTACCCCCGAGTATTGTAAAAGAACTCCATACCAGCAGGCAAAACAGGCTTAATCAGACAGGTTCTACAAAGTACCAGAAGGAGAAAACAAGTCGCTGTCAGATCAAGCAAATTACCGTCACTTCTAAGTACAAGACGTGCAACAGGGAAAGATGCTGAGCTCCAAATCATAAAAAATGCCTTCCAAAGATCTGACAGTCCCGCTTCTTTTCTTACAATGGTTAGCTTACCAGTCAGCCACCTTAGCCAACACTATACTCCTGGAAGCATAGACTTCTCTTTACTGTCATCTTTAAGATGGCACGCAGCTACGTCTAAATCAGAACTGTGCTACAGTTATTCCAATCAGGGAAGTACACTGGGTGCCCAAATTAATCAGGGGGTCCGGAACAGCCTGTAAAATTCTCCAGGGCTCCCCGAAACTGCTTTCATAGTTATTCAGGGTGTTATAACATTTTAATGTGATATATATGCCAAAGCATCGAGCTAGAGCATGCGGATGTGAAGCAGAAGACTTACAAGCTCACAGAAGGGCTGAGCATACGCATGCGAATGCGTGTGCATGTGTGTATGTATGTGTGTATGTGTGTGTGTGTGTGTTTGTGTTTGTGTGTGTGTTGTGTGTGTGTGTGTGTGTGTGTGTGTGTGTGTGTGTGTGTGTGTGTGTGTGTGTGTGTGTGTGTGTTCATATTAATGTTGCAAAAGAGTGGCAAGCTTTGCAAAATACACAATTTAAAAATGAAAGAAACAATGTTCTAAAATTCGTTTCTAATTTCTAGGGGATGCCGAAGGAGGTAGGTCACAATACACATGCAGTCTCACGCACACGCACACACGTACACACACACGCACACACATACCTATACACATACCTACACATATACACATACACATGAACACACAAACACACACACGTACACACACGCAATACACACACAGACTCACAAACACACATACACACATACACACACGCAATACACACATACACATGCAATACATACGCACACAAGTGCGCACACGCACACATGCACAACAGACACACGAATACCTACTGACAATCACACATCCTTCCAAACACACACACGCACACATGCGCACGCACACACACACACACACACACACACACACACACACACACACATACACACACATGCACGCAAGCAGGGCCTGAGCAGCACGCACAAGCTGCGTGCCGTGGATGACCCAGAGGTCGCACGTGCGAGCCTCCTTCCCTCCTCCGCTGCAGCTCATCACGGAGGGCTTGACCTGAAGCACCACGAGATGGTAACCTCCTTTTCGCAGAGCTGGATCGCGGGGTCTGCCTACGTGCTTGCCTCTTCAGCCATGATTCTGTTCAACAAGCATGCCCTGAGTGGCTTCAACTTTGAATGCCCAAGCTCACTTCTGCTGTTCCATTGCCTTCTCGCAGTGGCGTTTGTCAAGGTATGGGTGAAGGATGCCAGTATGTCGAAGTTGCCTTTCCCATTGGGACATGCAAGCGCACTTTACCTACGATTTACAAGCATATGTATGCATACACTTAAACACGCACACATACTAGCATACCCACATTTTTATGTTTGCACCCATTGCACAAACATAGCAATATCTCGTATTACCCAGTACACACATACGAATAGGGTTGGCCTTAGTCGTGCACGCACACACACACACACACTAACACAGGAATTATTCTAATACATCTAATACATCGTTACTATGTACATATGTACACCAATCTGGCCAACCCTAACCAAACACCTGCTGCAGGTTATGAGCAGCATAGGCTATCATGTAGAACCATTGCGCTGGAGTATCGTGTGGAGATGGATGCCTGTGAATCTTCTATTTGTGGGTGGGTCGCTGCAGGGAGTGTCATGTACTTGTGTAGATGCGTGTGTGAGTGTGTCTGCACGCTTGCTAATGCAGTTCCGCGTTGCCTGTGTATGCTCATGTATGTGGTAAAACATGCCTCTTGCCGCCCACAACGCATGCAGCAACAGGCTGCTCTGGTTGGCTTGTTGCTAGGACTGGCTAGCCTGTGTGTATCGTACAGACCGTTGACCAATGCAAGGTTTGAAAAAACCAGTTAATTAACTCCAATGCGAGCTTATGCGAGGGCCATATAATCTTTATTTTTACCTTAATACGACCTATGCATGGCCCTCTGAGCTGCACGTGCATGCGTGTGTGCGCATGCGAATGTGTGCGTGCGTGCGCTTGTGCACGTACGTGCGTGTGTGTGCATGCGCGTATGTATATGTGTATGCGCATACATGTGTGCGTGCGTTGCGTACGTGTGTGCGTGTGTATACGTATGTGTGCGTTGTGTACCTGTGCTTGTGTATGTGTGTGCGTGCATACGTGTGTATGTGTGCGTACATGTGTGCGTGCGGGTGCGTGTGCGCGTACGTGGTGCGTGCATGCGCATGAGAAGGGATTGAAGACGCCCTTCCTCTTGGTGTCCTTCCTCACCAAGAGAGGGCCAGCCTCCCAATCTGTATGTCCACTTTGGGGGCCTTGAGGTGCGGCTTGGGAGCCTTTTCCAGCCTGTCCCCGTTCATACTTAAATCTAATTGATTAATCCCAGTGCGAGCTTCGCAAGGCCCTTGTCACTTAATTATCTAATTGCTCCCGACACACCGCGATGGGGTCAGAAATGTTGACGATAAGCGGTGATATACCGCCTATATGCTATACACTGTACATGACCGTATATCTGGTGATTCCCTGCCAAAAATTTTGCATAAATACCGTTTGTATATATATGTATGGTTCTGGCCAACCCTACTCATTGCCAATTGAGAGAGGGCTGGTTAGGCAAATGCGGTCAGGCCCTATAGCACTAAATAATGATAAGTTGGTGTGTTGATATTTGTAGGTATATGCTGTCCCTGAGGCAAAAGTTAAACCACACATCACACATCTGTCTCAAGGGCTGCTTTCGGTATGAGCTTCGACAAAATACAGATTCACGGCCACGCCCTCCGCTACCCCCTGGAAAAAAAATGGTCTGCACAGTGAAATGCACGCTCCATATTTACAAGAGTGATCACCGGCAGCTGTCTTGCAAAGAAATGCAGGTTCCAGCTGTTCTCACCCAAACGCTCTGCCCCCTACTGACCTTGCCAATTTGCTACCTGCACTGCAGGAATGATTGTCAGCAGCTTTTTTGCCTTGAAACTAGTCGGCGTGGGTGAGTGAGGAGAGCTGACGAGGGTGGAAACAAGTAGGGAGAGTGCATTCTTTCTTAGCCACGAATCACAACATCATCACCACTGCCCAGATGTTATGTTGCTGTTTGGTTTTGTTCTCGTTTGTTGCACACTCACTGCAAATGTACAAATGTACCTCACTTGTTGGCTTGAGGCTTAACTACCATACTCATGCAGCTCACCTTTGCTAGTGCGTGAAAGTGCGATCAATTGCTGCGTTTAAATAATTGTAACCCTAGATTGAGTATGCTCCAAAAGAACTGATTGTGAAGTACAAGAGCTGAAAGTTACTAGCGCTTACACAGAAAGGCAGCAAACCACATTATCCAACAGACATCCCGTGCTACGGTACCAGAGGGGGGACACTGGGCAAAAGCCAAAACAATGTGCTCAGATATAGACAAGTCGCCCTGCGTACAGAATGACAGGACTAAAGGCACACGTCGTGCACCTGTACCCTAGATGGGTGCTTTCCAGGGGGAGTGGCGCATTGATTTGCATATCTTGCCAACCACTTTTTGCCCCATTTCTCTTGCAATGATCTTTATTTACTCTAAGAATTCCAAAACATTAAAAATCACAAAAAATCACCGGGTTTGTTGCGCTGGCTGGTCAGATACAGCATATGGCTGCTCAAAAAGTACGGTTCACGCCGCGGCCGATTAGGTATGGCTCCCATAATTTGCAGGTTTCAAGCTTAACCTCTTTGAAATCTGCAAATGAGAGCTGAGCTTGAAACCTATGGGAGCCATACCCTAGGAGCATGCAATAAGTATACCCATTTTGGGCCTCAGTGTCCCCCCTCTGCTAAAGTACGAACAACACAAAGTAAGCACTTGCTCCTATAAGGACACAATCCCTACAGGACAAAGACAGCACTCCCAAGCATGCACGCACAGCTGTGTGTGCGTGCACACCTTTCGAGCAGAAGCAACAAGCACAAAAAGCAACAAAGCATGCTTATTCCAAGAGGCATACAGCAACCACCACCAGCATGCACCCACACTCTCACACACTCACATGCACTCACTCACACTGCTTGCACACAGGCATGTTTACGGTGCTCAAAAACCTGAGCAGCTTGACCACCATGGGGGGTGACTACTTTTTCTTCGGGAAGCGTTACGGGCTGGGCATATGGGCCTGCATTCTGCTCATGATCCTCTCAGCTTGCTCAGGCGGGATGACGGACGCCAATTTCTCGTGGTCTGGCTACTCTTGGCAGATCATCAACTGCTTTTTCACAAGCGGGTGAGGGGGGTGTCTGGGTGGTGTACATGAAAGAGTAAAAGACTGGGAAGTGTAGAGGAGGGGGTGCAGAAGACAAACCCTCGCGTGTCCATGGTTGCACCTAGTGTTGACAGGCCATGCGCTGCAGGCAGGCGGCCAGGAAGTTATGTTGGCCATTGACCGACAAGTGCCCACCAATTACACCTAATCAATTGCATAGCGCATGCCACTGCCTGAGCTCACAGGCGACACCTGCCACTGTCCACATTTGCATTGTTTGTGCCATGTTTGTTCCAAAACAGCTCGGTAAGGGCCTGCATAACAAACCTAAACTGCTTTCCCGCCTTGCATGATTCAATAAAATCATGTGCAGAAGGGGTTTAGGCAGCTGTTGTCCACGTACATACAATTACTACACGCACATCTGCGTTTGTACATGGAAACACATGAGTATATGATACACGATGCACATGCATACACACAAAAAGTACGCACATGTAGACATACATGTACAGGAAAGTGAACATACACACGCACCTTCACATGAACACACACACTGGATTGGAACACGTTGTGTCCAGGTATGCCCTCTACCTCTCCAAAGTGCTCAACACGCTGCAGCCCGCAGCAGGGGATAGCAAGCCAATGACAGAATTAAGTTTAGTGTACTACAACAACATGCTGAGCCTGCCGCCCATAGCTTTACTTGCACTTGCCTCTGGGGAGTTTCCAAAAGTAAGTTTGTATATGTTTGTGTATGTGTGTGTATGTGTGTGTATGTGCGTGTGTATGCGCGTGTGTGTGTGAGTGTGAAACAGCTTGTGTAAAAGAAATGCGTGTGTGCATATGTGTATAACGTACATCAAAACCACTGCCCACGCCTTTACTGCTTTGCAATTGCCATCAGCATGATACCGGCATGCATAGTTCTAAAGTCCATTATAGCTCACGTCTCCATATTTCCTCTCTTTGGTATGCTGCTATGTTAATGTGCATCCTTTGCCTGCAAAGTGCACCCTTCACTACATACCTGCCTACATACTACATACTACATACTACATACTGCATACTACATACTGCATACTGCATACTGCATGCTGCATACTACATACTACATACCACATGCTACATACTACACTAGAATCTACCTGCCTGTATACTACATACTATATACTGCATTACATACCTCCTTACCTACATACCCCATCCTCCATACTCCATACTTCATACCCTACACCCTGCACTGCACTCCCAGGTATTGTACGGACCAGCATTTAACAATCCCAAATTCCAGGTGGTGGCCTTCATTGGTGCTGTACTTGGGTAAGTGGAGGCTGTTCTTTCATGTATGTTCTTTGCACTTGTTCGGAATTATAAGCACAAATGGACTGTGAAGCTAATTTGCGAGCCCAAGAACTCGTTTATCCTACAGACTACTCCGTACACATATATTGGGAACACAGACATTCTGGGACTGGAATGGCATCACTTCGTTGTGTCAGCAAATACAGCTTTTAACGATGTGCTTGTCTTTAGCCTCACTTCATCTGCCGGCACAGGCTGTGAATGCTAGCTTTTACTTTCTGCAAAATAGGCCATCAGACCAGCCTGTTGCACACGTAAAATATTGTGTCCATGCAAAATTATCTTCTACGTGTGGTTACAGGTGCGCCATCAGCTACACCAGCCTGTGGTACATGTCGACATCGACAGCCACGCTCTACAGCCTGACAGGGGGCATGAACAAAGTGATAGTTGCTACAGCCGGCATAATCCTTTTTGACGAAAGCTCAGGATGGAGAAACCTGCTGAGCATAGCTATAGGTCTGGCGGCAGGGATTGTGTTTGTGTTTGCCAAAGCAACACCTGTTTGAGACTTCATTTTGACAATCCTTGTTAGTTTCTCTCAACCCTCCTGACATTACACAAACAATAAGGTACGCGCGTGACACATTATTTTCCACCATTATTCTTATCTTCTTTCGTTGCTTATTTATTTGGTCAGTCCCTGATTCTCCCAACTTTAGCTTCGCGAGCATTATTTTCATGACAATCGAGCATTCATTTCATAGTTGGTTGTCAATGAACACATCGATAAGACATTCTTAGTAATAATATGTGCAAAATAAAAACAGAAGAGAGTGGTGATTTGTCAGACACTGGCTGGATCCCCCCACGTTTGTCTTGCAGATCCAAAATGATTCTAGTATTTTTGCAATCATCATAATTTCCTGGCTCAATTGAGATGCAGTTGAAACATGGCTTAAATAACTTCAAGCGCATGCGGTTGAAATCGCTTTCACCAAACTTTAACCGCAGGTGCTCATTTTAGGCCTCTGAAGCCTTTAAAAGAACTGGGTCTCGATTCTCAAAGAGTTCAGAAGCTTGCCTCCAACCTCCATGTGCACTCTGTGAACTTTGCTGCTAAACTTGTCCATACTAGACGTGCCCTTTCCAAGGGGTTACAAGGGGTTACAAGGATGGCCTACAGCCCGAGACTCTGGCTGATGGCAATTGGCTAGTGAAAAAAAATCAACCAGTGTCGAAAATTGAAACTAAATCTGACACAAACTTGAGGAGTCTGTATGAGTCTTGATTCAGGAATGCATTGATCTCAAAATCAGTTTTACTGTGATGACAAGCCAAGAAAAAAATAAATTCAGAGCTCGAAGGAGCAAACGCACGCAGAGTCTTAAACATTCCTTCAAAAAGGTCCCTGTATCTCAAGCGCAGCTCGCACACTTCAGCACACTTGCAAAAGACAAGTGGGGGGAAGCATCGCAAGCGATGCTGAAAAGTTGGCGAAGCCTTTTGCGCTGTGAACTGGCAACTTGTGTGTGCTTTGTGCGCGCTTATACATGTGTGT
>Ga0307942_1002499_pt1 | contig 14956 bp, 16 predicted proteins | sample OrgLakmetagen175_FD_201846 | JGI IMG/M metagenome (GOLD analysis project Ga0307942, IMG submission 201846) | Saline water microbial communities from Organic Lake, Antarctica - #175 | ecosystem: Environmental > Aquatic > Non-marine Saline and Alkaline > Saline | place: Antarctica: Organic Lake...
AGGGCTGCCGTGTTGCTCCGCCGTATGAGTCTTAGCCGCTCCCGAGTATTTCCGGGCGTGTGCACGATGGCACACGAAGGCGTTTTCCAGGGGGCACCACGCGGAGGTGCTCATACATCGCCCCCCGGTACAGTGAAAGCAACTCCCCACACTAATTAAGGAAAAGGAGCGACTATTTTGGTACCGGCCGGGTAGAACTTCTCCATCGAAGAAAAGAGAGATGCAGGCTTGGCCTGGAATCGGATCCTGATGAGAGTTGATAATGGTACTAGGTAGCTAATGGAAAGGGCTCGTCTGTGGTATGGGCAGGTTTGGTAGCGTAGTGATGGTTGGAAATGAAGCTTGGAAGCAAGTTTTTAGCTCTTAGAGAGTCAAGACCCAGGTCTTTGAATGACTCCAGCGTTTTTTTATTGTAGATGGTGCCAACCACCACTCCCAAAAGGATGGTGGGGAGGGTAATGGAGGCTACTTGAAGGATGGTGCAGAGGCCTTTGTGCTGTTCCTGCGCGGCGCTCAGCTGAGGTCTAGTGTCCTCACTTTACTTGATCTCAATGAGGTGGATGTCACGTTGAAGTATGCTGACATATTTTGGTCGGTGCTGTTTGGGGAAGGTGGATCTGCCGATGGCTGGCGGTGCTGCTAAGATGCTCCTGGTCTCCCCGATTTGCCCCCTGCCACTCCGAGAAACCCACCCCCCTCCATCACTAGCCTGTTGCTTTTTTTGTTTCTGCGGAGATGGGAGCAACCAGCACTGCATCTGAACGGCTGGAGATAGAACCTGTTCTCGTCTGAGAAGCAGGGTGGAAAGAGCGACTTTGGTATAACAGTATAACAATATATTCCTAGTTTCAGCTGTATTGGGAACCTGAAGATTTTGCGTAGCCAGCCGTTCACTGCTGCCTATATCCATGGATACAAAGCAGGATCCTGTCTTGCTGATGGCTTTGAAGATCTTGCTGCATGCTAAGTTGTGTCTCTCAGTGATCATATTTCTTAGTTGTGTGTGTTGGCATCTAGAAAGGATATGCAGGGCACTGTCTAGTTGAGGGCAGAGGGGGAAAGTTAGAATTATTGAGTGCTTAAACCATACCGCATGCTTTTGGTTGTGCAGGGTTCCTGTTTTGTACTTCATAATGATGCACTTGATTTAAACAGGGACATAGGACGCTGTTGAATAAACGTTGCTGGTGGCTCCATTGGCAGTGTCATTTTTGATAAGGGTCTGGTAGTATTCATGGTATTTTGCTACGGTATTGGCATTTCCTAGTTTGTGGAGGGGTGTATGTGTGCTTGCAAGGCGTCATGGTTATTGGATGGGTACCAAAGCCTTGAGGCAGGTGACTGGGCTGTGTTTGGTTGATTTTGTATGAGCTGGTGTTTCTCATATTCTTTGCAAGCTAGTGGAAGGGAATTTCCTTAGGGCCAGCTGTTTTGATAAAGGTATCTGCAACGTCAGAGTGGGTTGTAATTAACTTTCTAGCAAGAGCGTCAGCACATTTGTTACTACAATACCTGCATGGGACTTGAATTTGTAAAAATGAATTGGGTGAAGGTGAGGTGACGGGTGGATTGCTTTGGCAATGGATTGGAGGACATCTCTTTGGATGTGATAGCGGTGAATCTTTGGGTGTGAGCTGCTTTTTAAACTGGTGCATTGAGGTTAGGCTATCTGTGGCTATATGGGAGTAGCCGTGAACCGTGAATGATTGCGGCTGCTGTAGCTGCTAGCTCTGCACGTGAGATGGTATTGGGTGTTGGTTATACTTGCGCCTCTTAAGTTCACGTAATGGGATATGTTTAAGCAAGTGGTAAGCACCTGATCCTGTGCGTGTCTTGCCCTTCTTCGTGTTTTTGAAGACTGCCATCAGTGTACGTCCAGTCCCGCCAATCTTAAACTTTACGGATCAGGTTTGGGCTGGAGCTGTGTTTGGTCGCTTTATCGGAGCTCTGGGGTCGGTCCAGGGTACTCATTTGTCTTAAAGGCCTTGTGAGGTTTGTAGCTTCCTTACTTAATGAAGGGCTGAATTATTTCCAGTGCCAAGAAGAGCAGTGAGGCAGGGTTACGTCGTTGCGTATGCTAGAACTTCCACTTTGCCTCAGGATTTCTTTGGCAAGCCCTTGAATCCCGTCTATATTGTAGGCAGTTTCTGCTTTTGGTGTTCCATATGGCAATGATCTGCATATCCTGAGTGTGTCTGGGAAGTGGCGTCTGTAAATTGTTCCAGAAGGGTACTTCTGCATATTGGAGTTAGTTTGATGGTACGGATCCCAAACATTTGCTCATGTGCGGAAGTTTGCGGCAGAGTGATGCATAGGGAGTTGTGGTCATCCTTTCATTCCATGAAGGTAGAAACACGAAGGTAGCTGTTGCCTCTGTGTTTAGGGCGGCAGAGTAAATGGCATACCTTGCTGCTAAGAACATGGTGTTTTTGTGGTAGATGGGATGGCAGATAGAGAAACCAGGGAATTTGGAGGAGAAGGCATTGCAGTATTCTCCAAAGGCCTTGTCTCTTGGGTGTTCACTCCAGTAATTTTGGGGGAGTGCGGGGTTTCAGGTCGAGAGGGGATGCCATTTTTCCTTTAGACTAGCCGGGCCCATTTGTGTAGTAGGGCAGTTGTTATGTGGGAGGGAAGCATCCGTGAAATTGAGTTTTTAATCTTTTGGCTCATATGTTGGAGGTAGCAAAATCTTTGCGTGAAAGAAAGTGTCATGACAGGAATTGAAGGTCTTATGAGCTCAAGGCGGCAATGAGCGAGCAGAAGACATACATAAAAATACTATAATCATGAACACGCAGTCCAGCCCAGGTTTTGATCCTTTCTACTTTTTTCATCGAACACACAGAGACATCGGTTTGGGACAATCGTGGTAAGAGACACACTGGAAACGTACTAATTCTCCTTCTTCTGACTCGTTCCATCTGTTTCTGTCAGACGGTGTCACCCCACATCTTTGAAACAAAGTCAAAACAACGCCTCTGCACAAGAAGGGTCCAACTACATCCCATAAAAATTATCGTTTGCTGGCTATCAATGCTGGATAGACTTTTTAAAAATGTGGTCAGGGACTTGTTGACACACTGGGCTCTTGCTAAACATCAAATACCAGACTCACAGTGCAGAGAGGTGCTGTCACGGCCCTGAAATCAGTTCAGATCCCTCACTGTGATTACGCATATGACATTGCTCTCACGTCAAACTCGGCTGAAAGTATGCAACTCCAACTGAACAAATTATATGACTATACACGTTTCAAAGGACTCAAGCTGAATACTGACAAAACAAAAGTCATGGTCTTCTTCAGGAATACTTCTGTGATTCCCACCTTCATGTCACGACGGCACATCTCTGGAACTTGTCACACAATTCAAATACCTTGGAATCACTCTTACTCGTGATGGAAGCATGCACACAGCTGCTGAGAAGATGGCAGACAACTTCAGGTCTGCCATAGCCAGAGTGTACAGAACTGGTGACAGCGAGAGCATCAAACACAGAGAGTATGCCATGCTGTGGATTTTCAGGTCTTTGCTTTGACAGCTGGTCGGTACGGTTGTCAAGCATGGGCCACTCCTTCTCTGACATATGATTCCTCAGAAATCACCCCCACACATGTCCTTCACCTGGGCTTCCTGAAAAGACTCTTGGGTGTCAAGAAAGGTACTGATACTCGCTGCGTGCTTCGCAAAATAGGTCAGATGCCCATCTTTTTCTATTGGTTAGATGCACCATACGATTCTGGAACAGTTAACCATCTTCAAACAAGCAATTCTCCTTGAGAAAGTAGTGCGGGCTGACCTACTTCTTGCAAACAAAATTGATACATGGACTTATCAGGTTCTGCACGTGTTTCAAGATTTCTCTGCATCTCAACAGGTTTTAGATGCCATTCAATCTCATGAGTCCATCAATCTGAAACAATTTGAGCTCACCCTGTGCAAACATATTATCGGGGGCTGGATAGAACTTGACAATTTGACACCAAATGAGACACATCATTCCAGCAGGGTTATGAGGACTTACTCACACACATTTTGGTGTACCTTTGGTGATCGTTCCTAGATGGTGGGATTACAGAAAATAAAATTACAAGCTTTTTAGTTTTGCCTCTCTACCTTGGCTTGGATATTTCATCTATCTTAGCTGTGCACCTTCTTGCCTTCGCCTTTCTGGCCATAACTTTCTGGTCCATAGAACGCGTCATAACAGGAATAGGTCTCATGGGCTCAGGATATGTGACAAATGTGACTGCCACACTGTTCAGGATGAGGAACACATTATGCTGGACTGTCTGCATGAACGTTTTGTCAGCCTTCGCACACAGCACCAGCTTATCTTCCCACCTCTGTATAAGGATGCATGGCCCCACTCATTTGAGGACCTGTCTGAACCAACCAGATGTGTCTTGTGTTGCCTCGCTCTTTTGTAGCTGACTAGTGCCTAGCCCTTTTCTCTTGATTTTCTTCGCGCTGTTTCTTTTGGTTACAGGCTTTTTCCAAGCTTCTGCTCAAATGCCCCTCAGAGCCTATATAGCTATGTAAATTTTCCTACCTGAAGGTGTGTGTTGAGGTAGGTTTGATGCAGTAATATGCTCTTCATACTTCTGGAGGCTAATAGATACAAAAGCTGATAAGAAGAGCGTCTAGAAGCTACAAACAAAACGAGTCGTACACAGGAATTTTACCTTACCTTACCTTACTCCATCTTTGCAATCACCTTTGGATAAACGACACTGAGAGCTTCAGTTATGCTCGGCAAATTTCTCTTTCCTATCACTTCAAACACATATGTTCCTCTAATCTCCCATAATGTCTGCAGTGGCCACAATTGCCACCTTTAAGCTTTTATGATTATGGAGAACAATGGCCTAAATGCTTCACAATTACCATGACAGATGGAATTGCTGGTAAGGAATGGCACCACTCTACTACAAGGTAGAGAAAAAATAGCAATGATGGAAATAGTCGAATTTTAAGTTAGCACAAATACTGACGAGTAGGTGATACGGTTATAATGACTGAGTCATTATTACTTTGAAATAAGAGGTGAAGGCAAAGTATAAGCATAACTCTGCATTTAAAGGTAGGTTAGAAAAATGTGATGCTGGATACGTAGGCAACTAAACAACTCCCCACATTAATAAATATTGATAACGGGGTTAAATACGTAAATAGTCGAGGCTTTGATGCATGTAGTTGCAAGCATAACCAACGCACGTTTATAGCCAAGCTGTTGGTGGTAATTGAAGTGCAGCACGAAGACACTGTTGTTGTGAATATGGTGTGCTTCATCATGGCAGGCACCTCAACAGGGGTAGTAGAAGAAATAAATAGGTAGATGGATGAATGGCAGTGTGCTAAGGGGTGGCTGCTCTGATTGCCTAGTAGACAGTGGTCAGGCCAGCAGACATTTCGGGGTTGTGAGTTTGAATCCTGCCTGGCAGTACTTTCTTGTTTGACAGCGTCTCCATTTCCATGCTTGTAGGAATCACCACTGCTCAAGAACAATTCAATCCTGCCTGGATCAAGGATTGGCATCACACATGTCAAAGCACTCACCCAAAGCGCTCACGTGCTTTCTGCAACCTGTGAACCAATTCCCTGGTCTCCGACATGATTGCCTCCCACTCGGCAAGGTCGTCTGTGAACTTAAACCCCAGCCACTCTGCTTGCTCTTCAGGGCTCTCCAGGGCCTCCAACTCTCTCAGCGCGCATCGGAAGCATCGGTCATTATCATAGCTGTATCCTTTTTTATGAGTGTTGGGTGTCGGGTGCTCACAGAGCAGCTGGTAAGCATGCGGGTCAAGTGCTTGTGCCTCTGCCTTGGCAGCGCAAGGTAGGCAGACACACCTGCGTGGATAGATGGATAACATGAATACATAGTCAGCCTGCTCAGATTATCAGTCAACATTGTGCTCAGATTCCGTACAGGTCTGTCTATCACTTTGCCACTTTGCAAACGACAGTGGATTGTCAGGCCTGCAGTCACCAGTTCAGAGACATACATTTTTAGGCGCAATTTAGCAAGCCATTTTTCTCAAAGGTGACAATGGCTTCACATCTGGACTTTATAGCGGCTTTAACGTTGCTACAAGCCTATGCAGTGGGCTCTTTTGGTACTGATGTGGCTCTCTTTGCTTCATATGGTTATGGGGTTTGCTTCCACTGCCTGCGTGAATTATTCCTTCTGTATTGGAAACGGCAAGCTGTCTCTCACAAACCCAACCCAGCAGCCACCCATTAAAGCAAAACTCAGATCAGTTAAAGTCAATGTTTGCCACACGGCTGCAGGAGAAATGTGTCCATTCAGTTTTATACCTTTGACCGCACCTTACTGTGCAGATTCCTTATTTTGAGAGACCATCTTGGATGTCCAAGGCACGTACACGCGCACGCGCACGAACACGCGTACGAATACAACCACGCACACATACACAGATGCAGCAAGCATCGTAAGCGGTATAAAATGCTGGGTAAGTTTCCTCACCAACCTTGCACGAAGGAAGGCAAAAGACCAGCAACGTTGCTCCAGGCAACTTGCAGGGGAAATCATGTTCTTAACGTTGCGTTTGAAAAGCAATAGGAACCAAAGCAAAAAGACACTTTCAATTATAAAGGCAGATATAAACGAAACGACACACCTATCACAGGCATCACAGATGTAATCCTCCAGGTAGTCTTGCTCCTCCTGCAAGGTTAAGGCAGAAAATAACAGAGTTAGGATTTGCAACAAGCAGCTGGTAGAAACGAGGTCTGGAGAGGAACACCAAAATATTGTCTCGAGGAGGATACAATCCACTTATGCCTTGAACAACTGCTCTAAATGTAGTCTGGTCAGCTGCGGTTTAGTTCTTTTGGCTTAGTTTTGAAAGTGTTGGCCATCAGAAGCATGCAGCTCGCAGGTTAAGTAGCAAATCAAATAGAACCGGCAAGGACAGGGATGCATTTCTTGCAGTGATGGAAAGCTGCTGTGCATGTATAAAAAGCAAATTTGCTCTATTTAATCTCACTACATTACAAACTTGAGGCAGAAATAAATCTGCTAACACTCTCTGCCCGGTGAGCAAAGAAGTCAGCTAACCAGATGGTTCCCACTATCCTCATGCACCAACATAGAAGGAGCAGTGCTGCGTTCAAGTGTGACCGAAACAGAGAGAAAGACGTACTCTGCAGGTCATACAGGCCATATCGCTCAACTCCATGTCGCCTCCAGATCTGCTGCTTGGTGAAAAAGAGCCGCCTCTGACTGACGGAGAGCAACTACCACTGATTGCGTCAGGATTGACAGTCTCTAATGGAGCTCTGCATGAGGTGTACATGCAAGGCCAGGGAGGGGGCTTGAAAGATGCAAGCAATTCTGAATTCGTCAGTTACTCGCTGCATGGAGCAGCAAAGCGCTTTTCAAGTCAAACCAGTCAACCCGGGCAGTCTCCAAACTAGGAGGCAAACAATAGGCAGCTCAATCAGTGTGCTGCAGCTAGCAGCATTTAACATCAATAAAAAGAGGCTGCGGGGACAAGGGTTGTCAGCAGGGCGCACACGATTTTAATGCAGCCGGACAGGAGTGTAAGGGTGATTTGCCGCACGCCGACCATGACACCCACAAATAAATGCACAGCTAAAGACATACAGCCTGGTCAGTGTCAGCAGCGGGGAACAGGTGAACGTGAAAGGGCGAGACAGCGTGAAGGAACAGCCAACTACTGCACCTTCGAGGAATTAAAACTGTACGGCGGAGTGAAGCAGCGTTTCTTCTGGAGACATCCCCCTCAAAACTGTTCATCGTATCGCTAGTGATGCTTAGAGTGTACTTTTGGTGGAGCGGTTCGACAATTGGCTTGAGAATTATTTAATTATGATAAAATAAAATAAAACCTTCCGTCGTGGGAATCACGCGCAAAAGAACCGCCATATTTCGGCAATGATTCCAAGATTGCTGCTGCTATGACTTAACTAGGCACATGAATTTCATTTGGCATTCCGCTTGTGCTCTCCATTTTCCCCCCAAACTCGCTGCCCATTCCCTCAATTTGCAGATTATACCTATTATGCAAAATAAGGGCCATGGAAACCATGCATTAAACCTAAGCGTCAGAAACAAGAGATAGTACTACACACGTTGCCTAGATTCTCCTTCTTCTTTTGGGTATGTCTTACTGATTAAGCAAGGCTCAACAATCTTACTTGCATAATGCATTTTTGTGTGTGCAAGGAAACATGTCATCTTTTCAATTTAGGCTGTATAAATATGCTTTATCATCAGATTTTGAGGTGACAACGAAAGGCTGTCCGTTCCTTCGTTGTTGCGCACAAAATAATGCAAAGGTCCTGGGTCCTACTATCTTGCATTCCAAAAGAGACCGCACACTTTTATCAATTAATTCATTCATTTAAGTCATCAGTCCTGATTGTTTGTCAGAGTCTAAAAAAAGGATTGATTCAGCCAGGATTTTAAATGGACGTTCCGTAAAGTTACATATTACCACAGTATAGCCACTGCACCATAATTAAAATCGGCAGAAACAAAAGCAATTAAAAAAGATGTGCTTGTATATTGCCACTAGCACAAAGAAGCAAACAGAAGCCAATTGGCACGCTAACAGGGCAGACAAAATGACAGGAGCTGACACCAAGAAAGAGGGGTATTTTATAAACAGGTTTTTACAGACTATGTAGAGAAAGGTTCAAGATACACACAAGCGACAAGCAGGGGCATTTAAAACAGGTTTTTACAGACTATGTAGAGAATGGTTCAAGATACAAGCGACAAGCAGCAGCTTTTCCTTGGTATAAGATGTGTGATTTTTGAGATATATACAAAGGCTGGATCCAAACAAACAGGACAGAAGGAGCTAAAGAGACACCGGATGGACCAGTTACGGTATGAGTTCACAGAGAATGAAAAGGAGGAAACGCCTTAGCTGCACATCTGTGGTCGCAAGCATGGCCTGGTACTTCTTTGATGCATCATACTTTAACCACCCCACTGCAAACATTTCTAAACGCTACGAGTGAGACAAAACAAATTTGAAGTCATTGTTGTGCTCTCTATAACATCACCTACCCCACAATTCTTCCCTTCCATACTAAGCTAATTAAAACAAGAGCAGCATAGGCCATCATATATTTACGCACCTGTCAAAGGGCAATTTCGTGTGCTAAAGCAAAAACCACACAACACAAACCCTTTTTGCATTTTACACAGGAAGGAAAGGCATCCAACAGAACACTCTGCTGTCCTCTTATATATTTCCATCATTTGGTTGAAAAGCCCCCAAATACCCAAAGAGTTATTTAAAGCCACAGCTATGTACACAGAAATCAGAAACACTTCCTGGGCTGATCACCAAAAGCAAAATACTGAATGAGCGGGTCACCGAAACGAGGTGGACACAATGCATAGGCACGTGTACCTTGAATCACAGGTCTGTATTTGGGCACTATGCAGGTCCGTAATTGCGCACTATGCAGCTGCTCCACAAGCAAGCAAATGCATCGATGTGCTGCCAAGATCCAAAACTCACTCAATTGCAAAGACCCAAAGCTCTCTCAATCGCAAGGGATGAGAGCATGTTCTACTTTAAAAATTTTGCACAGAAAGTTACACGCTTAGCTGAGTGTGGTTGGATGTAGCTCGCCAGCATTCACTGAAACTCCTTCTCAGAAGGTACGTCCCTGGCAGTGCGCATAAAATCATCGTATGAGAACAAATGAATGACTGGAATATATTGGTCGGCGCAGCAAAAGGGAAAAGAAGCGTAGGACTTGGTAGACTTTCAAAAGTTGTACCCAAAATGAAAGGGAATCCGGTTTTGTGTTAGACAGTTTCATTTCTCCTTTGATGTTTTGGTTGCTCTCAACATTTGATTGTTCTGTTTATGAGCTTGAATACTTATAAATAATACGAAGTGTGCAAAACGAGCAATTTTGCCACAAGGAGCACAAGCATTTTCCCTGTAAATGACTTGTGTAGAAGATGAAGATGATAGCTAATGCTATGTACCAGAGGTTTGGAAAACAGAGAAAAAGAACAGCAGGCCAAGCACAGGTTCGAGCGCACAGTTTTTTCCGTCCCTCCTGCTTTTGTATGCTCTGCATGTGTGTCATAACTATCTTTTCCAGATCTGAAGTCTATACGTCAGCTTTCACCTTTTTTTCTTGTCTTCCAGCTTGTTTCTCTTTTATCCTGGAGTCTGTCTCAGCTTGATTTCAGCCTTGCAGCAGGAAGTTTGCTTTCTCCCCTTGACCTATGTCGCCTAAAGTCAAAAAATAATATGCTGCACTGCGCCCTCCCCATTCCAATCTGCTCCATCAAAATATACATACATAATCCTCAACACACATGTAACATGTGACATGTTAGCTGACCGCATGCTCCTTTGATCAGCTAAGCCTAGTTAATCCTGCATCCAGAGTTTGGCCTGTGATTTGTATGGAAGATCATCTCCTGGTCATGCAATCTCACACCGATCTGTGAGTTTCAGACAAAACACCACCTGCCGTTTCTAAAAGACATCTGGATTGTCAAGGGCTAGCGTTAAAACCCCCAACCTTGTATTTTTTTCTCACCTGACAGATCATGGAGACCTTGATGCTTTCACACACACCTCTTATCAGTAGGGTTGACCAGAACTGTACATGTACACTGTATATGACTTTATGTATGGTAATTGTCCTGCTATAAATACCGTATATACGTATGTATTCATGGTTTTAACCAACTCTACTATCAGGGATACTAAATACAATTAAGCATTCGCTCATGCCTGCCTCTGTTGCTTTTACCTGACAGATCAGGGAGACCCTGGTGCATTCGTCTGATGCAGAGGTTGTGAGCTATCTTCAAAGGACTCTGCAAAGAAGCCTTCTTGTTGGATCTGAGCCTGGAGCTGCTGCGGCTGTTGCTGCTGGTGTGTGGAAACAGAAGCCGCCTGAATCTGCTGCTGCTGTTGGTGGATGTGGTATTGGTGGTGGTGGTGGTGGTGTTGCATGGAACCTGGGGGCGCATGTTGCTGGTGGTAAGGATGGGCGTTGAAAGACGGTGCCTGTGGCTGCGGGAAATCGAGCAGGCCCAGCTGCTGTGGATGGTAAAAGTGCTGCTGTTGCTGGTAGGGATGTTGGTATTGAGGAAAGAAGGGGCCAGGTGCAGGGTGGTGCTGGTGCTGTTGCGTAATTAAAGGAGCAGGGGAGGGGTGGTGCTGCAGTTGCCCTTGTGCTGATACAGGTCCCACTGATTGCTGCCCATGCAGCTCCTCACTGGGCATTGCAAGTGCGATGTGCCCTCCCATGATGGGAGGGATGGGTAGGTCAGGTGGCGCATCTGCCAAAGTTGGAGTATCTGTTGACAGCGGCAGTGGAATAGTAGGGATTGAGTGAGAATGTATGCAATGTGTGTGCAATGTGCTTACAGGGCAATTGGCAAAAACTAGTTGGTGGAGTGTTTCTTTGATGCTTAAGGCTTCATCCTACCTACAAACAAAAGTAATTTCATGGTCCAAACAAGCTCCATACAAACAAAACTGCCTGCGCTCGGAGTTACATTTAAGCAAGCTCATACCCTTACCTCACCAATTTGAAGCTGCTGTGGTGCGTCTGCTGTTTATGGCCGTGGCTTTAAAGTTACAAGCACATACCCTTACCTCATCTGAAGCTGCTGTGGTGCGCCTGCTGTTTATGGCCGTGGCTTTGAAATTACAAGCACATACTCTTACCTCATTGATCTGAAGCTGCTGTGGTGCGTCTGCTGTTTATGGCCGTGGCTTTGAAATTACAAGCACATACTCTTACCTCATTGATCTGAAGCTGCTGTGGTGCGTCTGCTGTTTATGGCCGTGGCCTTGAAGTTACAAGCACATACCCTTACCTCCTCTAAAGCTGCTGTGGTGCGCCTGTGGTGGCAAATCCTCCAGCCCTGGGCCCTCCATCAGCTGCATGTAAGCTTGCGCGACAAACTGCAGGCCTTGTTCCTGCTCAAGAGGTGGCGGCGGTAGTTGAGGTGGTTGTGGTGGTGACAGTGGCAGCTCGGGGGGAGGCAGTTGCGGTAGTAGTGCTGGTGGTGGCAGCTGTGAGAAAGGCAGGTCCGGTAGTGGTGCTGGTGGTGGCAATGGCAGCTGTGGGAAAGGCAGGTGCGGTAGTGGTGCTGGTGGTGGCAATGGCAGCTGTGGGGGCCTCAACGACGGTTGATCACCCACCTCCTCCTCAAAGTCTGTATCAAAGTCAGAGCCCAGCAGCTCCTGCACCTGCTCTTCCTCCCTCCCGTGTCCCATACGGTAAAGGCTGCTCCATTGCTGTTCGGCATCTCGCTCATCCCACGGCAGCTGCTGCAGCACCTCTTCACCACTCTCCTCTTCTTCCTCCACCTCCTCCTCCTCCTCTTCCTCCTCCTCCTCCTCCTCGCTTCCTTCCTCCACCACTTCCTCCTGCTCCTCAGATTGCTCCTGCCACTGCAGGTAGGCTTGATTGATGAGCTGTAGTTCTTGCAGGTCGTAAAATTGTTGCTGCTGCTGCTGCTGCTGCTGCTGCTGCTGCTGCTGCTGCTGAGGCTGCGGCTGTGCAATGGATGACATCAGCTGGGGGCACTGTTGTTGATCCTGCTGCTGCTGCTGCTGCTGTTGAGCAAGGGGTGGAATCAGCTGGGGGTGCTGCAACAGCTGCTGCTGTGCAAGGGGTGGAATCAGCTGGGGGTACTGCTGCTGCTGCTGTTGTTGCTGAAGCACACACCGAAACCGCTCCAGATCACGCCTCCGCTGTTCATCCCTCTTACGCTTGAACTCCCGCTGCTGCTTGATAACCGCAGCCTTCCAGGCTCGTTTACTGATGTGACCCTGAAACGGCTGTGACCCTGAGATCCTTGCGTGCGCACCTGATGATGGAGGGGCAATCACAGGAGGGGGAATACCAATGGTCACGCTCACAGCGGGTACGCCAAACCTGTTGCGTGGTGGTGGTGATGGCTGCAGCGGTGGTGGTAGTGGTGGTAGGGGTGGTAGTGGTGGTGGCGTTAAATAGGAGGGTGGGGGGAGGGGAGCCTGTGGAGGATTGACGTGGGGGTGTGGGGCTGAGGAGGCAGCTCTTTGGATGGTAGGAGGAGGTGGGCGAGGTGGGAATGGGATAATGGTTAGGGCGGTTGACGGAGGGAGGTGCGGGGCAATTGGGGTAGCTGTCTGCATACTACGACTCCTCCCCTGATTTGTGTGTGTGCGTGTGTGTGTGTGCGCGTGTGTGTGTGTGTGTCATGGAGACGTAGCAAAACTTTTTGGGTAACGCTATGAGCTATGAAGCGACGGCAACATGGCTTTAGCTTTAAACACGTTGGTGCACTGCAATGCATGTAAGTAGTGAAAGAGGGCCTTGCTCCACAGCTTTGGAAAAGACGGGAAAAGACGCAATATGGAAATGCAGTAAGCAACGCTCTAAAATATTAGATCGTAGGCAGCTTCAGCATATGTAAGGTTGGCCATTACCATAAATATACAGTGCAAGTACGTATATACGATATTATTTGCAGGGATTTCATGAAATATATGGTCACATACGGTGTATATATACGGCTCTGGCCAACCCTAAGCATGTGGCAACAACCCCAGCACAAGCTTGTTGATGTGGCATTAGGTGTAGAGCTATTGTGCATTACCCAGGGACTTACCTTCCTTGACCTTGGCTTGGTGTTTTCTCGACCTTTGCTGAGATCCGGTCCAGGAAGTTGAGGAGGGAGGTGATCGTGCATGCCCTGTCCAAAATGAGGGTTAAATCGAAATGTCTGCATATATAACCTAATTGTATGGCATGTGTATCAAAGTGGTCTCGTGCGTGTTACGTGGGGTTTATGGAGTCATTTTAGGGAGCTATTTGAAGTGCTGGAAAGAGTAATTTACGGAGTCATTTTTATGTGCTGGGAAGAGGGTGCTGAAAGTTGCATCGCAAGATCCAGAACGATTAAGGAGGTAGTAAGAAATGCTCCCTAATAACACAGAAAGAGCTACTTCAACACTGTTCAAAATTGATACACTTCCCCTCGCCATTATTGATCAGCGCAAATGACTGCTTGAGGCTAATGCTGTGCAAATAAAAAAAAGTCTTCTGCTCCGACTGTACGTTCGTTGTTGTTAAGAAGCAATGGATGGTTGAGAGCTGCATTTCAATGCGGCTACATCAATCTCCTACCTTCCTCTCTACCCCTGTTAGACGGCCATCTTGGTCAAAGCTCAGATATTTTTTGGCCTCGCTGCAGGTATCGCACTTAAAATAAAGCTTCAAGCCACCGTCCTTGGAAAGCTTGTCTCCATACCTGTCATGTACACAGTGCGTGTGTGCGCGTGTGTGGACGTGTGTGAACATATGTGTATGTGTGTGCAAATGTATCTGCATGTGTGAGAATGTGTGTGTGTTAGCAGTTGCGAGTGCAAGAAGCAAAGCAACCTTGCTGTAGTGCAGCCAGTGTTGCATTAGCCACCAAAAGGACACACATGTATGCAACATCACGAGCTGCACAAAGCCCTACAAGGATACGTTTGCCCTCATGCAGCCACACGCCAGCCAGCGTCAGGGGTCAACGTGCCATACATCACCAGCAGCAGACGACTATGTACAAGGAAGCAGCAGAACATTATGTACAAGGAAGCTGTCAAACGCACTTCAGCCAGCGATAGGAGTCTGCTTCTCCCAGTTGCCGCTCCTCCTCCAGCAGCCTGAGATGCCTTTCATGCACTGTGCACTCCCTGTCTTCCTGAGACTCCTCCCCTTGAGCACGTGATCGCTGCCATTGGCTGTCACAGACCTGTGGGGGGCGGCAAAGGGAAATCAGTGGTCATGTGAGCAAGGGGATTGCACAAAATAAGTAAATTTCACGATTGGTTATTGAGGTGATTACATGGTGAGACTGTACATTTGTGTGTGTGTGTGTGAGAGAGAGAGAGAGAGAGAGAGAGAGAGAGAGAGAGAGAGAGAGAGAGAGAGAG
>Ga0307942_1002500_pt1 | contig 14956 bp, 19 predicted proteins | sample OrgLakmetagen175_FD_201846 | JGI IMG/M metagenome (GOLD analysis project Ga0307942, IMG submission 201846) | Saline water microbial communities from Organic Lake, Antarctica - #175 | ecosystem: Environmental > Aquatic > Non-marine Saline and Alkaline > Saline | place: Antarctica: Organic Lake...
CTCTCTCTCTCTCTCTCTCTCTCTCTCTCTCTCTCTCTCTCTCTCTCTCTCTCTCCCTACCTCCATATCTCTCTCTCTCCCTCTCTGCTTGCTCTAGTCTTGACATGAACTCGTGATCATATCACTATCTCAGATACATCCCATCCGATTTGCAGTCAAAGGGCTGCACCAGCATCGTGAGGGTAGGAGGCCGCAGCAAGTCTGTGGCCCTGGGGCCGTACAACCTCCGCACTCTGGAGGACCAGGCAGGGAGGACCATGCTAAGTCCAGCTGAGCGGCGAGAGCAGTTCAGCCAGACGACTCAGGCAAGGAGGATCTCAATGCCTGGACGTGCATTTGTGCCTGCATCCCTGTGTGCGTCCACGTGAGCACTCAGCACACAGCGGCAGGTGGATGCACAGGTGGTTGGGCAGACGCTGGCCTGCCTGTTGCACCCTGCAGCCCCCACACAGCTTCCATTCAACCTGCGACAAGAAGCCCTGCAGCTGTTGAGCAGCAGAGCCAAGTCGATGGCCAGCCCTGCTGCAGCACTGGCAGCTCTGGGTGCCTCAAAAGGGGTGAACGGTGTCTCTGCAAGGAGCGAGTCTGAGGCATGGAAGCAGCGAGCACGGGCAGTTCCAGCGCTGGCAAAGCTGCTGGAGCTGACAGGGATGCAGAGCGTGAAAGAGGAGCTCTTCAAGCTTGCAGACCAGGTATAGGGTGTAGGGGAGGAGAAGGGAATTAAAAAAGGATGATGCTGTTTTAAATGGTCCACGTCTGTCAGGCTTTTTGAGTATACAAGAATAATCTGATGGTTGCTTGTGCTTGGCTACATCTTTAAAACTTGCATTACAGCAATCTGCCATTAATTCTGCTAAAAGCACCACCATGGCGGTTGAAAATGGATTTGTAGAATGAGGGCTGAGAGAAAGCATTCAGAATTTGCAATAGTAGCAATTACAAAGTCAGAACATATTTCATTTCTTGTGCAGGTTGACCTAGACAAAGAGCGCAAACGGGATTTGGCACAGATAAACTACCACGTGCTATTCTACGGCAACCCTGACACTGGTAGTTATTGAGTTCTTGTTCCAAAACAGATGCAAGTGATTGAGACCTGTATGCCCTGCTGCTTTCGAGGCCTCCTGACAGCAGATGCCTGGTTCAAGCTTGCCATATTTTGAGCTTTGCATTTGATCAAACAGCATGCTGTGCACCTCTATCCCTTGCCAGGCAAAACAACTGTTGCGCGTATATACGCTCAGTTGCTCAAGGAACTTGGAGTTTTGCCCAATTCAGAGGTGCGGGATGGCCTTTCTTCTGCTTGCCTTTTGCACTCTTAATTTCACACAAAGAATTTTCTATACAATTTCTGCAATGCAGGTCACAATTTGTAGCAATCTTGCTCGTACCTCATACCATTTCCCTGTGAATGACTGGCTTTGCAGGTTATTGAGACGAGCGGAGCAGCTCTGGTGCAGGGTGGAGTGGCAAGCCTTAGAGAGATGCTCAAGAAGCTGGATGCTGGCGGCGTGCTGTTCGTTGATGAAAGTTACCAGCTGAAGCCACGTGCAAATGCGCTGGGAGCCCAGGTAGTGGCAAGAGGCTTGCAAGGGAGTTTCTGCCTTCTGCCACAAGAACCTGTTTGATGGGTCTTTTGAATTTGCTTCAGGAAAACAAAAGGACCTGCATTGTCATCTGATATTCTTCTTTTGCAGATCATTGACTACCTTTTGCCAGAGATGGAGAATCGCAGGGGCAAGCTGGTGGTCATCCTTGCTGGATATCAGGCAAGACATAGTTAGAAGACGACAGCGCTTAAAATAATATAAGCTTGCTGTTACTACGCCGCAATCGACTCTGATGTGTGCAAGGGGTGTTTTTTATGTCACCGTGCATGTTCTTCTACAGGTTCCCAATTGGAGGATCTCATTGCCTAAGGGGTGTTTTTTATGTCATCGTGCATGTTCTTTTACAGGTTGTCATACTAAATCAGTGGCATGGACAAATCGTGTGATTTTTCCTGGAATTCCTTGACATTATCATGTTAAATGTCGGGGTTTTGTAGCCCATACTTGGCCCAATCCATCATGTAAATGGGGGGGATGTAGCCCATACTTGTAATCCATGCTTAAGCTGGTACCAACATTCGTCGTGACCAGGTTCCAATGGAGGATATCATTGCTTAAGGGGTGTTTCCATGTCATCGTGCATGTTCTTCTGATCTTCGTGACCAGGTTCCAATGGAGGACCTCATTGCCTACAACGAAGGGCTCCCGAGTCGTTTCCCACTGGCTTTCACTTTCCATGACTATTCCGATGAAGAGCTTTTTGCCATGCTCGAAAACCTGCTGGAAAAGGGTGAGAGGAGTGTTTAAGAAGGGCATGCACACAAGTTGAGTGTATTGTGAACGTCAGTTTCTCAACATTGAAGGCTAAATGATAAAAAAAAGTAAATCATTCTGTGTCTGGCCTGCATGGCAGGCACTCCACGTTTTCTGATGGAGGACGCAAAGCATGGCCGCATTGCAGTGCGAAGGTGAGAGGCTTTGTCTTTTTTGTAAAACATAGACACACATACACAATTATTGAGGCGCATTTTTGTAGAACACAACATGCAGAATGAACCTTTATCTCTTTTGTTAAACATAGACACACATACACAACTATTGAGGCGCATTTTTGTAGAATACAAACACGCAGAATGACGTGAACCTTGCAATGTATTATGCTGGCCGTCACAGGCTAGGACGCATGCGTGGATCTGTGGGGTTTGGGAATGCGCGAGCAGTGCGCAACCTAATTGAGGCATCAATAAAGCGCCAATCAGCGCGTGTCCTGCTTGAGCGTCGCACAGGTATGCAAGGCCAGTGGTTACACCAAGGAAGGCAGGTCAGTAAGGAAGATCTACTTGAGATCGCACGTTTTCATAAATATGGTTGGCCAGAATATATTATAAACCTGTTTGTACGGTATTTTTGGCAGGGAAATCACCAGAAATACGGCCATGTACGGTGTACATATATGCGGTTTGGCCAACCCTACTCATTGAATGCAGTGCTTATCACAAGTTCTGATTAGTCTGAGTCAGTTTTGCAAAAGCAGGATCCCTGCTTAATTATTGGGCCGGTGTCAAACATCTCCCACTCACAAAAAGAAGGGCAAGAGTGAGCAGACTTGCATGCCTCATGGACTGGGCCCCAACTGTAACTGTGGGGCTCCTGGAATATCAGTGCTTATTTATTACATTTCCTGCACATGCAGGAGGAGCTCCTGACACACTGCTGCTGCGCCGAGATGACCTGCTGGGCCCTAAGTTCTTAGACACACAGTCCAGCTCTGCCCTGCAAAAGCTCAGCCGCATGAGGGGACTGGCATCTGTCAAGGAGTCAGTGGCCACTCTGCTTGGCTTGATCAAGTGGGTGTCTTGGACCAGCAACACTTCAGGTTTCTGTGTCCCACTCACTTTGCTACAGCTGGCTGGTGTGGTTATCTTGCAAAGCAGACAGAATGGTTTCTTTGAACTGCGCATGCATGCCTGTCAAAGTAAGCCATGTCTCCTTCGATCCACATCGTCCTTTGTGAAACTCTGGCAGGACCAATGCTGAGCTGGAGGAAGCAGAGCGACCAGTGAAGGATGTGTGCTTGAACAGGGTGTTTCTTGGGAACCCTGGAACAGGTGATGAAAGCGCTAGCTGAAAGTCTGGAGAAGAAAATTGTTGTTTGGAAAAAGATGAAAGCGCTAGCTGAAAGTCCGGAGAAGAAAATCGTTGTTTGGAAAAAGATGAAAGCGCTAGCTGAAAGTCTGAAGAAGAAAATTGTTGTTTGGAAAAAGATGAAAGCGCTAGCTGAAAGTCTGGAGAAGAAAATTGTTGTTTGGAGAAAGTGTGAGAGAGGACGTGCGAAGAGCGTGCTATCTTCGAGCATATAATACTGTGTCAAGAACATTGAACGCAATCAAACACCAGCTCCAACATGGATAAAATTGCTGAGTACTCTGCAGCATGCAGAAGTACTCTAATTCTTGGAGGCGAGTGCAATCAAACGTCAGTTGGTACTCTCTTGGAACAGCTTGCGCTGTGCTAACCATCCTTTTTATGCTTGTGCCTTAGATAGTTTGCAGCTTAGTTTTAATATGGGAAGTAAGTACGTGAGAAAGGGAGCTGCAGCCAAAGTCGCCCCCCCAGCTACAACATAGATGAAACGACTTAATTTGGATGTGTGGGTGCAGGAAAAACGACAGTGGCCTCAATATACGGCAAGATTTTGAGGGACTTGGGGCTTCTGTCCAAGGGGGATGTGGTAAGGCAGATTTAGGCCAGCAACCTTGTGCTCTAGATCTAGCAATATTGCTTGTCAGGGAGTGGCAGTGGCTATTGCTCCAATTTACACCAGACCTTCTGCTTACTGAATGTTTGAAACAGGTGGTAAAAAATCCCTCTGACTTCATTGGCAGTGTGCTTGGGGAATCTGAAAAGAAGACTCAGGTGAGGAGCAAGATTGATCACTTTCTTCATAGACTTGGTAGTACATCCTTCAACTCTTTCTATGATATTTTAACCTACCTCCAATCTCCAATTTTTTGTGCTTCAGGCCATCCTTGATGCCACGGTTGGGTCAATTCTAGTGATTGATGAAACCTACGGTGAGAGTGACAGATTCAATTGTGATATCCCGCTTTAAAAGTCCTACCCTTTTAGATCAATTGGCAGAGAAAAGATCAGAGGGAAGTTACATGTTGCTCCATACAGGCCACTTAAAAAGACATTCACCAATGAAGTCTGCTTGTAGAAGGAAAGAGAAAGATTGCTGATCATACTTTCTTAATCCCTTCTTACAGGCTTACACGGAAAAGGAGGGGGAGATGTGTACAAGGCACGCTCTTTAAATGCAATATTTGGCGTCGTCTTTGCAGGCGTTTAAGGAATGTCCCATTTTTCTGCAGGTGGCTGTGGTGGACACCATAGTGGCAAAAGTGCAAGGAGTCCCTGAGGACGACCGTTGCGTGCTGCTGCTTGGTAAGTTTCCTCCCTTTCACTAATGTTTGTACTCAAGCTTAAATTGGCTCTCTGATTGCAGAGGTGCTGCATCTGCTTGCATAACATGCGAAACTGCCTAAATTTAATTGCAAACACAGTATGCATAACATTATTGCGTTCCTCTGCTTGTGGACTTCAGGTTACAAAGAACAGATGCAAGACTTTTTAAGAGAAGCAAATCCTGGCCTTGCTCGTAGGTTCCAACTTCAGGTATGCACGCTTATTAATGGTTAAATTGTGTGTGTGTGTGTGTGTGTGTGTGTGTGTGTGTGTGTGTGTGTGTGTGTGTGTGTGTGCTTTGGAATATTTTAATGCATTTTCCTCTCCCTCCCTCATATTGTAGAGCTCCTGGATCTTTGAAGACTACAGCAGCGAGGATCTTCTGCACATCATGCGTGATGCTGCCAAGCACAACTATGACTGGTGAGCCATGTCCTTTCAGTGGCAGGATTTGAGTTTCTGTTGCAGCTACGTGTGAAATCAATACCATCTCGCCTTGGGATTAAGAAGAGTCAATGTACAGCTTCGCTCTTAAATTGCTGCAGGGACCTCGACTACCCTGAACTGCGCGCGGGAGTGAAGGTCCTGGACCAAGAGCGCCGGCAACCCAACTTTGGGAATGCAGGAGCAGTGAACAGCCTCCTTGCATCGGTGTGCGCGACATGATCTTATTATTTTTTTGCTTTGCTTATAATAACGACACTCGTAATCAATGATGTGCACACTGAGTGGCAAACTCATTCAATTGTTTGCAATCATTAACAGGTAGCGCTCCGCCTTGAGGCACGTGGCAAGGAGCTGAGCCCCTCTCAGCGTGCAAGCATGCAGCCCTTACCAGAGGACTTTGATCCTGAAGGCAGCAAGACCAGTGACACGGCTGCCATCTTCCAGGACCTTGTTGGCTGCAGCCAGGTGATGTGTGTTGGTTGTGCACATGAAGCCAATTGGGAGTTATTGTGCCTGATACATGTTTAACAACAACAACAACAGCACTGGCGCCATGAAACTTTGCTTTCGCATTCAAGCCAGATGACTTGACGAAATGAGTTGAATAAGCGTTGGTTATAGAAGTGCCCCTGCTTTACTCCAGGTATTGGAAAAGTTGAGGGAGTGGCAGGCAACAATTTTGAGCGCGAAGAGACTCGGGAGGGACCCACTGGAGAGCTTAGAACTAAACTTCCAGTTTGTTGGTGCTCCAGGTAAGCAAAAATGGTTCCAATTTTCAGGCATGACCGTATCCCTTAGGTGTGCTAAAACAGCTGCTGCAAATATCTCCCACAGAGATATCGCTCCCTCTCTTGCGGCAAAAACTGCAACCCACAGAAATAAACCGCACCAGTGCTGCTTCTTATGCAATGGTGTATCCAAAACATTGCACATGAGCAGCACCGTGTATTTGTGCCCTCTGAACTCTTGTAACATAGCGATTGTCCTGACTACATGCGTCACTAAAGCAAAACTGAGATTACTGTCTTGTTAATCTACTCCCAGTCCTACTTGGTCTTGCGCACAGGGACAGGGAAGACAACAGTCGCCCGAAGGGTTGGGGCACTGTTTAAGAGCTTGGACCTGTTGGCCTCTGCAGATGTCATTGAGTGCTCTGCGTCTGATTTCGGGACTGGCTTTGCTGGGCAAGCAGCTGGGAAGACGCGGCAGATCTTTGAGAGTGCCCTGGGGAAGACGCTGTTTGTGGACGAAGCATATAGGTGCAACATAATAAATAATGAATAATTACTCAGTGTCATGCCAAAACTTACAATTTGGAAAAGCGTTGCTCATGTTTGGAAGGATTCAGGACGAGGCTGCTCTTGTTGTGCGTGTGTGTGTTTGTGTGTGTTTGAACCTGACTGGAATTACTTAGGAAGCATGATGGCTGCTCTGATACTAACCAAGTAATGGCTCCTGCTTCTACAGGCTGAATCCAAGGAATGGTGGTGCGTACATGGGAGAGGTAAGGCTTGCACGCATGCCATGTAAGTCATGGTGTGTTTTATCTGATGGTTTACAGTTGCATTCACCCATTCATTCTCAGCGAAAGCACATATGATGTGGACGAGTGCTTTCGTGTGACAGGTGTTGGACGAGATCATTCATTCTCAGCGAAAGCACCTATGATGTGGACGAGTGCTTTCGTGTGACAGGTGTTGGACGAGATCATTCATTCTCAGCAAAAGCACATATGATGTGGACGATTGCTTTTGTGTGACAGGTGTTGGACGAGATCATTCATTCTCAGCAAAAGCACATATGATGTGGACGAGTGCTTTCGTGTGACAGGTGCTGGACGAGATCATTCATTCTCAGCAAAAGCACATATGATGTAGACTAGTGCTTTCGTGTGACAGGTGTTGGACGAGATCATTCATTCTCAGCAAAAGCACATATGATGTGGACGAGTGCTTTCGTGTGACAGGTGTTGGACGAGATCATTCATTCTCTGCAAAAGCACATATAATGTGGACGAGTGCTTTCGTGTGACAGGTGTTGGACGAGATTGTGCAGCTGTGCACAGAGCCCCGGTTCCGTGGAAAGATGGTCGTCATCCTAGCAGGGTACGACCATCAGATCAACGAGCTCATGGCTGTCAACCCTGGCTTGAAGAGCCGGTTTAGGTACGGAGAGCTGCACTGCAACATTGTTGTCATACATATCAGTGACGTGTATGTTGCAAAAAATTGCATAATGAATCAATACTGCTGCAATGCGTGCTAGCACTTAGATGAAAAGGATCACAAAAGAAAGAGTACCCCTGATTTTTTCTTGAAAGCGGAACACAGGCACAAACATTTCCCCCTGCTCTCTTTTAGTGAAAAGCTGCACTTTCCAAGCTTTGACGAGCCAGATGCCAGCCGCATGCTCTGCAAGCGTGTGGCTGCTGATGGCTTGGAGCTCTCAGAAACTGCGGTGGATGGGCTACCTGATCTCATGAAGCAGGTGTGATGTACTCAGGGGTTTGGCCTGTGAACTACGGATCTTTATACACCGGTGGCAAATATAAATTTTATTACCAGCGGAATTCCAAAAGAGTGTGTCTCATGTCTCATGTTGCCGCATGCTTAAATTGGTGTTGTTCGCGTTTTGCCTTTGCAGCTGATTGCGGCTTCAGACTGGTCAAATGGACGCGACATTGAAACCTGGTCCAAGCGCATCTTCCGTGCCTTCTCATTGCGAACAACAAAGGTTGTACCTTCGTGATGTGTCTTGTTGTCAAAGAACTTATTTTTGCCACACAAGCAACGTAATCTCTGCAGTTGCTTTTTAGCCAAGACATTATTGCGGTGTGCCACATCACCATTAAAACCGAGAGGGCACACACAAGCACACACAAGCACATACACACACAGAGAGAGGGAGAGGGAGAGGGAGAGGGAGAGAGAGAGAGAGAGAGAGAGAGTATTATGGAGCTAAGCTGACACATTTACATTCGTTGTTTGCACCAACAGGATTTCCCTGAAACAGCCGGTGTCCTTCCTCCTGTTGAGCTGTCCGACCTTCAGCATTCCCTGGATGGTCTTTTGAAGAGCAAGGCCCTGCCCCCACAGACAGCTACACTTGCCACAACAGACCTTCCACAGCTTGGCGCACAAGCACCTGCGCATGCGCATACTTTTGCTGCTCCCACTCCACCCCCTCCAGTTTCAGACCTGCAACTGGCTCCAGTGTCACATCCTGACGCAGCTGCCCCCCTGCAAGAGGACGAATGGGAGGTAGTGGAGGCAAAGGCCAAGCCTGCTGCCTCGTTTGGGGGGTTAAGCAGCGAGTTCCTCAAATCAATGCAATCAGCCCTTGAGCAGCTCGGCTACGACCTGACATCCTCTACTTTGATGGCCCAGCTTGCAGGTGTGATTTGGTGGAGGTTACATTGTCAAGTAAATCAAATTTATTCTGATACTGATCACCTCTTATTTTTGTTTGATGCAGCAGTGTGATGGCAAAATTTTTTAAGGTTTTATCAAACAGATGTTATATACAATGTACCCACAGAAGTACAGCAAGTTTCATCCTGGCTTGATTTAAATGCTTTGGTATCTCCTGGTTGTGCTACACCAACCTGCTGATGGATATTATGAGTAAGCTGATGAATAGTATAAAACGCCCTTGCTCTGCCTGCCAGGTGATCTCTCCCTCTTGGACCCCAGTGGTCCCCTCATCTCAAGCTTGATCCCCATGCTTGCATCCTCTGGCCAAGATCCAAGCTTGCTAGTGGATATGGTGCGTGCATGGCAGCAGGCACTGTAGGAACAGCTTAAGCAGGAGCAGGAGCTGAAGAAAAAGAAGCAGGCACCTGTGTGGCGGTGTGCTGTATGTGGGAGATATGGTTGCCCAGTGGCTCCATACATTGAGCAGTACCAGGAGTTAGACGATTAGAAAATAAATAGTTTGTGTGCAAGAGATAAGGCTGGTAGAAGAGAGAGTACATAAAGACAGGCAGTTTGTCTCAGTCAAAGCTTTCTAGATCCGTCATATTATGACCCCCCTTTGCTTGCTAAGGAAGAGATCCTGTAGCGTGTAAGGTATTGTATTGTTTGTTCGCCTAGTCACATTAACGTGTGTGCTTGTGTACATTAACGTGCCTACCTAGTTACATTAACGTGTGTGCTTGTGTACATTAACGTGTTGCCTAGTGACATTAACGCGTGTAACACAATGAGACTGAGAATGTCCGTCTGAGTTAACACGGGAAGGAGCAGCAGTTTGGCAGCCGACCAAAAAGCACAAGTTTGAGCAGAGAGCGCACAGGCGTGGATACAAAGAACTGGTAGAAGCAATAGAAGCTATTGCGATGCAAATAACTCATTCCTCATTCCTCTGCTAGATGGTTTTCGTAATTGATGTGTTGTATCCTATACTTTGCATTGACGGTGATTTGATCAGACGATTGGCAATTTACCATAGGCAAGGTATTAAAGGAAAGCTGCAGAAATACTGAACGCATGAAGTTCTCTATCTCTCTCTCTCTCTCTCACTTGCTCACTCTCTCCCTTTTTATTTCTCTCTCTCTCTCTTTCTCTCTCTCTCTCTCTCTCTCTCTCTCTCTCTCTCTCTCTCTCTCTCTCTCTCTCTCTCTCTGTGTGTGTGTGTGTGTGTGTGTGTGTGTGTGTGTGTGTGTGTGTGTGTGTGTGTGTGTGTGTGTGTGTGTGTGTGTGTGTGTGTGTGTGTGTGTGTGTGTGTGTGTGAAAGCAAGCAGACCACTGAATGAAATCCAGCAGACCACTCCTAATCAAACTGGTTTGTGACCATAGTCAATGGAACGGGCATGAAACTTGAAGACAAGCCTTTTGACTTTCTGCAAGTCAAGGCCAAAGCGTTCTGCAAATCGGGGCCAAAGGGTGAGGCTTGTAAATGAATCCACACCTTAAAGAATGACATGGAGAGCACAGTCTCCTTTGATAGTATGCTGGAGGAAACGGTTGTGCTGCTCTTATGCAGGTTTGAAAGCTGGTGCTCAAGATAAGTGTCTACAGTATTTGAGCTTGACAAACGGGTGGTATGGTGCTGTTTTCAGAGGTCCTTAGGATGTTGTTGTTTGGGATGAACAGGTGTAGGTGTAGCGTGTAGCTGATAGGATACTACCGGTGTGGCTGATGGGATACTCCCGCTAGCCGCTAACGCTGCTTCTAAAGAACCCTGGCCCGCGCCAACAACCACCTCTACCACAACTTAGGGTATGGTCTAAACAGCAGGCTGATTTTGAAGGGTTTGAGGGCTGTTGCCATGTAGTTGGAGGCTGTCGTAGCAAATCACCATCACTGCAAAGTATAAGACTCAGCACAACAACCGTCACACAATTCGCGTCAGTGGTCAATCGTGGACGTGACTGCGTCCACCCAGAGTTTATTGAAGAAATGATTTAAAGCCAGAGTCAAGTTTTTCTCGAGCAAAGGCTGGGAAATGCACTTCTGACTTGCAATTCTCCTTCGATTCTCTCTCTTTCTCTGCTGCTTCTCAAATCCAACTTGCTCAACACACTGACATATACTATACCACGGTGCCAAACAAATTGCCTACACCAACGAAGGCAGCGCATATAAACTATCAGAGCAAGGCCTAGATCTGAGAAACACTGCCAACAAAACACTGCCCTCTTGGCTGCTACCAAAACTAACAGCAAATGCTCTGAAAGCCTCTTCTCGTCCTGACACCATCCTATTCTTACCTAGCACTGTGTGCTCCTCTCGCGTAACCACCCGCAACTCAAAATTTCAACAGCTTGCTAAAGACAAGAAACTGAATCCAAACCAGTGGGATGTTCACCTGATTGAGTTTAAATTTTGTGAAGACACTAGGCATGATCCCTAACTCCGAAAAGCAAAAGCACAGCACAGCATGCTCGTTGCCAACCTAAACAGACAAGGATATAGCGAAGTCAAGCTTCACGTGATCCTCGTTGGAGCTATGGGGACTATCTACAAAGACTACACAGACAAACCTCTGGCAGACCTTGATCTGAACTACCATAAGATAAAAATACTGACACACAGAATGAATGAGCACTTCATCATACATGCATCTTCACTCATAAAAATGGGGTATGCACTGCAACATAACAAGAGCAACAGCAGTCAAGTTTTGGGTCTGGGTTCTACGGCACACAACCCACATTAATTTCTTTTAATTGTTTGCGCGGTGGGGGGTTTCCTGGTGCGGGCACCTATGTAGCCCCCTCCCTTAATCATGCTGGCTGTGTCACCACTACCAGCGGAGTGTTTTCTTATTCTTATTCTTTTTTATAATCGGCTGCCGCGCCTTTACTCCCCAGGACTGGTAAGCTAATTGAATACCGCAAATCAAAACCAGAAAATGCTATCTTCAATAAACCGGCTTCCCCAGCTTATTGAAGGAGACTAGGCAAAACAACCTCAACTGACAAAATAACGAACCAAATCACACGGATCGTCATTGCCAACAATTGGGCGTGAAACGACACTAGAAGAATAGCACCAGGACAACTGGAGGTTAGTCAATCTCTGTCAGATATGCTGTTACAGTCAGCTTGGAGGGATTTTAATTTCCAGGTGTCTCAGGAATTTGGAGGTTTTGCATAGCGAAGAAGTAGTCTTGTTCAGTTGAGTGGAGTGTAGACAACCATGGAGACAAAACAGGATTCAATAAATTAATAGCTTTCATAGTCAGCCTGCAAGCAACATTATGGCGTTCAGTGACTATATTTTTAATAGTAATGGCAATCTTAAAGGATGTGGCTTTCTCCCATTGGAACAAATAGGGCAAGTCAGGCTGTTTGATGTTAAAAACCAAACAGCATGCTTTTGACAACAAATGTTATCAGTATTAAAACTGTTCCGTTTTATAAGAGATTTAAGAGAGGTAAAAGGCAGTGACCAGAAGGCATTGCTTGTCTGTTTGTTGGCATTGAATTTGATGATAATTCAAATAGCCTGTGTCATTCAGGGCATTGCCCACTCTTTAGGTTTGGTTCATGTGCGCTTGAAGGGCAACACGCTTGTTGGGAAACAGATAGCGCATTTGAGGGTCTGTCTTGATCAAAGGTTTTATTACATGTTGTGTTCAGGCCATCAGTTGAGGCTATCTGTAGCAAACCAGCAGAGCGACATGGAAGGTTACCCTGTGTCACCCCAATCGGTGGTAGTGACGAAACGTGTGACAGAGTTAGTTGGTTTTTCAGTTGAGGTTATTTTGACTAGTCTTGTTCAATAAACCGCAGAAGCCAGTTTATTGAAGAAATGATTTGAGCTAGGGTCAAGTCGCTCTTGAGCAAAGGCTAGGAACTGCGCTTCTGACTGCTGGCAGTTATCCTTCTCCCATTCTCTACTGGTTCTCAATTCCAACTTTGCTTCAACACACCGACATATATTATAACACACATGCATTGGCTGCCGCGTCTTTCCTCCCTAGGGCTGGGAAGTTTACTCAACCACCTGGCTGATTATTCAGTAGATTAATAGATGAGCTTATTGAATGCCGCAGTATTAAACTTAGAGCCAGCAGGTAAGGTTCAGCAGTTTCAGAATGTTTGGCTGCAAGCCTTGCAATTTGGTCGGCATGCCCATTGCCCGCAATGCCAGATTCTGATGGAAGTTGAATTAGAACTACAGATGGTCTGATAATGGCTTTGAGGAGGTCTCCTTAAATGTGGTGTATGAATCTCTGGGAAGAGAAGTTGTTTCCTAATTTATTGAGCAGAGGCTGTCTGTGGCAAATCTACGTTACTCTCAATCTCCGGGATTGGGCCACATCTTCCTTTATAAGGTCAAATCTCACGCTGGAATAGCAGGAACTCCTCATTTCGAAATGAATGTGCAGACGCCCTTGCCAGTAACCAAGCCTGCCACAGCAATAATCTCCTTGCTGAAACAACAATCCACAATGCAGACCCTGGTGGCAATCCCTTCTTTGATACAACATGGCTAGCCCTTGAAGAAGTTCATCAGTAAGGATCTAGCACTAAAGCTCCTCAGCAGGGCACCAGATTGACTTACCTTCCAAATCTGCAAGCTGCATTAGAATACAAAAATCTCACTTGCACTCAAATCATAGACTGGGTTATGCCAACTCAAAAACAGGTACTACTCTTACTACCAGAGTCTACTTCCACATGTACACAAAGGCATTAGCAACGCATTTTGGAACATGTCCAATCTCTCCCCCCAAATGACACGCAATGTCTTTCACTACCGCACAGGCACTTTTTTCAGTCAGAAACACACCGCTTCAAAAAGTCCACCAGCCTTCAGTGTCCATTTTGTCAACAATCAGACAGTGTCTCTTCATATTCTCTCAGGGTGTCAACACAAAATCATCTCTGGCATGATCACTGAACGCCATAACGTTGCCTGCAGACTCATCATGAAAGCCATCAGCAAAGGCTCCTTGGCAGTTTGTATAGTTCATATGGATGCTGGCAGCACTGACCGTTTTGCCCAACAAAACCTTCAAATACCCGAGCAGGCTAGTAATAGGACTTTACCCATTTGGCTTTTGATGCTCGTTTATCTGTCAGAGACAGACTTACTTCCAGTCGCCCTGATGCTATTTTGGTTACTCTCTTACCTACTAAATCTAAACCACCTTCCACTCCCCACTTGCAACAGGTGCAGCAGATCTCATGGACAAGTGCACAGAGCTCAAGAGGGAGATACACCTCATAGAAGTGAAGTATTGTGAAGACATCAGGCCTCTAACAAACAGCACGAAAGTTTATGCAAGCGCTTGCAAACTAAAAAAGTTACACTTCACACTTCACACCATCCTTCTTGGTTTGGGAGGATCAATCTATACCTCTAATAACACTTTGCATCATTTAAAAGAGCTCCGCCTCGATTCACAGAGGGCCCACAAGACTGCCCTTAAATTGCATGCTCACTCTGTACATTATGCGCACAAACTGACTACTAGACGCACATTAAAAAAACGAATTGCTCTCAAGGTCTCGGTCTGGAGCAGGGGGCTGCCAGTCACCCTCCAGATCCCCGCTAGCTTTCTTTTTTCCTTTGGTGGGGGAAACTCGCGGCACTTCAAGCCAATGTGTCTCCTATTCCTTAATTAATGCAGGGAATGTTTTGCTGCCTGTGTGGTTTTTCTTTTCTTTCTTGCTAGAACTGTGCAAGGGCTGCAAGCTCCGCCTTTCCATTTGTGTTAGTGATATCATGACCAATGGCATTTACAGCATAAGCAGTGTCAGTCTCAGGAATCTATATGATGATGATGATAATGATAATGATGATGATGATGATGATGATGATGATGATGATGATGATGATGATGATGATGATGATGATGATGATGATGGGGGTTTGTTGCATTGGCCCTCAGCAAAGACCTGAAGGAATTTTTTTTTTTTTTTTGGGTGGTGTTACAGCTACGGCCCCCAGCAGGGACCTGACAGACAACAAAAAAAAAAGGGGAGAGAGGGCTCAAGCAGAGGAGAAAGCAAAAGGAAGCTGCTCAAGGAGACCCAG
>Ga0307942_1002504_pt1 | contig 14943 bp, 10 predicted proteins | sample OrgLakmetagen175_FD_201846 | JGI IMG/M metagenome (GOLD analysis project Ga0307942, IMG submission 201846) | Saline water microbial communities from Organic Lake, Antarctica - #175 | ecosystem: Environmental > Aquatic > Non-marine Saline and Alkaline > Saline | place: Antarctica: Organic Lake...
ATCCTTCACTCTTGAGAGCATTCGCTCACACACACACACACACATACACACACACACACACACACACACACACACACACACACAAACATACACACACACACACACACGCACTCACACACTCATACACATGCCCACCCAGGAGGCAGCTGGCTTGGCAGATGCTGACCTAAACACTCAGGGGGGCACACAGCTAGAGGGCAGAGGGTACAACCGCGTGTTTGGGAACACGCTGTACGAAGGTACGACTGGGGTGCTTTTGAAGACACTTATTAAAGTATAGGGTTGGCCTGGATCGTATGTACACACCGTATATGACCGTATATTTTGTGATTTCCATGCAAAAATGCCGTATATACAACATATATATATATATATATATATATTATAGGGTTCTGGCCAACCCTACTAAGGTGTAATTGTGTTTTTTTAAATTGGATAGTGCAAAGGTGTGATTCTGTGTTTGGGGGGAATCACTTTGGAAATAGCATGACGATTGTTTTTTATGATACGCCAATATGGGAGGTGCGGCCATGAGTGATATCGTGTGTGTATGTGTGTGTGTGTGTGTGTGTTTGGACGTGTGTGTGTATGGTTGGAATGCGTAAGGAGGCGCAACCACGTGCCTGTTTTGGAGGGGTACTTTATGCAGAAGCAAGTGTGGGAATCGGGCAAGTAAGCATAAACGATGGCATGAGCAGGGCTTGACAGCGCTGTACACAGATATGCTCATAGGTATAGACATATATACACATATTTAGGGTTGTCCAGAACCATATAACACAGTGTATATGCCTTTTTTTGGCAGGGAAGTCACTCGATATACCATCATATGCGGGAATATATACCTACGGTTCTGGCCAAACCTTTTTATGTAACATGCAAAGCCACGTTGGAATGGAGGCGACTAGTAATTTCTGGAAGGCCTGTGCACTGAATGCGTGATGACGGCTGACTTGCAGAAACTGTCAATGTGTGTTTGTTGGCATGTTTCTGATGCGCTTGTGGCATGCATGCATGCATGCATGCATGTGTGTGTGTGTGTGTGTTTGTGTGTGTATGTGCACAGTGAGTGATGCTTAGGGATAAGGGTTCAACTTACAATTAAGCAAACCATGCAGAGATCTGGTGCTTGATGTGTCAATTATTACGAAGAGGTGTGTGCTTATTCATACACGCTGAGCAGTCTGTGATGCTTAGGGACAAGGGTTCAGTTTACAAATTGAAAAACGTGCAAAGTTGTTTGTGCTTGTTTATACACACTGAGTAGTGAGTGATGTTTAGGGGAGACGGTTCACCTTACAATTAAGCAAACCATGCAGAGATCTGGTACTTGATGTGTCAATTATTACGAAGAGGTGTGTGCTTATTCATACACGCTGAGCAGTCTGTGATGTTTAGGGACAAGGGTTCAATTTACGAATTGAAGAACATGCAAAGATGTCTGTGCTTGTTTATACACACTGAGTAGTGAGTGATGTTTAGGGGAGACGGTTCAACTTACAGTTAAACAAACCATGCAGAGATATGGTGCTTGATGCGTCAATCATTCTGCAAATGCGTGTGCTTATTTTTTTGTCAGAAGGGAGCCGCAGGATGAGAAAGGGGCAAGATCCGCATGCACCCCACGCACAAAGACATTTACACGCATGACCGCACACAGGCTGACACAAACTCACATACTCACACCAACACACACATACACACACAGAGGCCAGGAAGAAGCAGCAGGACGAGGAAAGAGCAGCTGCAAGCTTTGAGCCAGGCCATATAGATGGAGAGGAGGAAAGTTATGTGACGCCAGACTCGTACAGTCCCTACTCAGTCAGCAGACAACGTAGCCATCGCCAAAACACAATGAGCGCAGACAGGCCTGAAAATGGTGTGTGTTTTCATGTGTGTGTGCATGTCTGTGTGTGTGTGTGTGTTGTTAGTGTGTCTGCACAAAGTAAGGCGGCGCAGGATTTGCGTGTGTGCATGAGTGTGTATGGGTGTCTGTTTGTTGTACAAACTATGAAAATTTGTGTGTGTGTGCATGAGTGTGTATGGGTGTCTGTTTATGTGCACAAACGAGGAAGAAGTGCAGGACCGCTGCGTGTGTCTGTTTGTTGTACAAACTATGAAGAAGTGCAGGATCGCTGTGTGTGTCTGTTTATGTGCACAAATAATGGAGAGGCGCAGGATTGCTGTGTGTTTGTGCACGTGTATATGCCTGCTTGTAACATTCCTACATGTCACGCGCAGAAGGTCCAGGCAGCAAACTTTGTGTGTGTTGAACACACACACAAATGATTTTTGTGGCGTCGCTCACTGGGCGTAGGAACAAGCGACAGTTGCTTAACCTTCACCACGCTTAGTTGTTGGTCCTATTTGCACACACAAACAAACAGGGCCACCACATGCATCTGGCCTTGATAACAGATGCTGCTGCTGGACAAGTCTGATCCGTCTTCACTCGTTTGCAAAACCCTCTCCCATTTATACTCAAGCGCACTCGTGCACACGCATACACACACACACTCACACACACACACACACACACACACACACACGTGCAGATCGATCAAAGTTGGCGTGGGGGGGAGGCAAGGGCTTTGTCGTGGACGATGCTGTCGAAAACAATGCAGTGATTGCCAACGGAAGGGCTGCAAATTCCCGCAGCAATTTGAGTCTGAGAGGTGCTACGGGTGAGTGAGTGAGGGAGGGAGTGCGTGTGTGTGCGTGCATTTCATAGTCACTCCAGCCTTTGTTTACGTAAACCAGACTGCACTGCAGGCATGTACGGTGCTGCTACGTTTGCGAATGTGTGGCAAGCCCACATACATCTGCATACGCACACTCACATGTAAACACACACACATACACATGCGCTCACACACGCACACACGCACACGCACAAATACACACACATACACACACACACACGCACACACACACCTGTGCACGTGTCAGGGTCTGGAACTGGGGACCATCCTCAAATTGCTCGACCAGAAAACGCACAGCTCAGCCCGTACAAGGGCAGCTTCAACAGCAGATCAGGACGGGTATGTGTGATTAAGGGCAGCTTCAACAGCAGATCAGGACGGGTTTGTGTGATTGCGTGTTGCTGAAATATACGTGCAGTTGATGCGGTGAGAGACAAAGGGCAGCTTCAACTGCAGATCAGGACGGGTATGTGTGATTGCGCGTTGCTGAAAGGTACGTGCACTTGATGCGGTGAGAGACATACACAGCAGTAAATCCTGTTAGATGTTTTTAACAGCAGGGCAGGATGCTTATGTTTGTTCGCGTGTGTTTGCGTGAGGTCGGCCAGGACTATACTGCAGAGAGGAGTGTCTGACATGTGGCCCCTGCCTGAGTGAGAGAGAGCAGCTTAAATAGTAGGGCAGGACTAGTGTTTTTCTTTATGTTTGAGGATTGCCATGCGAGCACATGTAGGCAGGATGGATAGGCTTGTTAAAACGCACTGTAGCACGCACGTGTGCTTGTGTGCATGTTGAATTGCATGTGCTTGTACTTACGCACCAGCAGCACTGCCTGTGTGTGTATGTGTGTACTTGTGTGTGTATATGTGTACTTGTGTGTGTCAGTGTATGTGTGTATATGCGTACTTGTGTGTGTAAGTGTGTGTGTGTGTGTGTTTTAGGATGTATGCATTGTGTGCGTGCATGTGTTTGGACACCTTTGTGATTCAGGTCTGCATGCTGTGCATCTGCTTCAGACTCCAAAACACGTGCCCATACCAGATTTTTCTCCCTGGAAACGCCACCAAGCCTTGTATCTTTCCTGTATGTCTTCCTCACACCGCCACGCAATTTGCAGAAGGGACCACAAATTTTTCGGCACGAGGGCCAATAAGCCTCGTACATATTTTTCTATTATCCCCAACATGAGCATGCAACACCCCAACATGAGCATGCAACACACCCCAACATGAGCATGCAACACCCCAACACCCCAACATGAGCATGCAACACCCCAACACCCCAACATGAGCATGCAACACCCCAACATGAGCAACATGAGCAACACACCTGAACGTGAGCATGCAACACACCAACACCCCAACATGAGCATGCAACACACCAACATGAGCATGCAACACACCAACATGAGCAACACCCCAACATGAGCAAGCAACACCCCAACATGAGCATGCAACACACCCCAACATGAGCATGCAACACACCCCAACATGAGCATGCAACACACCCCAACATGAGCATGCAACACCCCAACATGAGCATGCAACACACCCCAACACAATCATGCCTGTTTGCCTGGACGTTACCTGGACGCTACCTGGACGGTTCACCAAGCCTTGTGCTTGGAGAACTGAGCTCCGTGCCTCTGCTCTGTGCCTCTGCTTCGTGCCTCTGCTCTGTGCCTCTGCTTTATGCCTCTACTCTGTGCCTCTGCTTCGTGCCTCTGCTTTTTGCCTCTGCTTTGTGCCTCTGCTCTGTGCCTCTGCTCTGTGCCTCTGCTTTGTGCCTCTGCTCTGTGCCTCTCCTCTGTGCCTCTGCTCTGTGCCTCTGCTCTGTGCCTCTGCTTTATGCCTCTGCTTTGTGCCTCTGCTCTGTGCCTCTGCTCTGTGCCTCTGCTTCATGCCTCTGCTCTGTGCCTCTGCTCTGTGCCTCTGCTCTGTGCCTCTGCTCTGTGCCTCTGCTTTGTTCCTCTGCTCTGTGCCTCTGCTTCATGCCTCTGCTTTGTGCCTCTGCTTTATGCCTCTGCTCTGTGCCTCTGCTTTGTGCCTCTGCTTTGTGCCTCTGCTCTGTGCCTCTGCTCTGTGCCTCTGCTTTGTGCCTCTGCTTTGTGCCTCTGCTTTGTGCCCTCAAGCCTCATGCTCAGAGGACGGCGCTCTGTGCTTGTCCCCACAAACACCTTGCGTTCCCCACAAACACCTTGCGTTCCCCACAAACACCTTGCGTTCAGGTCTCCGGAGGATTTGCAGACAGAGAAATGTACACAGAACTCCAAAGCAATCACCTGTTCCCGGTAAGGTCTGCTGTAGAGGTGTGTCTGTAGTGTTGGCCGAAACTGATATACACGCACCGTACATGACTAGGGTTGGCCAGAACCATATATATACGGTGTATATACGGCATTTTTGGCAGAGAAATCACCAAATATACGGTCGTATACGGTGCATATATACGGTTCTGGTCAACCCTATACATGACTGTATGTTTGGTGATTTCCCTGCCAAGAATACCGTATAATCACCGTATATATATTTGATTAAAACAATTCCTGCAATGTATTTGATTAAAACAATCCCTGCAAACCATTGCATATAAACACCGTTTATATACATATATGGTTCTGGCCAACCCTGTGTGTGTCGTGGTGTGTCTCTTTGTGTGTGGGTGTGTCTGCTGCGTGTGTAGGTGTGTCTGCTGCGTGTGTAGGTGTGTCTGCTGTGTGCATTGTGGTGTGTCTGCTGCGTGTGTAGGTGTGTCTGCTGCGTGTTTAGGTGTGTCTGCTGCGTGTGTAGGTGTGTCTGCTGCGTGTGTAGGTGTGTCTGCTGTGTATGTATTTTGTCAGCGCGGAAACCAGGTTACCAATCAGTACACAGTTGGTTAGGGTGCGGAGTGAGGTGTGCTGGTATATATTCGTTGTAGCTGGTAGGAGTTGTTAATGTATGTGTTATAGTCTGCAGGAATTGTTGATATGAATAGATAACATAAACGGTCATATACGGCGTATGTGTACGGTTCTGGCCAACCCTATTCATACATGTTCAGACCACATTCAACCATATTCAGACCTTGTTCAGACCATAATCAGACCATATTCAGACCATATTCAACCATATCCAACCATATCCAACCCTGTTCAACCCTGTTCAGAAGGACATCTTTGGAGATCTCCTTGCTGAAAACGTACAAATGTCAGCTATGGTGTACACACTTCCAGTGCGGTCAGCCAAAGCATACAATATTCCATCTGCTTCTCGCTTCATCTGGCGTCACACACACACACACACACACACACACACACAGACACACACACACACACTTTACACTCCTCTCTGCCAACTGTAGTGCATGGGATATACTAAGCACAGACCTGCCAATTCTACGCACATTCACACACAGACACACACAGACACACACACACACACATCTGGCGCGTCAACATAATTTGCGTAGGTTTGCCAATGTTGCTGGCTTGCTTGCTCTTTGGGTGATCGCGCGTTGGAAACGGGGCCCAGCCGTAATCTCTCTCCTAACAACACCACTTCCACCAAACTTCAACATTACTCCCACCAAACTTCCACCAAACATGGTCTGCCAAGTGACGTTTCTTAAAGTTCACTCCTCATACCCCCGTCAGGTTAGGGCCACATTGCAGGGGGTGTTGATTGACATACGCTTAGCTTAGTGGACACGCCCTGCCCGTGTAGGCCCAAGTGTGTCAAGCACTCGAAGCGTGTGCTGAACAGCTGAACGCACATACAGGGGTCCGCCAAAACAACCCGGTGGAGGTTGATGAGGGGAAGCCTCTGCAAGCACACACAAATGCAGCAAGCACGCACAGGCACACACACACATAAACACACCCACACATATATATATACTCCCAAGAGTTGTTATGCGCACAGAGCATGTGCTGAAGGTCAATGCAGAATGGGATCAGGCAGGCCCGTTGTAACAACCTCAAAGATAATAAAAAGGGCTTTGCGAGCAGACACACATACACACACACATATACACACACAACGCACAATAACATGCACACACACTCGCAGGCCCGTCGGAACAACCTGATGGAGGTAGAAGAAGAAGAGGCTTTGCAGGCGCAACAGAATGACGCAACCCCTCATTCAGACCAAAAGCAGCAGACTCTGAATGGGTGAGATTTAAGTGAAACTGTTTGTGGACAGTCTTTTTCTAGCCATTAGTGGACAGTCCTTTTTTTAAAATTTGCCGACAGTTTTTTTTTTAAATTAAACATTGGTGCCTGCTGGTGTGACGATCCCGATTGAGCAAATGTGTCGAATGTGTGTGTGTGTGTGTGTGTCTGTCAGATCAAATCACCGTCACTGCAAAGTAAAAGACTCAGCACATCAACTAGTGTGTGCTGTGTGCTATGAGCCGGTCACAGTCTGCTAGGGTTGCATTTTATATCATTTGCCGCGCCAGCTGTCCTCCATTTGTCTGGGATTGCTGTAGGGCCTTTTCACAGCTTTTCAAAAATTTTGAGGTTGGGGGGAAGCAGCAGCCGATGATGTCTTGTAGCGATGTCCAAGAAGCCCGTGCTGCACTTACTGTACTTGTTCACAGGTTCTCCAGACATTGCTTGCTACGACTTCGTCGCTTCGGCAGGGCTTATTGACATTCTGGGACGGCAACTGAAGCCATCTGACGCTGCTGCCAATAATGCACGCCCAAGCACATACAAACATACACAACACACACACGCACAAACACACATATACACACACACTCACACACACACACGCACAAACACACAAACACACACACACACACAAACACACAAATACCCACACATACCCACACAGGCACACAACATACACCATCAAACACACAAATCTACACACACTGCTGTAGGGCTGAAGCAGCCCTGTGGGAGGGCCAGCTAAGGCACCTGTTGCAGACAAACCAGAGAGAAGAGTGCATTCATCGACCTGGCCCACGAGGGGGGGCCCACGTTCGGTGTATCGTTCAGCGCAGCAAAGAGGTGGGTAGATGAGTGTGTGTGTGTGTGTGTTTGTAGCTGTGTGTGTATGGGTGGGTACATGTGCGTGAGTGTGAGTGTGCAAGTGTTTGTTTTTAGGGGTGTGCGTATGAGTGGGTGTGGGCGTGAGTTATGGTTTGGGCAAGGGTGTGTGTGTATAGGTGTGTAGATGTGGGTGTGGGTGTGGGTGTGGGTGCAGGTGTGGGAATGGGCGTGATTGGATGTGTGTGAGTGTGTATATGCACGTGTTATTCACTGCCAGCTGTGATGCCTTTGCCATTAAGTTTTGCTGGATGATGATGTTGTGTGTGTGTCTCTCTCTCTCTCTCTCTGTGTGTGTGTGTGTGTGTGTGTGTGTGTGTGTGTGTGTGAACATGCCTGATCTATGTGACATCATATCGCAAGCAAGGGTGATGGACTGATGAACTGCCACTTGCAGCACCATCCCCTGTGTCAGCATTGTTGCACTTTTTTCCTTGCTGCTACATTTTTTCGTGAAGTCATGTCATGCATCATCAATGGCAAATCGTCATGTCATGCATTGTCATGCCATGCATTGTCATGTCATGCATCGTCATGTCATGCAAGTCATGTCATGCATTGTCATGTCATGCATTGTCATGTCATGCATCATCAATGTCATGCATCGTCATGTCATGCATCGTCATGTCATGCATCGTCATGTCATGCATCGTCATGTCATGCTTTGTCATGTCATGCATCGTCATGTCATGCATCGTCATGTCAAGCAAGTCATGTCATGCAGCTACACTTGCTGCAACTTGCTCTTATCCAGCTGCACATGTCACCCTCTTATGCAGCCATGTCGTGCACCAATCTTCACTACTACATCTTTGTTTTCAGCTATGCTCCTCACTTGCTGCCCCATCTTGCACCTAAATTCACCGCAACATAATTTTTCTGCTGCAATATCCTGGCATCATCCCCTCATGCTGCCATTCCTTGCACTGGTTTTTGCCATAACACCTTCTCTTTCAAGTCGTGCACACTCAGGCCTTGCCTTATTTCAAAGTAAGATGCTGGATTTTAGGTAACTTGTTGTTGTTATTAAGTGACTGTTTGTTGTTGTTGTTTCAAGGGACTGTTTGTTTCAGGCTTTAACCAATTATTTGCGGGGTTTGTGGTGGCAGGAAACCAACTGAGGCAGTGTCATTGCTAGCATGTACTTGAAAGTGGGTGGAAGAGAGGTGATCCATGAGAATCAAGTGCCACGCCATAATTCGAGCATCTAGGCATTGCAGGGCTTCATGCAAAACACCTAGGGTTGACCTGAACCGTATATACACACCGTATTTGATTGTTGTATGGTGATTTCCCTGCTAAAAATTCTGTATGTACGCCGTGTATACCTATAAATGTATGGTTCTGGCCAACCCTAAAAATACCATATCTTCCCAGTGCTCCCGGAGAAGTACTGAGCTCCAATTGGACGAAAAAGGGTCACACAACGCTGTCTGCCGTCGTGTTTCCAGGGTGGTTTCATGGGGCAAAGGACCTACAAGATGCTCCTGGAGGATGGAGGGGTCTTCTTACTAGCTGCTCGCCTGCGCAAGAAGACTAAGAGCTCGCACTACGTCATCTCAATTGACCCTGGTGCGTTTTGCTGCTGTAAGGCGATCGTGTAGGGCTGGCCAGAACCATATATTTACCGTGTAGATACGGTAATTTTGGCATGGATATCACCAAATATACGGTCATGTACGTAGGGTTGGCCAGAACCATATTCGTATAATTATACGTATTATACGGTGCGGTATATACGCCTATTTTCCAGCCTCCCCCCGCCGTATCCAAATTCCGTATTTCCGTGTTTATGTACGGTTCTGGCCAACCCTAAATATTTTATTAAAGCAACTAACGGTGGCTCCAAACGTTTTGATGCGATAGCTCAGCAAACATTCCTCTTGGGTTTCAGCAAACATTGTGGGCTTCCTCTTGTTCCCCCAGGTATAGGTAGCGTCATGCCGCCCTCTAGTTGTTGCTAGTACCAAGTCCAAACGGCATGCTTTGTAATGAGTGCCGGCAGTCATCTGAGTAACTGTGTCACCTCTTGCTTCCCTTTTCTGTGCCGAAGCACAGCAGTGTTAGATCAAGTGACCAATGCCCGGTGCATCGCTTTCTCCCTTCCTCTTCTGCGCCAAAGCACAGCAGTGTTTGATCAAGTGCCAAAGCACAGCAGTGTTGGATCAAGTGCCACAGCACAGCAGTGTTAGGTCAAGTGCCCAATGCCCGTTGCATCGCCTTCTTCCTTCCTTTTCTGCGCCAAAGCACAGCAGTGTTTGATCAAGTGCCAAAGCACATCAGTGTTTGGTCAAGTGCCAAAGTACAGCAGTGTTAGGTCAAGTGCCCAATGCCCGGTGCATCGCTTTCTCCCTTCCTCTTCTGCGCCAAAGCACAGCAGTGTTTGATCAAGTGCCAAAGCACAGCAGTGTTTAATCAAGTGCCACAGCACAGCAGTGCTCGATCAAGTGCCAAAGTACAGCAGTGTTAGGTCAAGTGCCACAGCACAGCAGTGTTAGGTTAATTGCCCAATGCCCGTTGCATCGCCTTCTTCCTTCCTCTTCTGTGCCAAAGCACACCAGTGTTGGATCGAATGCCCGGTCAGGTTTTAGGGTGTATAGCACCTGATTGCACTCTCAATTACAAACAAGGTTTTGAAGCAGCACAAGCCTCTGCTACAGATATGGTGTGGCCGTCGAGGTTTCCGTCAGCACGGGGATGGGGGTTGATGAATATAAAATTTCTACCAAAGAACTCTGTACACGCTACAAATCCCTGGGCGGGCAAACCACCACCAATTTTAGATTCCTTTTGTAGTGTCAGCGGTTTGATGAAAGCCTCTGCATCGTAGTGTGAGGGTATTAAGAGTTAGATACTGCAGGCTGATGCTGTCCTAGAACTAAGCACCCACATACTCATTCGTGGCTGGAGCGTGTGTATGATGCAATCCCTGCATGTATGTTGAATTGACGTTGCAGTACAGAGTCATGGGAGCAGAAAGAGCCTGAGTTTGGGTGCTGAGTGGGTTTGATACCATGCCTACATTTGATCAATGTCCAATGTTTCTGCATGCGTGTTTGGAACTCATAGGGGAATAATTGAACAGTTATTTCCCTACTCGGTACCGACCGCACAGATTCTGCTTTTCACGTCTAAGAACCCCAGCCTTAACCCTAGTTTGAGCCCTAGCCTGGCCTACCTTTTTTCATCTGCTTCACGCGTTTAGCTCTTCACGTCTGGTTGCGTGAGCATCAACATCTTGCGTGTAATGCCTCATTGCTAATCCCCTCAGCCTTCACACAAAATGCTGCCACTGCGTCAACCTCTAGTGTACTGCCTCATTGCTGAGCCTCTCAGCGCTTCACACTTGATTTTGCCACTGCAGGGGACTTGAAGCGTGACTGCGATAATTGCATTGCCAAGCTGAAAGCCAACATCATGGGCCGCCAGGTATGGGTTGCACCTCAGCTTCTCATAATTCATTTGAATACACGTGTACTACATTTGAATGCAATATATAATGCTTAAATAATATCATCTTGACGGAGATCATCTTTAAGGTGTGATTGATTTCTTAGCATCAAATTAAAAGTAAAATTACATTCGCTGTCATCATTTGCTGCAGCTCACACTTGTGTAGGGTTGGCCAGAATCGCATATGAATATGCACCATACAAGGCTATATATGATGACTTCATGCCAAAATCTCGTATATACACCGTACATATATTTATGTCCGTCCAATCCGTATATACACCGTATATATACTTATGTCCTGGCCAGCACTTATGTGACCAGCCACTGCTTTTGCATGGTCCACATCACATTGAGTGCTATGTCTCCCCACTCAACGACCAATCTCTTATTCACTGAGGCCTGCTGTACGTGTGTGTGTGTATGTGTGTGTGTGTGCGTGTGTGTGTGTACAGTTCACGCTTTGGCAGCAAACAGGAGACCCTGCCGTGAAGAAGGGCTACGGCCGAGAAAGCATGGCTCTCAACTACCAGGTGCGGTGTGTGTGTGTGCAGTGCTGTTTATCAGTTTGAGTGAGCAATTAGAGCATGGCTTAAACTGCCGTGTGCATATTTGGGTGTGCAGGGCTTTAAATCACTTTGAGTGAGCAATTGGAGCGCACCCCTTGCTGCCACGTGCATATTGGGGTGTGCAGAGCTTTTTATCAGTTTATGTGACCTATTGGAGCAATGCCTTTAAGTACCTCGTGCAGTGCTCGATTTTAAGTGGACACAGTAGAGAGCATAGCCAGCCAAGAGGTCATTTATCATGGCTACCAGGTGATGCTTGGGTGTGTATTACTGTCAATGATCGGCCTGTATCACAGCAAACACACAGCACACACACACGCACACACACACACACACACACACACACGCTCACAAACACACACAAATAAATTTCACGTGTCTATGGGGATGCGCACCTTGCCCTGGTCAGAAAGCTGTCAGCTTTCTGTTACGGTTCAAGTTATCAGTAGCAAACGCTGTATGTGTAGGGTTGGCCAGAACCGTATATATACACCGTATACTTGGTGATTTCCCTGCCTAAAATATCGTATATACACTGTATATATTTGGTTCCAGCCAACCCTATGCATGTTCCTGTTCGGCCCTTACGCACCGGTTGCTTGTGCCTGTTAAAAGGATCACCCTGACCTAGGTCGGTGCTTTGTCAAAATGAATGACAAAAAAGTCATCAAAACTGCCGAGTTTCCTTGTTTCCTTTTGCACAGGTCCAGAAAAAAGGGGGGCCAAGAAACGTGCAAGTCGCCATACCCGCACCTGGAGACGCATGGCTAACCACCCCTGAGGTGAGATGAGGCTGTATATGTGGATCTGTGTGTATATGTGCATGTGTACTTGTGTGTTTGATTGTGTGTGAGTGTGTGTGTGTGTGTGTGGATCTGTGTGTATATGTGCATGTGTACTTGTGTGTTTGATCGTGTGTGAGTGTGTGTGTGTGTGTGTGTGTGTGTGCGTGTGTACTTGTGTGTTTGATCGTGTGTGAGTGTGTGTGTGTGTGTATATGTGCATGTGTACTTGTGTGTTTGATTGTGTGTGAGTGTGTGTGTGTGTGTGTGAACGTGCTGCGTACGTCAGTACGCATGTGTCGCCTTTTGCCTTTGAGTGTTGATCACGTTGGTGTACAAGTATGAAACTGTATGTAAGTGCATATGCATCAATGCCAGAATATACCTCACAATTGTGTATATGAATGGAAGTGTGTCTGCTTATGCATACAGATACACACACGCACGCACACATACACACATACGCTGATCTGTGTGGACAAGTGCCCATTTCACAATGTTCATTTATGGAAGCGTGACCTTTATCTTTGGGTGTTGGTTACGCACACACACACACACACACACACACACGCACACACACACACACACACACACACACACACAGGACCAGACCCTGCACCAGTGCCTGGACCAGGCTGCAAACAAGGAGTTGCCCCACCATATGGAAGAAAAGCTGCTGCTCCTGTGCAGCAAGCTCCCCTCTTGGAGTGAGAGCATGAGTGGTGAGAGGAGGGGTGGGGCGCCTCTCGTCGTTGTTAACTCACTATGGAGACATTGCATTATTCAATGCTTCGTGAGAACATCACAGCAGGCCACCTGCTGGAGGGATGCACTCCTTAGGAATTAGGGTTGCCGTCTACCAAGCTTACAGCAAGGGAGAGCGTAGTTGTGAGCAGGGTACAGGGTACCCCAAAACCTGCTTGAGGGAAGGGGGGTGCAGGCAGGGGGTGTGTAATCTTGCAAGGGGTGTGTGATCTTGCCGGGGGTGTGCAATCTTGATCCAGGTTTGCAGAGCATCAGTGAGTGACTCGGCAGTCTTGGCGCTTTTATTGCATCAAGTGAGTGACTCGGCAGTCTTGTCGCTTTTATTGCATCAGTGAGTGACTTGGCAGCGTTTTTATTGCATCAAACTGCCCCCTTGACACGTGAAAAGGAGCAGAAGCAGGCGCTCCCTTTTCACACCAACTGATGTGGACTACTGTGACTTCCAACAGTCAGTGCTCCCTTCCTATACCAAATAAAACAGATTTCGACTGCATGCGTGCAGTCTTGTCTTATGTCAAATCATCTCAAGCCTCTCATTTGAATTGGATGCTTGGCCTAACTTTTTCTCTGACGGCGTACGCCATGAAATTTAAAAAGCTTTTTGAACCCAAGCTTTACGCTGTGGCAGCGTACACCCTAAACCTAAACATTTATTTGACCAAACTTGCGCACACCCGCAGCGTACACCCTGAACTTCAACAAGCGCGTGAAGTGTGCGTCCGTCAAGAACTTGCAGGTCGTGAATTGGGACCACAACACGGGCGAAAGGGGGAATGACATCTGTCTTCAGTTTGGGAAGCTGGCGGACAACTCCTTTGCCCTAGACTTTGGGTTCCCATTCTCTATTGAAACCGCCTTTGCAATGGGTGAGTGTGGTGACTCAGGCAGAGTGTGGGTGACGCAGGCAGAGTGTGGCTGACGCAGGCGGAGTGTGGGTGACTCAGGCAGAGTGCGGGTGACGCAGGCGGAGTGCGGGTGACTCAGGGTAAGTGTTGGTGACGCAGGCCGAGTGTGGCTGACTCAAGCGGAATGTGGGTGACGCAGGCAGAGTGTGGGTGATTCAGGCGGAATGTGGGTGACTCAGGGTGAGTGTGGGTGACTCAGGCAGAGTTTGGGTGACTGTGTGGGTGTGGGTGTGGGTGACTGTGTGGGTGATTCAGGCGGAGTGTGGGTGACTCAGGGTGAGTATGGGTGACACAGGCGGAGTGTGGGTGACGCAGGCAGAGTGTGGGTGAATCAGGCGGAGTGTGGGTGACTCACTTTGAGTGTGGGTGACGCAGGCGGAGTGCGGGTGACTCTGGGGGAGCAATCTGGTCAGCTGTTTACAGGGTGGCTTAGCGTGTGTGGCAAAAGAATTCTGACAAAATGTGTAGCAGTTCTCTAGTTCAGAAATCCGTGATCACTGTCATAGTCCACTGTCATATTTGAACCACAGCCTAAGGAAGGAATTTCTTTGAGATGTCATTTGCCCTTGTTGATGTATTTTCCATCTGGCTCAAGTTCCCTGTCACCGCACGTTTGTGGAGTATATACTCCCTCTCTCTCTCACTCCCTCTCTCTCTCTCTCTCTGTCTCTCTCTCTCTCTCTCTCTCTCTCTCTCTCTCTCTCTCTCTCTCTCTCACTCGCGCTCGCG
>Ga0307942_1002506_pt1:0-7500 | contig 14940 bp, 18 predicted proteins | sample OrgLakmetagen175_FD_201846 | JGI IMG/M metagenome (GOLD analysis project Ga0307942, IMG submission 201846) | Saline water microbial communities from Organic Lake, Antarctica - #175 | ecosystem: Environmental > Aquatic > Non-marine Saline and Alkaline > Saline | place: Antarctica: Organic...
GAGGGCTGCCGTGTTGCTCCGCCGTATGAGTCTTAGCCGCTCCCGAGTATTTCCGGGCGTGTGCGCGAAGGCACACGAAGGCGTTTTCCAGGGGGCACCACGCGGAGGTGCTCATACGTCGCCCCCCGACATAGTTAAAGCTCATGCGGTGCTCATACGCCGCCCCTCTACATAGTTAAAGCTCATGCTGGCATCCTAAGGAATGAGTGCGCTGGTGCCATAGCAAAGTGCTCTGCGGAAAATTAAAGTGGCCATGATATCCACATTAACACCAACACACATCCCCATCCCCATTCATCCATATTCTTGCCAGGCAGCAAGGGTGGTAAACCCATCCCCAGCTTGCCTACCAGATACTCTTAACACCTGCCATCGAGAGCCTCCAGCAGAAAGGCACTCCATTGTTCTCAGATCTTGATGCTGTAAAAGCATACATGCACGTCCACCTCAAACTAGGTCCTAAATCAAAAAAGATTTCAAACCCTCAAAGTGCTACACAAAATACCAAGAACTGATCAAGGAAGGCATTGTCGAGAAAGAGATAAGTAACTCAATTTGGACAAGTGGGGGGAAGCATTGCAAGCGATGCTGAAAAGTTGGCGAAGCCTTTTGCGCTGTGAACTGGCAACTTGTGTGTGCTTTGTGCGCGCTTATACATGAGTGTGTGTGTGTGTGTGTGTGTTTGTGTGTGTGTGTATGTGTATGTGTATGTGTGTATGTGCGTGTGTGCGTGCGTGTGTGCGTGTGTGCGTGTGTGCGTGTGTGCGTGTGTGCGTGTGTGCACGTGTGCACGTGCGTGCGTGTGTGTGTGTGTGTGTGCGTGCGTGCGTGTGTGTGTGTGTGTGTGTGTGTGTGCGTGTGCGCGTGCATGCATGCCTTCAACCTGCTCACATCTGTCAGTCAAACATGGAGACTCGCATCCTCAGAACACGCTCCCATCGTCATCGCGTCATTAAACAATAATTGTTAAGTCCCTTGCAACTTGAATTGTGGAAATCCGTGCACCCAGTCGTGTGCTTGCATGGAGCAGAGAACTTTTCTTCCCGCCTCTCTTTGGCCCCGGACCCAGCCGGCACACTCGAAAACGTCTCCTTTTCACGCCTGTGTTGTCAGATGATGTTCGGGGGGCATGGGCTGGGCTGAGCGCTGGGCAGCTTCCTCCAGCTACCAAACGTTGAGTCACTTCTTTCCACAGCACTTCTCACTGCACCCCTGGTCACCAAAACTGGTATGCCCCGACAAAAATTTTTGCTTGGCCTGTCTGCCAAGTTTCAGACCTGGACGTTGGCTGCGTGGCTCTGGACAGGCCCTGAGTCTCAACTTTTACAAAACTCGTTCCGGGGTACGCCCAGCAGCACCACCACCTGCCCCTCCCCTCCCCCTGACACCGCAGAGCTGCCTGATTAGTCAGTCTAAGGTGCCTTGCAAAGTTTGGGGGCGGGGGGTGCGCTGGGCGGGCCTGCGCGCCCTGGTGTGAACTTTGGTGGGAATCCACCAAACCTAGGGGCTGCGCCCCATGACTGGGGCTTCGCCAAAAAGGGTGGCTCCTATGCATCTTCAAAACGGTAAAGGAGTTTTGTACGAATCAAGTTAAGCAGGTGACAGATCTAGACAGTTTATTTCGACATTTCCCCCCACAGAGACCCACCTGCAGACATGGCCATGCAGCCTGCTGCCTCCTCTCCTGCTCCCTCCCAACTGCAGATCAGTGATCCCAGCAAAATGTAGCCGGCCTCCTGCTCAGCGCACCTGTGACAGATTTGACATGGCACGCACTTCAAATGACAAGAAATGTACATGGTCGCAACGAAGAACTGCAAATCAGAAAATGTTTTTCTATAGAAGCACAACTGGCCCCAAGGCATGCATTTCTCAGACACTCACCTAGTAACTACGGCATCGCTGTTTGGCTGTTTTACGAGTTGTGCAGCAAGCGCAAAGGCACGGCAACACACAGTCACACAACAACTGGCCCCAAGGCATGCATTTCTCAGACACTCACCTGGTGACTACGGCATCACTGTTTGGCTGTTTCACGAGTTGTGTGGCAAGCGCAAAGGCACGGCGGGGAAGGATGTTAGGGACAGACAAGGGCAAATGAGCTGCCACCTACAAAATGAGTGTGTATGAAATTATGAACGCATTTGATCGAGCGAGTAAAAGCAGTAATACGAATGAAGAATACAGCAAAATGTGAGTATGTGTTTGGGTAAGGCGTGTGCAAGTGTATGAGTGTGTTCGTATGTACGTGTGTGTGAAGGCAAACGGTAGTCAGACGTTTGTCAAATATTAAATTTGCAGCACTTCAAACACATACGTACAGTACATACACACACACACATACGCACACAGATACACACAAATATGCGCATGCATATGCTCACACACACATACACATACATGCCCTTACAAACATGCTCACACATAAACAATAGACATGACTCGCATTTACACACACACACAACCACACATGCACACACAAACACAAACACACACAAAGACTACACATGACACATGAATCACCATGAGCAGCCCAGCCGCCGCCAATGCTGCTCCGTGTGCTGTTGCCATCAGGACAGCTGGCGTTTTTCCCATCAATGTTGTAAACGCTGGTGGAGCGGCAGCAGCCTATAAATTGCCGTGTGTGCGTGTGAGCGTGCGTGTGTGTGTGTGTGTGTGTGTGTGTGTGTGTGTGTGTGTGTGAGTATGCGTGTGTGTGCGCGCACATGTGTGAGCAAGTGTGTTGCTTGTATGTAAGCTGTGTGCAATATTTGAACAAGTGCCATGAGCTCAACATCGCCTGCGGTCCATAACAAGATCTGGGTACATGACAGCGAATGAAGTCTCACTTGCACACAGACACAAAGCTCAAAGCACAAAGCTCCTCCTCACAAAATTCATCTTGCAGCACGAACTCCAGCATGAGCGTACACCACGTCGGCACAGGCCACCCTCCAGCCATCGCAGCACACAGCACAACAAGCTTGTCTGTGACGCACGCAGTTACACATGCACGCAGTTACACATGCACGCAGACACACATGCACGCAGTTACACATGCACGCAGTAGCCATGCCTGCGCAGGGCGAGTCTCAGCCATCAGCTGTGTAGATGCCTCCAACGTGTCAAGGACGCTCCCTAGCAAGCGTGCAGCAGAGGGGGGCTGCACAGAGGCGAGGGCGGCAGCGGCTGCAGCAGCCTGGTGGCGCACTGCAGAGCTAGGTGAGGATACCTGTGGTGGATATATGTGTGTGTAGGGGTATGTGCGTGTGTGCATATGAGTATGTGTGTGCATGTGTGTGTATGTTTGCGCGTGTTAATGCACTCGAAAAGTGTGCGTGTGTGTGCGCCGGGGGAGGGGTGAGTGGTGAGTTGTGTGGTAGGGGAGCATTTGAGCGTGATAATTAGCGTTAAATTGTTTTTAGGAGCAAAGCAGGATTAGTAGGAATGTGCCTAGAATTAAAAGGAATGTAAATTAGCTTTAAAAGTGTACCATGCACAGTGGCATATGAATACGCGATATAGTTCAAACAAGCTGTGCACAATGTGTTCCCACCTGAGACATGATAGCAGCTTCCAAGAGGGTGCCCCCTTCTTCTTCGCCCACCTCCCCCAGCACGTCCATCAAGATGCTCAGACCTGAGATATACAGGAAAAACTCAATGAGCTGCTTCACTCTGTCTGAGTTGGTATTTGTTTGTCGCGCGCGCACACACACACACACACACACACACACACACACACACACACACACACACACACACACGTCTCAATGCACAAGTTCAATTGAGACCTGTTGCCAGAGAGGAACGTGCAACAAACGCTGCATTTTTTTATAGAAAAAATGCAGGGCATATGGCAGGGAGGCAATTCCTCTCTCGTGATACAAGACACTGAAAAGGCACGCTTGTGCCAAGATCACGATGTACCATAAAACATAAGCGGCAGCAGCAGTTTGGCGTCTCACACGCGTTTTTGGCCCTGATCCAGCTAGAATGCTGCAGATTATCAAGCATTAATTTATAATAGGGTTGGCCAAAACCATACAAACGTGTGTTTTATGGTGTAAGTACGGTACCTTCAGCAATGACAGTACCGTGTTTATGGTCATGTACGGTTTGTGTATGTGACTCTGGCCAGCCCTGATTAAATTTGATGCCCGTACTTGTCCAGACCGCATTCTTGTCGCTAGCCATTCCGCCCGCTAGCAACCACAGCAGTAGGTTCTGCACAACCTGAACTTGGCACTTAGCTGTGAAGCTGCAGCGCATGAACATGCAACTTGACGCTCACCTCCTAGCGCAACCACAGCAGTAGGTGCCGCACAACCTGGCCGTCCCAACAAGGACTTGTGAGAGGACTTGTGAGAAACAAAAACTGCCTTCTTAACATGTATCATGACAGCAGAAGCAGAAGAGTACACAAACACCTAGGCTCACCTTCTAGCGCAACCACAGCAGTAGGTACCGCACAGCCAGGCCGCACTAAAAGCCCCACCAGCTGCTGGAGCAGAGCTTTCTGGCTGCTCTCTGCCAGGGCCTCGACGACAGCTGACCTCAAGATGTACAGGGCACACGCCTGTGTTGCAAAACATCAACAGAAACCTTGGTGGTGCTTGCATGCCATGCATGCCAGAAAGCTTGGTGGTGTTTGCACGCCATGCTGCACGACTGGGTGCTTGCATGCCATGCACGCCATGCTGGACGACTTGGTGCTTGCATGCCATGCACGCCATGCTGGACGACTGGGTGCTTGCATGCCATGCACGCCATGCTGGACAACTGGGTGCTTGCATGCCATGCTGCACGACTGGGTACTTGCATGCCATGCTGCACGACAGCACACACACGCACACAAACGCACACACATACACACTCCTACCAAGGTAGCACATGCAAGCCATGCTGCACAACACACATACAAATACACACCGGCCTCATGATGTAGAAGGCACTTGCCTGTGCTGCAAAGCACAAGAAAAAGGGCTTGGTGGTGCTTTCTAGCAACTTGGGTCAAAGCGAGTAGAAATAGAATGCACAAGGGCTTGGTGACATGGGGATGTTAATACTGACAGTGAGGACTTTTTTGATTGCTGACCTAGGACGCTCAATGAACATGCGTCAGGAGTAGCTTAACACACATCATGACAGAGGAATTGCAGCAGCTAGGACGCTCAATGTACACGCGTCAGGAGTAGCTCAACACACATCATGATCGAGGAATGGCAGGAGCATTGCATTCAAAGTACTCCCTTTGGCAATCGGGTGTAATAGGCGTGTATTACAGATAATTTGATGGTTTGGTGCTGCGCGTCGTGGACAGTAGATTAGGATACAAGATACAAGCAGCATCTAAGCCGTACGCGGAAAGTAGACTAGGATACAATTAACAAGCAGCATCCAATGTGCACGCTGACAGTAGACTATAGGGTACAAGCATTTCAGGGGGTCCAGCTTTGCAGCACACGCACACGCTTGCGTATGAATTTGCACGCGCAAACATGTACCTACATACATGGACTCATGCACACTTACACCTGGATGTAAGGTAGTTATGCTGCGGCCAGAGATCTAGCCAGAAGGTTAAAACAAAGCAGGAGCACACAAAAAACACCAAAAACACATGCACTGCAAACACACCTGGATGTGAGGTACTTCCCCTGAGGCCAAAATTATCTTTTGAATAGTAAAGCAAGGCAGAAACACACTCGCACAGAAGACCGAAAAACCACACACACTACAGACACCTGGATGTGAGGTAGTTCCCCTGAGGCCAAGGCTCCACCCAGGTGTGTATTTGGAGACGGCCCAGACACAGCATGCGGCCGTGCTTGAGCCTTTGTGGCAGCAGCGTCACCCAGCTGAACCACCTGCACGTGTCAGCACGCAATATGCACGCACATATGTGTGTGCGTTTTGTTGAGAAGGTGCTTGGGCATCGCACAAACCACACAGGCAAGTGAGTAAACCACAAAGTCTCACGTTTTACAGACGTATGCAAGATCTGCGACAGTTTGAGACGTGTGTGCTCTACACATGTGCTTGACTGCAAGCTGCTTGGCAACCAAGACGCAGATGCTAGCACACACACACGCGCACACACACACACACACTGACACTGCACACAATGTCTGCAAAGTCTACCAACCATGCACAATTGCCTTTATTTGCTCTTGAGCAGCACACATTTTCTTTACATATTACATATTATCTTGAGTACATACAACAGGCCACCAAATGCAGGGTGCAACATACGCAGCATGTACAATGTACAACACACACCTGCACGGCCAACTCCACCAGCGCATTGTCGTCCTCTTGTGTTTGGGCTGCTGCGCAACCGATGTAAGACGTCCAATGTACAATGTACAACACACACACACACCTGCACGGCCAACTCCACCAGCGCATTGTCGTCCTCTTGTGTTTGGGCTGCTGCGCAACCGATGTAAGACGTCCACGCAAGAGACAGGGAAGCACACGTGGCTACGTTGCCTTGAAGGGCTGCTGCTACCAACGGCTGCAGTGAGGGCAGAGAAGCGAGGTGAGGGTGTGTGTACGTGTCTGTGTGTGTCTATGTGATTGTGTGTGTGTGTGTTTGCGTGTATGTGTGTGGTGTGCACTTGTGTGTGTGTATTCAGCCAATGGGTGAGTTCTGTGCAAGCGACAGAGAAGCACATGAGGGTACACATTGCCTTGATGGGCTGCTGAAGACCAACGACTGCATGACTACACAGCACGCAAGCAAAACAGTGATTATAGATAAATGGTCAGAACAGATGTATTTGCTTTCAATCAGCCAATTGTTAGCGCAATGTCGCCTTGCAGCCCTGCCCACCCACACGTATTTTAGAAAATAAGGAGCAATTGAGTTGTGTTCCGCCCAGCCTCTCTCTTTCTGGCAATATAGACTACACCAGCACAAGGGTCCTGGCAATGCAGACTGCTCCTGGAAGTACAGCTGACCCTGCACAGGGTTGGCAATACAGTCTGCTTCTGGCAATACAGTCTACACCTGCAGTCCTGCAACTGGCAATACAGTCCGCTTCTGGCATTACAGACTACAGCTGCACAAGGGTGTCTGAGAGCATCATACTTTCCCCTCACAAAAACACAAGATTTATAAATGCCCTTGCCAAGAAACACACGCTCACAAGACATTCACCTGCACCAGCGTCTTATGCAGCACCTCCCCACGCGCATTTGCTTGCAGCTTCACCAATGCAGCCTTCTTGGCAGCCCTCTTCTCTGCCTTGATCGCGTCCTCCAAGATCTTGTGGCCCACAGCCACAGACAGATCACACAGTGCAAGCGCGCACCCATCTCGTACCGCCTGCATTCACGCGCAAGCAATCAATCCGCAAGTATTGTGCAGCAATTTGCTGGCGTACACGCTTAAGCATACATACACCACACAAGAAAATATATGAGCATTGTGGCCCACAGCCTCAAACACTTTATATAGTACAAGCGCGTGCCCACATCATGACCTTGCGTACAC
>Ga0307942_1002506_pt1:12500-14940 | contig 14940 bp, 18 predicted proteins | sample OrgLakmetagen175_FD_201846 | JGI IMG/M metagenome (GOLD analysis project Ga0307942, IMG submission 201846) | Saline water microbial communities from Organic Lake, Antarctica - #175 | ecosystem: Environmental > Aquatic > Non-marine Saline and Alkaline > Saline | place: Antarctica...
GGTCTCACTACATGCACTTATGTGGGTATGATGAGCTAAACAGGCCTGTGATCTACAGCTGCCTTGCTAACGCCACCAACAAGGTCAGGCTGTGCTGTTTGTTGTTCTGGAGGTAGAACGAGTCAAGTTTGACAGGCCTACAGATCTGCAGCTGCCTTGCCACTATGGGGGTAGGCAGCTTTTCCCATCCGGCAACTGATCTTTGGCTGAGGAGTGGACGCAATAGACGCATCAAGACACTACTAGCCCTGGCGTATTGAAGGAAAATCTAAGCGCAGTTTCAAGGAAAGGAGAGGTCCCAGGTTGTTAATCAAGTAAACTGCACATGCACTGGACTGGTACACTAACCTGAAAGGGGCAGTACGGGCTGCACCCCCCCCCAAAAAAACCACCCATGCTTCGCTGGAGTGATGGGTTGTATGGCGTTAGAAATTACGCTCAATTCATCACGTCCTAATTCAAATGACCCATCTCTACTTGCTGTGTCATTGAGCCTTCTCCGCTCTGAATGATGTCTGAAATATATTTTTGTGCTTGGCCGTCCGCAGGTGTATCTAGACAACTACCACCACATGATCCAGACCTTTGAGATGGTGAGTTGTTTGCTTTTGCCGCCCTCTGAACGAATTGTGCACGTTTAGCAAGGTTTTGATCCTGCCTGCGCCCCCTTATCAACCGCACTTTTGTGCGCAACCAAGAGGTATTGTAACCCGCCAAGATGCTCCTCATTGAAATTGCGCGAGCAAGTTCAAGAAAAACAGTGGCGCTGCGCTTGGGGACCCTAGGTCCATTCAATTCACATAGCTTTTTCTGGCGCTGTGCTTAAGGTCTCTAGGAACAGGTCAGAGACCTGGGATTCACAGCCCATATTTGCAATCCATCATAGCCCATACTTGCAATCCATGCATAAGCTGGACACCATAACCTCGTCGTGACAGCCAAAGGTCTGCGATGAGCAAGGGCTTTCTTGCCCTTTATTAAATTCCCAAATGGCATGGTCTCCTATACCTATGCCTGGCAATTCTGGCTGCCCTAAGCAGAGTTGTGTGCAAAGAGAGCAGAGTTGTGTGCAAAGAGAGGGCTCTTGGAACTAGGTCCCTGCTCATTCCAGCACTAGCCTTGCATGTGCAAATGCATGAGCTGTGCGTTTGCCCAAAGCTGGTGCTCAATGCATACCTGCATCCTCAAAATCCTCAAGATCCTGTGTTTGACATGATGTGTGTGCATAGTGTCAAGAAAGTGCAAAGCAAGTAAGATGGCTGGTGCAGGCCTGTTGCAATCGCCCTTGCCTGTAGTGGAGGATGGCTCTATGGGGTTGAGTCTTTGCGACTCTGAATCTCCGTTCTCAATCCCGGGTAGTGAGTGCCCTCTCCGCGCGACGCGTCACCACAACAACAAGTGGCCGGAGTCCGGCAATTGTGCTGCAGCGACATTAAGTTTAACTTCCTACTCATCGAGAACATGCAAAAACATGACTCCGCTCGGGAACCAGGCTTGCACTTCGCGGCTCGCCAATGGCTTTGGGCAGGGTCCAGTATGTCTTCAATTTAAGTCTTCTTTCCAGCTGTAACAATTTTATATCGAGGAGCTAAAATAAAGCGTCCGGTTCTCCAACCAGGGCGTCGAAGGCCAATCGGAAAGCACCATCCTTCTCAGCATGAGCTGCTTACTCGATTTGGCTATAAACGTTTTTGGAGAAAGCCATTCTTTTCTAAGTTATAAGGTTCTCAGTTTCTCTAGCGATCCATAAGCCCTAGACACTTTGTGTCCTAGGGTCCAAAAGTTCCCAAACGACTAAATCCTCCTTTCTCTGGCACTATGGACGGTTTTTCCCGCTGGAACTCTATGTAGCTGCTGTGACACGTAGAATACCAGCAGCAAAAACCGTCCATAGTGCCGCAGCTATTTAGTGCACCAGCAGCAGGGTACACCATGGACGGTTTTTGCTGCGACAGTATTTGCTGCGAGGTATACTCGCTACCAAATGTCAGCCCCCTGTTCAAACCCCTGAAGTTTGTGCTCCTGCCTTCATTGTGTTTTACCCAGAGATGGGTCATACGGACTTTTGAGACGTCCCATACGGATTAATACGCTATTAATACGACATACGCGTATAATACGCAAACGTATCTTTGCTATTTTGGGGGGTACCTTGGGCTTGCACCAACCACCCTCCAACCACCACGAATTGTCCCCCCAGCCTCCAGAACATTATAATGCCTCCTGTTAAAGACCCTGAGTGGCATCGTGTTGTTGTTATGGGACAGAAGGGGCAGATTTACGAGATGCCGATGCCAGATGCCGGATGCCAGACTTCCGAGATTTCAGCAGCGGTGCCCCCTGCATCCGCGAGCACTTCATGAGGCAGAATCCCGGCGTAGGTGTAGCAGCATGCAAAGCTGACCCGGCCGGAATCCTCAGGGCGTAGTCGCAGCGCTCG
>Ga0307942_1002507_pt1:0-2500 | contig 14940 bp, 17 predicted proteins | sample OrgLakmetagen175_FD_201846 | JGI IMG/M metagenome (GOLD analysis project Ga0307942, IMG submission 201846) | Saline water microbial communities from Organic Lake, Antarctica - #175 | ecosystem: Environmental > Aquatic > Non-marine Saline and Alkaline > Saline | place: Antarctica: Organic...
TAGACTTTTTCTTTTTCTTTCTGAGCTTATGGATTTATTTGTGGCTGGCCGAGACCAGTCAGCAGCCGATCAGCCAAACAACCTGGCTGAAGGTCACCCCCAATTGTAACCATTGTAACCATTGCCATCACCGCCCAGGATAAATGCTGCATATAAATATCTGCTCAAGAACCACAGCATTATTCACAATCAGCCAAGGCGATTATAAAAGGACATGCATTATGTGAAACAACATCCAGTCTCAAAGCCATTCTTAGCAGTCCTAATCAAGATACATAAAGGCAAATGTAACACACCCGATTCAAAGATGCAAATTTATGAAAGTAACATTTCTCATGTTTCATTTGCTTGCACATACACACACAATGCCCTCTTGTAATACCAATTACTGATAGAATGGAAGACCTGTCACCAGTAAAATTCACATTGATGCTTGGACCTGTGCGTTCCCAGGTTGCGAAGACATCTATCGTCGACCCCATCCAAACCTTTCCATTCATCGTACGTCCATGGATCCACCGCCCCCTTTAGAATATATATTCACCACCGCCCTGTCACCACCCCCACCGAAAAACAATAATTAGGGGGTGGTGATATACTTTTCGTACGGTAACAATAATGTTACTTCATGGCGGGACGAGATGCTTGCTGCTGATCCTTTTGGCCCATTCCTTCACCCAAGCTCACGCTCCGACGCATCGTAGGCGGCGTTGTGAGCTGGTTCATAATTCGAATCCTCCGTTGAATGGCCTGGCATTGCAAAAGCAGACGGCAAGGAAATAAGCACGCTCGTTCTATGCAGCACCCGAGTCGTAAACATGATGAAGATAGTGCCATGACGTTTCCACTAAAAACCTGCTGACTGTGTCACCACTACCAGCGCAAAAGGTCCTGCTTTGTAACACTAATTAACCGTCAGCAACGCTAAAGCTGCGCTCCACTGATCTGAGAAGCAACACAACGTGAAAGACGTTGCAGCAAACCGCAAGGACATGGCGACATATCATCAATGCAAGGATGTGTCAAGGACGGATAGCACGCGCTGCGACGGGCAGCATGGAATTTTAAAAATCTGTCTTTCTGGGGTGCAACTGTAATTACTAGCTTAGCTACAGTATTACCAATCTGAAGGCGCTGCAAGGACACACTGACATTTCATTGTCAAATTCAGCACAAAGTGTCATCCACGAATATGGAGGTTGAGGTGCACGTGCAATCAACCCAATCAATCCCTCCGAATACACAGATGCACACCACGCCCATCCTCCCACCCCTACCCACCTCCCAATCTTCGACCAATTTGTGTTTGACCCTCCGGTTGTTCTGGAATGTGCTGAGCATGTGCCTGCTGAAGCTACGACCCAGATGCCAGGCTAGAAACACACCTCCAGCAATCATGGCGAGCTGACTGATTGCGCGCTGCTTCTGCAGGCACAAACGAGTTGGCGGCAATTCTACATTGGCAGGTAGACGCAAGTTGGCAGACAGATGTGTGTTGCCGCGCAGATGCGTCCAGAGGTTCCAATTTTATATGTATTCACTTACCGCTGATGTGCCAGAGCAACCAAAGAGCCCACTTCAAGCGACACAAGAAGGCGCTTGTGCAAATCACACCTGAGGTAGTTCATGGCTTGCGTGCAGCAGAGCTCTCAATGAAGGACTAGTAGGTGCATGCAAACCCTAGGCACTTGTTCACTCCTGCTCCCTCTCTCGCCCACTCATACACCTCGCTGTGCGTGCGTGCGTGCGTGCGTCAGTGCGTGCATGAAACAAGCTTTCCTTAATTATGCTGGGCGTGGTATCAATGCCATGCCTTTTCCTTAGTGCTGCTACCTTTTGCGCCTATTGAAGTTCATAGCAAAGGCCGTTCCCTGGAAAAAGCAAAACACACTCACTCACCGGCACACGTATTGCACTAGAACCTCTGTCTGCTGCTTTTACTTACCTTCATATCGGGCAATATATACCAATTTGCCAGGCAACACACACACACACAAAACTACAAACACATACATATTTACACAAATAACGATACACACACACTCACACACCGGCACCCATATTGCACTAAGACCTCTGTCTGCTGCATTAACTTACCCACTCATCGGGCAATGTATACCCATTTGCCGGTCAAAACACACACACACACACACACACACACACACACAAACACACAGAAACACACTCACCGGCACGCGCATTGCACTAAGTCCTCTGTCTGCAACCCATACAGAGCCCCCCACCGCTGCAACAGCAGCAATCTGCCGCGCATGTGTGTGTGTGTGTATGTGTGTGTTTGTATGCATGCAAGTGCGCACGTGCGCGCTGAACTGTTCCCCAGGATTACCCAACAGTGGCAATTGAAAAAAGACGTGGGCACATTGCTTGCCTAAACAACAACTGCCACACTAAGCTTTCTAAAAGTCTTTTTTCTTTATATTTGACTGGACGAGTCGTGGCTGGCCGTGACCAGTCTTGTCCAAGCAGTGGTGTCCAAGTA
>Ga0307942_1002507_pt1:7500-14940 | contig 14940 bp, 17 predicted proteins | sample OrgLakmetagen175_FD_201846 | JGI IMG/M metagenome (GOLD analysis project Ga0307942, IMG submission 201846) | Saline water microbial communities from Organic Lake, Antarctica - #175 | ecosystem: Environmental > Aquatic > Non-marine Saline and Alkaline > Saline | place: Antarctica...
TGCAAGGGATTGATAGTAGGACTAGTTAGCTTGTTGGCACTTGGCCTCTTCCTTTTTGAATTCTGAAAGAGGCAAGAGGCCATATTCTTTTTCACCAAGAAATCTCGCCTTGGAAGCCTGTCTGTGTTTACACAAACTTCATGATTGAGGTTGTGAAGTCCCGCTGTACAATGTGCACGCACCTCGTTGAAGTGTATCCCCTTTGAGATAGAGAACATAGTTTTAGTGTACACCTTTGCTTCTGACGCACACATACACACACACACACACGCATACACACACACACGCATACACACACACGCATGCAAAGACACACAAACAGACTCACACACTCATACGCTGTGTATGTATGTGTTGCCACATACACATACACGCGCAAACACGCACACATACACACACAGGACGTTATCAGGCAGCGCAAGGCTGGTGGCAGCATGCGACAGCGCGTGTCCAGACACATGACCACTCCTGCCATCACCTGTCCTGTGACTGCTTCAGGTACGTTGTGCGTACGTGTGTGTTTGTTTGTGCATGTGTGTGTGTTTGTTTGTGCATGTGAGTGAGTGTGTGTGTATGTGTGCATGTGTGTGTGTGCATGTGTGTGTGTGTGCGTGGAGTGGAATTGCTGCTCGCTCTAGCAATCTCACTTTTGCCTAGTAATCAGATGCAGTTAGGGTAGGTGACGCGCATTGCACTTGTTTACACGTGCTTGTGCAAATTTTGCTCCCACATACAAGAGCATAGTGCTACACAAGCAAAACACTTGGTGAATCAACACACACACACATACACACACACACGCACACACACACTCACACACTTTCACGCGCGCACACGCATACACACACATACTCACACGCACACGCACACACAGTACAAGAGGCAGCAGACATCATGCTAGAGAAGAAGATCCGGCGGTTGCCCATCGTGGACGCAGAGGGTCAGCCTGTGGGGTGGGTGGCACTATTGCATGCAGTATTTTTGTTAATACCCTAATTTCACGCAGCTGTTTCGAGCCAGCAGAAAAGAAGGCTTAGGTGGCTTTTCATCACCGGCACAGGGGGACTCCCTGCGTAGAGGCAGGTGTTTGCGTAGAGCAACAAGTAGGGTTGGCCAGAACCGTATATATGCACTGTATATGACCGTATATTTGGTGATTTCCCTGCCAAAATCACCGTATATACACCGTATATTTATGGTCCTGGCCAACCTTAGCAACAAGCTATAATTGACGGGTGCAGCCCTGGTTTTATGTTGCTGCAGTCAGGAGGTCAGGAAGTATCATGATAAGGTTGCGAGGCGACCTCATCATATTATTAGTATATAATATTCGGACCCCGCATAATATGATAATTTCAGGTGTTCAAATGACGCTCAACGCGCTGCCGACAGAAGATAACAAATGGCGGGAAGTCTGGGTTGAATTCATACTCACCCACATATGGGTGTGGGTTTGGGTGTGAGTGTGGGTGCGAGTGGGTGTGGGTGGGTGGGGGGGGGTTTGGCTGTGGCTGTGGCTGTGGGTGGGTGTGTGGGTATTAGTGTGGGTGTGCGGGTGCGGGTGGATGAGTGGGGTGTTTGTGTGTGAGTATTTGCGTGTGTACACACACAGTATGTGTGTGTGTGTGGGGGGGGGGGGGGGATGAGTTTGTATGTGTGTATGTGGGTGTAGGTGTAGGTGGGAAGAAGTATGTGGGTCTCTTCCTCTCTTAGCAAAATCCTGCACAACCAATCTTTGCAGGGCTTTCACCAATCAATTTCTTGGGTCTAAAAACCCCAGAGCGCACATACTGGGTTAAATTCTTCAATTCCTGAGAATATTATGTACTTGTAATATGATTTATCATATGATGTCATATTATATGGGGATAACATAATATTATGCCTCGCACCCTAATCATGATTCTTGGCGTCAAGAGTCGATGCATATAAAAAAATTACAATTTCCTGGCGTTGGGACTATCGGTTGGTATTTATATTGGTCAAATTTAAAGGGTGAGGTCGGGTCTGGAAATTTTGGAGCGTTGCTCCTGGATATTTATGCAATGTCAATATTGAAAAATCCCTTTAATTTCCCATATTTTATGATATTATAAATCGCGATTCCAGACAATTCTTCTTCCAAGTGAACCGTTGGAATCCTGAGCTCAAGCCCTGCTAGTGACACCCATGTTGGGAGATTTCATGAGGGGGGTCTGTTTGCACAGTCCAAGGTTGGCTTGGATGCCCCCTCAGGTCGTGAGGGTCCGTTGAAGCAACGACCAGAAATGGCTCCAAACTTGCAGGCATCATGTTTAGGGTTGGCCAGAACCGTATATATACACCGTATATGACCGTATATTTGGTAATTTTCCTGCCAAAATACCATATGTACACCGTATATATATGGTTCTAGCCAACCCTAATCATGTTGCGTCACGTTCAACATGCGTAAATGAATGAAGTAAAAAAGTGTACTGACAAAGGTTTCAGCTGAGCTTCAGCACAAACTAGGTGGTCAGTGTAAGAGCGTGCACACGTCAGTTTTTGCCTACTTGCTTTGTAACTTTATGAAACGTGTTTTCTAACGTTTTTTGTAGATGGATGAGTGTCCACTGTTAAGAGAAGAGTGGAATGGCACCCTTTTTATTAGTGTGGGGAGTCAGGAGGTTTGGGGGGTGGGAGGGGGGGGGCAAATTCGGGCCAGAAACCCCATGTTTTCATACGACACTCAGCAATTGTTTTTGTTACATTACCAAAATCTGCTGTGTGCCTGGAGACTGGATACGTATTTAATGCGGTTCATGCAGTTCAAAACATGTATTCAATTGCCAGTGCAGTTGAATGCAACTTGCTGTTGCCCTCTTCAATCGAATGCAGCTTGCTAGTGTCCTCCTTCCTTTTTGTTTTGCACTCTTGTTGCTACAGTGCACACACATGTGTGTGCCTTTCAGTGTTGTGCACATACGGCGTCATTCAAAAATGGCACCGTAAGTAACGATCATAGTACTATTTTCACCGTCAATTTGACATAATTACGCCGTCAGCGTCATTTACCATTGACGCCGTCAAGCGTCAGGTGCACAACACTGGTGCCTTTGCAGAATGTAATGTCTGGCTTTGCACTAACATGTGTGCCTTTGCAGAATGTAATGTCTGGCTTTGCACTATCATGTGTGCCTTTGCAGAATGTAATGTCTGGCTTTGCACTAACATGTGTGCCTTTGCATAATGTAATGTCTGGCCTTGCACTAACATGTGTGCCTTTGCACAAGCATGTGTGTGCCTTTGCAGAATGTAATGTCTGCCTTTGCACTAACATGTGTGTGCCTCTGCAGAATGTAATGTCTGCCTTTGCACTAACACGTGGGTGCCTTTGCAGAATGTAATGTCTGGCTTTGCACTAACATGTGAGTGCCTTTGCACAAACATGTGTGTGCCTTTGCAGAATCGTGGCGCGCTCGGACATCTTCAAGCCCTTGTTTGCCGATCAGTATCAAGACTTTATGTCTAAAGAGCTGGTGAGTCTGAGCGTGTATGTATGTATGTTTGTATGTATGTATGCACTCACTCACTCACTCACTCACTCACTCACTCACTCACTCACTCACTCACTCACTCACTCACTCACTCACTCACTCACTCACTCACTCACTCACTCACAGGCTGCGATGCAAGCAGCCGCGGGGGTCGTAGAGAAGAAGAAAAAGAAAAAGATCACTTGGAACATCAAGTACCTGTACGACGGTGATTGTCCTATGTGTAACTCCTTGAAGACAGTGTTAGAGCGAAAGGTGTGTGCGTTTGTGTGTGTGTGTTTGTGTAACTCCTTGAAGATGGTGTTAGGGCAAAAGGTGTGTGCGTTTGTGTTTGTGCGTGCTTGTGTAACTCCTTGAAGATGGTATTAGAGCGAAAGGTGTGTGTGTTTGTGTGTGTGCGTGCTTGTGTAACTCCTTGAAGACAGTGTTTAGAGCAAAAGGTGTGTGTGTTTGTGTGTGTGCGTGCTTGTGTAACTCCTTGAAGATGGTATTAGAGCAAAATGTTTGTGCGTTTGTGTTTGTGTGTGCGTGCTTGTGTAACTTCTTAAAGATGGTATTAGAGCAAAAGGTGTGTGCGTTTGTGTTTGTGTGTGTTTGTGTAACTCCTTGAAGACAGTGTTTAGAGCAAAAGGTGTGTGCGTTAGTGTGTGTGTGCGTGCTTGTGTAACTCCTTGAAGATGGTATTAGAGCAAAAGGTGTGTGCTTTTGTGTAACTCCTTGAAGACAGTGTTAGAGCGAAAGGTGTGTGCGTTTGTTTGTGTGTGTTACGGCATCAATGCTTGCGTTACTGTGAAATACAGGGAGATCTGCTGACGCGCACATACAAACAAGCACAGACATGCACTCACGCACGCACATGCACACGCCCGCACACACACATAAACGCACATGCATATTTACATATACTATATATGCACAGGATAACGGCCGCAACCTTATCTGCTTTGTAAACATCGCGGACGACAGCTACAACCCAAAGAAGCACATGGGAGTGACGTATGAAGACGCAATGGAGACCATCCATGCTATTTACCCCTCTGGAGAGGTGAGAAATGGAGTCAGCGATTGGAAGAATGGATCCAGTTCTTCTCTGGAGAGGAGAGGATGGACTCAGTGACTGGACAGGGCGAGGTTGAGAGTATGCCAGAGTAAGATTGGAAGTGGGCATGTATTTGTGCATTGCGTATAAATGCTCTTGTGTATATGATAACTCTTATAAGAAATGAGGCTCTTGCAGGACTCACGAGTGGTTGTATGCAATGTATTAATGCCTGGCGGCTAAAAGTGGGACAATCATAATCTGTCAGTGTCACGTGTGCACTTAACATCATGGGGCTGAAAGTTACACACACGCATACACACACACCCAAATGCGTGCTAGCACGCGCACACACGCATGCAAGCACACGCATAAACGCATGCGCATGCACGAGCGCATGCGCGCACACACACACACACACACACATACACACACACACACACTCACACTCAAACACACACTCACACTCACACACACACGCACACGCACACGCTCGAATTACCACACACCCAGGTCATTTCTGGCACTGACGCCCTGAAGGCCTTATTCAACGAGGTCGGCCTCGGCTGGATCACGAAGCTGACAGAGCTGCCCCTGTTCTCAGCCATTGTGGATGCGCTGTACAACTTCCTGTCCGCTAACCGCCTCAAGTAAGTAGCGAAAAAGATGAGTTACGAACCGATTGCTTTTGCAACCGGTAATTGCGGTTCAGTCATTGTTGACGAGCTGTACGACTTCCTGTCCGCCAACCGCCTCAAGTAAGTGGCGAAAAAGATGAATAATGAACCGATCGCTTTTGCAACCGGTAATTGTGGTTCAGCCATTGTTGACGTGCTGTACGTCTTCCTGTCAGCCAACCGCCTTAAGTTAGTGGCAGACAAAATGATCTCTCTGCAAATACATCATGTGTGCTATATAACGCAGCAGCAATACCTGGAATTGCTTGTCCGCCGACTCTAAAACCTTTGGTTCAATGAATAGATCCGTTGTACTTCTGTTCTGTTGAATACATTCATCAGAACAAGTGGGCAACAAGCGCCTCTTTGCAGTGCTTGTGTTTGATGGGTGCATGATTTGCATGGCGACATGCAGCTTTTTGTCTTGCTCGTGTTTGCTGGAGAATCCAGCGCCAGCGTGACGTGACGAGCAGTACTCACAACTTGTGGGCGTCATAGGAACAGCATGCCCCAAATCATCCCTCCATGCAAGTTAGACGCTGCTGCCTCCTAGCCGAGTACATTATCACTTGCTTCACATGTGTGTGTGTGTGTGTGCGTGCGTGCGTGCGTGCTTGGGCAGCTTCTGGGTGATGCTGTTTCCCATACACCTATCCTTAAAACAGCATGAACGACAGCAGGCTCACATGCATGACGTGCACACATGTGTTTGTTTGCAGCTTGGGCGGCCTCGGCGATGCCGTCGTCCTCGCCAAGCGCATGGAGCTCAGCCGAGAAGGGAAGAACACTTGTGCAGATGTGGATGAGGAGTGTGCCGTAGAGGAATGGCTGTAGGCTTGTATCAACGTAGCGCACTGCTTCTTTGTTTGAGGAGGCATCGTGCAACGTAGCGCACTTCCTCTTTGTTTGAGGAGGGAATCGTTGAGTTCAGGTTGCACAAACCTCGGATCGTAGCACGGAGTGTTACACAGCAATGCATATGGGGTCAGGGCAATGCTTGCGTCGTACAGGCTAGTCTCGATTTGTAGAGTGAGTAGCCCAGTATGCATCCCAGTATGAAAGTGTGCAGCTAAATGTGCAGCCCAGTGTTTTCAGATAGTGTAGTGCGTAGTGCGGAAGGAGCGTCTTTGCTGTGCCCCTCCTTTCTCTCCACAGTGCACATCTACACACCCCAGTATCTTGAGTCTCCAGAGACCATAGCTGCATCATGCACTTTTGTGCAGAATCTGGGAGGAGTTCTTGCTTGTTCATGAATGTGTGTGATTCCTTTGCAGCAAGAAAGGCAGACGTTGCGTTGCCTTGTACGTGTTCATTCGTGCTGGCTGGTAAGAACTATTGGTGCCTTTATACCTTTTCTTTGCAGGAGTCTGTCTTGAGTATGTAGCCATGTTGTATATGCATGTAAAATTGCGTGTGTGTGTTTGTGTGTGTGTGTGTTTGTGTGTGTGCGTGTGTTCCAGGCCTGTGACTCTCATGTGTGCAGCCCTTGACGTCTACCCTCCTAACCATTCATCTGTGTCTGTATGCCTATTTTATGTTTGTCATTCTAGTTAAGGTGTGTGTTTCCTAAGCGATTTCAGAAATAGTCGGTTTCAGAAAAGTCTGCTACTACTTGTGCCAAGTCATTGTTAGATTGTTTCCTCAATTCTTTAACACGGCATTCTTTTGCTCATCGTGCAAGACACGAGGCATGTCACTGCTTCTGTCTTGATTGACTCTGTACATTTGTGTATGTTTTGCGTATGACATTGGACAGGTTGCAAAACAGAAAGAAAGACTAGGAGGTATTTCAAATGTGTGTGTGTGTGTGTGTGTGTGACTACTGCGGTAGCTTTATTTCATTTCTTGTGCCAGAACGAGTCTGTTCTTTTTCTGTTCAGCCCACATAAATACCTCCTCTCGTTTGTCAACGTGCAGATGCGATGGATTTTGTCTGTTCACCTCTTTGCCCTCTGTAACGGTTGTTACAATGGCTTGTTCATTCGCTCGCTGGTTGGCTTCTGTGAGCCACGAATTACCTCTCATGCTTGATTACTTCAACGCGAATCATCTGCGTGCTGGTTCTTGTCCCCTGGGAACATAAGGAGCTTTAAATTTCAATGTTAATAAGGGTTTGACAAAAAAAGGCCTTCAGTCAAGAAGTGCGAGGGCTAGTCTGCGCATAATAATTAAGTAGTTTATGGAGCAAATTACAAAGCTTGTTGTT
>Ga0307942_1002514_pt1 | contig 14922 bp, 22 predicted proteins | sample OrgLakmetagen175_FD_201846 | JGI IMG/M metagenome (GOLD analysis project Ga0307942, IMG submission 201846) | Saline water microbial communities from Organic Lake, Antarctica - #175 | ecosystem: Environmental > Aquatic > Non-marine Saline and Alkaline > Saline | place: Antarctica: Organic Lake...
GCACACGCCCCCCCCCCCCCACATACCACATACACAGACGCACAGACACACAGACACACAGACACACACGCAAACACACACGCAACACACACATACACACACATACACACACACATACGCACACACCAAACGTAGACAAAATACACGCACACAGGTAGTCGTGCAAATGAGAAGCAGCATTTCTCCAACTTTCTCTGTCATGCCTTCCGTTTGCACCTCTCAGTGCTTTAACAAATTAAGTGCTCGAATCAGAAGGAGACCTGACAGTGTTGGACCTTGCTGTAAGCTGTGCTCGAAACCAGCTATTGCAGATCCAGCAGACATCAACGCTTGGTAAAGGCCTTCAAAGAAAACTCTGATCCTCACATACTCTGTGCACAGGTCGTTGTCTTGGTGGCAACCTTGGATGGCCATTTGTGTGAATACAAGCTCGTGGAAGTTTCCAATCCGGAGGGTCCAAAGTGCACTTTGACATCCCAAAGACACTTGCTCCAGAGCTGAAAACATTGCAGCATATCTGTGTCAATTTTGAGCGCGAAGCAAACAAACCCTTGTATATTAGGGGGATGAATTCCCTTTCCTGAGCTTGTAGCCCCGTCCCGCTCTTGTTGTAATTATACTTTCCTTTTTGGGGCGGAGCCCCCTGGGGCGTAGTCCCTTTATGTTCACTGCAGTCAACACTGCGCTCTAAGAAAGTAAACACTGAAAGAATAGAGCATTGAGCCAGCCAGGCAAGCTTACAGTGTAAATTTTGTATGGAACAAAAGCCAATTTTGCGCTGATTCCGGAACACCCCGGTCAAACCCCCCCTCCATGCGCGACCCCTTCGGGGTCGCGTGTCTATTGTTACCCCCGGGATGCAATTGGGTGTATTTTGTTTTGTAATGGTCCATCAAATTCTTAGTTTAGTTTAGTTTGGATTACAAAGGCCTCCAGTCTGGAATGGCTGCTCAACCTATAGGTCCCAACAAATAAATCCATCAAAAAGATCGACAGCTGTACTAATAAATTGTAAACTTCTGAGTTATGTTGAATAAACAAAACCTTTGATATCACCTTCAGGAATATTATCAAATAAATGGATGAACTGGTGCCGTAAATGTTCGGTACCGACACATGAAAAAATAACGTGTTTCTCATCTTGAATATAATCCCCGTTTTCACACAAATGGCAAACACGTGCACTCCTGTCCGGACTCATGCCATATAAACCAGTTTCATACTTCAACCCATGTCCTCAAATCCTTAGCCGAGCTACGTTCCTCATGACGCTTTTGCTCAGAGCCATCTTCAAATACTCCGGCAAGACAAATGATGCACGTGCTTCAGAAACCGGTCTCTCAGGCAGAGCAAACCAGTATAATTTGGTCACCTTGTCAATGTTCAAACAATTGTACGATGGAGAAGAGTATGTTTTGATTGATGGTGCCAACTACCAGTACCGGTGATTCCACTGTGCCAGAGGTGTAAAACAAGGTTGTCCTTTATCTCCTCTCCTCTTTTCCCTTTTTATCAATGATGTGGATGATGAGTTTGGGACTGGATGGTGAGTTTGGGACAATACCGAACTCTTTCACTCTACGTAAAGCTGCATTAAAAGGCCTCAAAGCATGGGTCGCAGCATGGTGTAAGTTCATGTCCTTATCAAGTAACATTCCCAGGTAGGTAAAATAATCTCTCTCTTCAAGCTCCTGATTGTAGAGACGAAAAACAGGAACTGCGAAATTTCGATACGCATTAAAATTAATTATGTAGGATTTCTGCACATTTACTGTAAGTCCTTTCCTGGCAGCATATGATTCCATTCGTCTCAACATTTTCTGCAATTGGACTGGGTCATTAGCTGTCAGGGTCAGGTCGTCAGCATAGAGCATGTGAGTTACCCTGAGCCCCTCAGTGCCAGTAACAGCACCCATAAAGCCAGTCCCAAACTCATCATTTACATCATTGATGAAATTTAAAAAGGGAAAAGAGGAGAGGAGATAAAGGACAACCTTGTTTTACACCTCTTAAAGGCACAGTGGAATTACCGGTACTGGTAGTTGGCACCATCAATCAAAACTTACTCTTCTCCATCGTACAATTGTTTGATAACATTGACAAGGTGAGTGGGCATGCTCGGGAAGCTTATAAAGTCGCATCAATTTGAAGCTAGGTTGGGTCCAATTTGATGAAGTGACGTGTGAGTAGTTGCGCCTTTCATGCAAAAAGGAGCATGTTGGCTTTTGCCCAGTGTCCCCCCTCTGAAATTTTTGTACGGTGCTCGGTATCAAAGTGGCTTTCTTTTCCTTATGGCAATATGGGGAGCGGTTTAAATGTAGTTTTTCTTTTTCTTCTTCCAGTTAGCACATTCCCAGTTGAAATCGGAAAGTGCCAAACGAAAATGAGATCTTGGCTTATACAGGTAATTAAATCCTCTGTTAATCTAGTAAAATTGACATAAACCAATATATATTGTCTAGGTTTGCTTTGCGAACATGTGTGAAGTCCGTACGAGTGCAGTAAAGCAAATTTTATAAAGTCAATTAAAATGTTTAAGAAACCATTCTCAACAGGGCAGTCTAACATTGTTGGCGGTACAGAGCGGAAAAAACTAAGAAGGACCCTTGAAAAGCAGTTCCCAGGTCTTGATGATAGTGGATTAGAGGTGATGTTGTGCAGGAACACTCACTTGCACACACGCGTGCACGCATACATGCGTGTGCCGTGATATTCATATCATTCAAATGCAGACATTTCATGCTGAACACATTCAACACCCCGCTTACATTGACACGCACACACGCACACAGGCTGTACTCCCGAATAAGGCAGGAGAGCTGGAGAGTTTGAAGTTGGCCGCTCCTCGCAGAGAGGTTATATACAAGGTATGCATACAAAGTTCGTTGTCTTTGCAAGAAGCAGGTCCAATTTTTGCAGCACTGGTGAAAGGAATGTTTTGTTTCCTAACTGACCAAAATATGCCAACGCAGCAAAGGGAGCGAAAGAAGGAGTAACATACATGGGCGCCATCACCCAACCCACAAGTGACACCACCATTCATTCATTCCTTGTACCTTCCGATCTGCTGTACTTCCTCACAGCTCGATGGCGAGCCCATCCTCGTGGACGTCAGTGGAAAAGGTGACCTTATGCCCTCCATCTTCACATTATGGAAGGTGAGCGTTGCTTCAATTTTTCCTAGGGTAGTAACCACAAACAAACAAATTGTTTGCATTTGCTGGCGCGGAGGCCTGTTCTTAAGTACAACACATCATGTGCACCGCCCAAAGGTGTGACATTGCGCACCTCTAGGGTTGGCCAGAACCATACATTTATAGGTATATACGGTGTATATACGGTATTTTGGCAGGGAAATCACCGTACATACGGTCAAATACGGTGTGTATAGGTATACGGTTCTGGCCAACCCTACGCACCTCCCCAGCAAGTCATGTACTTGGTGAAACGCCAACAGATCCTTCTACCTGTGTGGTAGCTGCCCTGGACGCCTAGTGGTCCGGTCAGGCCAGACGACTGCTCGAGCATACGGGTTCGAATATGCCGCTGCCTGAGCAGTGCCTCCTGCTTGTTGTTGACTGATGCAGCTCTTGCAACAGGCGGCAGCTGCTGTTCATGACCACCACAGCCGGGTCGTGCGTCTACTTGAGACGTGTGAGCACCACTGTAGTATTTCACACAGCCGGGTCGTGCGTCTACTTGAGCGCGTGAGCACCACTGTAGTATTTCACACAGCATGAATGCGCCTCGGCTGTCATAACTGAGGTTATACAGTCAGCGCTGGTGTGTGACCTGATGACTGTTACAATTGTCACAAACGAGGTTAAATAGTCAGCGCTGGTGTATCCAGAAATCTGGGTGCACCACGTTCAGGTGTCGTTGCAGAGGCATTTGTAGGCGTAGACGTACCCACAGACACACACAGACATACACACACAAACACATGTGCTCTTCCACCTCTCTGTGCGTGAACCATCAATACAACAGTGTTATGGTCAGTGTCACGGTCGAACTGTTTGGCACATCCGGCACAGCATTTTCAGAGCGAGCCATGCCCAATCAAATGCAACCCTTTGTATCCTAGCAGCCACAAGATAGAGTCCATACTGCAGAGTTTGAGAAACGCATGGATGTTCAAAATGCCTTGTTACCCTTTTCATTTGGTAGAGAGATGCATGGACGGTATCATATGTCGTGTGACCTATTCTTCCATTATCCTTCGTTTTTTTATGCATGTTGGAAGTTTGCTCACCTTACTGTATGTAGATATGTAAATGCAAAAGCTAACCCGCTCTGATTCTAAATTTGAGATTTGACAGGCGATTATAAGTGTCCCTTTATCTTATTTCTTGCATGCTGCTGCTCACGCCCACCCACCCACCCAAACACACAATCACACACACATAGCGCATACATGCAAATATGCACAATTACAAACACACACGCACATACATACATACATACATACATACATACATACATACATACATACATGCATACATACATACATACATACATACATACGTACGTACGCATGCGTAGGTCCCCCAGATGGTCCCTTTAGTGTACGTCAAGCACCCAGCTGTGAGCTCCTACCTTGTGGGAGGGGCAGACCTCATGCTGCCTGGGTAAGAGGCAGACTCTCACAAATATCTGTGTGGCGCTGATCGAACTATGAGGCAGCTCTATTCCCATGCGCGCGCATACACACACATGCACACCCACACACTTACACACACAAACACACACACGCGCACACACACACTCTTCCACATATTACATTCAGGGTCATAGTCTCGCCTGCAACCCTGCCTGCTTTCAATAAAGACAGCTTTGTGGGTGTGGCTGTGCCCGGCAATCCATGCCCCGTTGCTGTGGGTGTGGCAGTGTGTAGCAGAGAAGATGCGTTGGCCAGGCAAACTGGCAAGCTGGTGGAGGTGAAGCAGGTGAGGGGGTATACTCCTTACATTTTATTTCGTTTAGCCAAGTTTAAGAGTGTACAAGCCCTTGCTGCAGAGATGCGTTGGCCAGGCAAACTGGCAAGCTGGTGGAGGTGAAGCAGGTGAGGGGGTATACTCCTTACATTTTATTTCGTTTAGCCAAGTTAAGAGTGTACAAGCCCTTGCTGCAGAGATGCGTTGGCCAGGCAAACTGGCAAGCTGGTGGAGGTGAAGCAGGTGAGGGGGTATAGGTAATGCTGAAAACAAATACCGCGGTATTTAATTTGGCAATGGCAGTTAAGAGAGGACAAGCCCTTGCTGCAGAGATGGTAAAGCAGGGGAGGGGGTATGATGCTGACTTCCTTTTATTTCATTTGGCCATTCTCAAGAGAGCACAAGCCCTTGCTGCGGAAATGGTGAAGCAGGTGAGGGGGTATCACGCTGATCTCACTATATTAATTTGGCCAGCTTAATAGGGCACAAGCCCTTGCTGCGGAAATGGTGAAGCAGGTGAGGGGGTATAACGCTGATCTCACTATATTTAATTGGCCAGCTTAAGAGGGCACAAGCCCTTGCTGCAGAAACGCGTTGGCCAGGCAAACTGGCAATCTGGTGGGTGGAGGTGAAGTAGATGAAGGCTTTGATTGGTTTGATTGGTTTCCTTATATGGCCAGGCAACTGGCAATCTGGTGGGTGGAGGTGAAGTAGATGAAGGCTTTGATTGGTTTGATTGGTTTCCTTATATGGCCTTGAGCCTTGAGCTAGGACAGAGGTAAGGCAAGGTAAGGTAAGGTAAGGTAAGGTAAGGTTACGTCGCAATATATGCCTCTGGGGGGCATCAGACTCTGCTAGGGCAGAGGACAGAGGATCTTGCGGCAGGGGGCCTGCGTCGATTTTTCTTTACTTCCATCCAACAAAGCTGGCCCATGGAGCGTCGAACAACCTCACCTGAGTTACATTTGTTAGGCTCGCACACATTTGACACACAAGCACACTTGACACACACTCACTTCAAGTGTTACACACACACACACACTCACTCACTTGCTAAATACAGGCATATTTGCTACACAGAGACACACACATAAACACACACACACTTGCTAAACACGGACATACTTGCCACTCACACACAATATATGACACTCTTATACGCACTTGCCATGCACACAAACCCACACTTGCTACACAGGGACACACTTGCTATACACACACACACATGCTAAACACAGACATACTTGCCACACACGCAATGTATGACACTCTCATACGCACTTGCCATGCACACAAACACACACCCTCACACAGACACACATAAACACACACTCACTCCTCACACAGGTGTATGGTGATGTGCTTTGGGAGGTGCACGGGAAACGTGCTGTTCCCAATCAGGTGTGTGTATTTGCAAAACGGGGATGCAGGTGTGTGTATTTGCAAAACGTGCTGTTCCCAATCAGGTGTGTGTATTTGCAAGCCTTTACCGGAAACGTGCTGTTCCCAATCAGGTGTGTGTATTTGCGAGCCTTTACGGGAAACGTGTTGTTCCCAATCAGGTGTGTGTATTTGCAAGCCTTTACGGGAAACGTGCTGTTCCCAATCAGGTGTGTGTATTTGCAAGCCTTTACGGGAAACGTGCTGTTCCCAATCAGGTGTGTGTATTTGCAAGCCTTTGCATGTATTCTCACATGTTACATGTACGTGTGTGACGGATCCCTCTTTTTCAAATGTGAGCACACCACACCCGCTGTTCAAAGCTGATTGTACGTGTGCAAGTTCATTTTTTTATGCGTATTCATTTCATGTCAGCCGAGGCTTTCTATAGCACAATTTCTTAAGTCCAACTTATGTCAGCCGAGGCTTTCTATAGCACAATTTCTAAAGTCCAACTTATGTCAGTCGAGGCTTTCTATAGCACAATTTCTAAAGTCCAACTTATGTCAGCCGATGGCAATCGTGATTGGAAACACGTGGAAAAAGGGTTCCAGGCAGAAAGGGCTTGTGTGGTTGTTTGCCGTGTTATGGAAGTGTTGCCATGGTTGTGCCACCACAAGGCACATTCTAATATGGTGCACATACCCATATGGTGCAAATTCTAATATGGTACACATACCCACATGGTGCAAATTCCAATATGGTACACATTCCAATATGGTACACATTCCATTATGGCACACATTCCATATGGTGCACATTTCAATATGGCGACTACCGCAGCGTGCAGGCTGCCGCACGTTGAGCCCCTGTCTGCTATTTGGTCTCTACACTGTTTGCCAACTTCCCTCCACTGTTCATCTCGTCTCTTCACATGCTTACCTTTTTCATTACGATGCCAACCGCAGCGTGTGGGCCGCTGTACGTTGATGCTCTAATAGCTCCTGTTCAATCTCTCGCATAGTTGTGCATGCATGCTGGGATTTGTGGCTGCTGGCGTGCTAGGGCTTTATATCTGCTCAATGTGACACTGAACAGTGGCGTCAGCTCAATAATGTTGCCGTGCAGAATTATGTCTGTTGACGTGCAGGAAAGTTTGTGTGTCTATTGCCTATGCTGTGTCTATGCTGTGTCTATTGTCTATGCTGCGTCTATGCTGTGTCTATTGTCTATGCTTGTCTATGCCGTGTCTATTGTCTATGCTGTGTCTATTGTCTATGCTGTGTCTATTGTCTATGCTGTCTATTGTCTATGCTGTGTCTATTGTCTTTGCTGTGTCTATTGTCTATGCTGTGTCTATTGTCTATGCTGTGTCTATTGTCTATGCTGTGTCTATTGTCTGTGCTGTGTATATTGTCTATGCTGTGTCTATGCTGTGTCTAATGTCTATGCTGTGTCCATTGTCTATGCTGTGTCTATGCTGTGTCTATTGTCTATGCTGTGTCTATTGTCTATGCTGTGTCTATTGTCTATGCAGGAAAGTTCGTGTGTCTATTGTCTATGCTCAAAGTGACATTGATGGAGTGAAATGTGCTCATTTCTATTTACAGGGCTTCCTGTCCGATGGCGTGGTGGGCGTAGATGGCCAGGGCAACGCTGCAGGCGGTTCTAGCTGTGAGGAAGAGGAGGAGGGGGGTGAGTGCAATACGTTACTGACTCAATTATTATGCACTCTCTCCCGCACATACTTTGGTGAACAGCACTGTAATTATAGAAAGCAATTCACAACATGTGACGTGACCAGCCTTGGGTTGTTTCAGCTTTTGTCGGTCATCATTTGAGAAAAATGTCGCGCCTTCAGCTGTGAGGAGGCAAGAGGGAGGAAAGGAAGTGTGGCGGTTGGGATGTAGGTAGGGTTGGCCAGAACCATATATATACGGTGTATATACGGTATTTTTGGCAGGGAAATCACCAAATATACGGTCATATAGGGTGTATATATACGGTTCTGGCCAACCCTAGATATAGGCTGTCAGCTGGAGCCATGAAGCATCACTAACAAATTAGCAAATCAGGGTACACACCAACATGCACGTTGTCTATAATGGAGAGGTCAGCGAGGCGACTTTGAAAACGAGGAGTGAACGGTGCTCTTTGTACGTGGTTGGCAACACTTCATACCTTTTTCATACATGACGTGTTTGGTCTGGTGTGCAATGAGTGCTTGTAATTTGAGTCAAGTATGCGCATGGAAGTGAGACATGCTGCAGTGCAAGAGGAGCTATTTTGGTACCAGGTACCGCACACTCCTCCGCCAAGAAATTACTCCTCCGCCAAGGAAAGTGCACAAAAATTATTTGGGATCAAGAGCAGGCTTTGCCTTAAACCAGCTCTTGACGAGATTTGGTAATGGTACTAATCCAACTTAGGATAAGAAGCCATGCTGCGGTACCCTCCTCGTCATTACTAATGATCTTGAACCATTGGTTTCAACATCCACATGCGTGTGCGTAAGCCGCCTGCACGCACGAACACGCACAAACACGCACTCGCACGCACAAAAATGTAGAACACACACACATAACAATGCACACAACGTACACACAGTATACACCCATACTAATGCACTCACCCGCACATACACGGTCTCTACCGCAGCAAGTCAAGGGGAAGGGGCGGGTGACTCTGGCATGAGATCTAGTTTACAAGCACTTTCAGTTGAGACGGCGCCGCACAGACAGCAGCAACCGCAGCAGCCCACGGATGAAGCCGCTGTTCTCCATATAAGTAGTGCAGCAGGTTTGTTGAATCGATGCCTGCTGATGTGTGTGCTTGTGTTTATGCGTGCGTGTATGTGTGTGTTTTGTTTGTGTGTGCGTGCGTGCGTGCGTGTGTGTGTGTGCAGGTTCATGCATATTTGTGTGTATGCACTCTGACATCTCATATTTTTCATGCTTGAACTCCCCTCTCCTGGTCGCTCTCAAGAATTTCACTCACACTCGAGATTTCTACTCAATCTCAAAATTTCTACTCTCTCAGATTTCCACTTCGCGCTGCAATGCTGACCATTGCATGCGCACACAGTTATATCACATTCAAGCTTCTTCGCCTGGACGTTTGCACAGTACATGTGCGTGCTTATGTCCCCCTCTTAAATTTTTAGGCACAGCCATCCGCGTAAAATGTAAGCACGATTACGTATCTATTGTCCCACTCATGTCAAGCCCACCAATGCTGACCTGCGCACACGGGCGCACGTGCACACACACATACACACACACGCGCACACACACACGCACACACATACACACACACACACGCACACACACACAAACGAACACACATTCACACACACCACAAATGCGTAGCTGACAACCCACAGCAAAATGAATTCCCTGACAACATGGATAATCTACTGGAGATGACCCTGCTTCAGGTAAGGCAATTTTACGGTTCTGCAATGGACAGCCAAAATAGCTAGTTTGGCACTTGAAAAAATTACAATGGACAGCCCCAAAAGCCACCAAGCCACTTAAAAATTTTACAATGGACAGTCAAAAGAGCTTCTGGAAACGCTCCTGCTTTGGCATCCTTCACATCAGCTTGGAAATGGTCATAATGATCAAAGCCGACATGCTTGAAACCTATACACTGCAATCAGAACAGAGTTGTTTGGATCCCAGATTCTTCATTTCTCATTTCACACACTGCGATGTATTTGAGTTGCGCATCTGAGTTGCGAGTCTGACTTGCACATCTGAGTTGCGTGTCTGAGTTGCGATGCAAGTTGTGTCAAACGCAGAGCTACATCAAGTGCCACACACTGCGATGCATCTGAGTTGCGTGTCTGAGTTGCAATGCAATTTGTGTGAAACGCAGAGCTACATCAAGTGCCACACACTGCGATGCATCTGAGTTGCGTGTCTGAGTTGCAATGCTAGTTGTGTTGAGCTCAGAGCTACATCAAGTGCCACACGCTGCGATGCATTTGAATTGCGCATCAGAGTTGCAATGCTAGTTGTGTTGAGCTCAGAGCTACATCAAGTGCCACACACTGCGATGCATCTGAATTGCGTGTCTGAGTTGCAATGCAAGTTGTGTCAAACGCAGAGCTACATCAAGATCAGGCTGCACTTTTAAATTATGCTTTGCTGCGTTAAAGTAGGCAATACTCAACACAGTGCTGCTCGCTTATGTTCCGCGGGAGTTAGAGGTTTAAAAGACAGACACAGAGAGGGGGGTTATGTTTTTTTTTCCGCGTATGCGAAGAAGATGGACTTAATAAGAATAGAGATACAGAAAGTATACTTCCTTTTTGCTTGCACGAAGAAAGTCGACTTCATAACATTAAAGATACAGAAAGGCACAAACACACACTTAGGCGGATATGCTCCAACAGCCGCATTGGGACACCGAAAGGCACTTAACTACTTAGCTAGGCTGATGTGCTCTAACAGCTGCAAATATTGTATCTTCTGACTCCTTCCCTTGTAGACGCTCCATAAGCTAGCCAAAGAGGAGGATGACCTGCCCCTAGGAAGCAGTGGGATGTGGAACTTGATGCTGTCTGCCAGACCACTAGGATCCACTTTAGATGTCAAGCGCTCCAAGCACAAGAAACTGGGCGCCTTTTTTAAGGTGAGCAGCGGGAGATCTGATGCTGTCTGCCAGACCACTAGGATCCACTTTAAACGTCAAGCGCTCCAAGCACAAGAAACTGGGCGCCTTCTCTAAGGTGAGCAGCAAGAGATCTGATGCTGTCTGCCAGACCGTGTGTCTGTGTGTGTGTGTGTGTGTGTGTGTGTGTGTACTAGGATCCACTTTAGACGTCAAGCGCTCCAAGCACAAGAAACTGGGCGCCTTTTTTAAGGTGAGCAGCTGTGCAGGGCAGTGTGGTCGTATGGTATGAGACTTTTGAGCAATTATTTGGTATTGAGGGTGGCCGCATGGAACTTAGCGCCTTCATCGAGTTTGGCGGCTGTGTGCGGCATAATGTGACAGGTCATGGGATACAGGGTGCGGACCGCAAGCACACAGGACACATCTTATTGGTTATTATTTCATAGGATGTTCACTCAACAGGACATCTTATTGGTCATCATTTTATAGGATGTTCACTCAACAGGACATAAGGACCTCATTTTGCGGGAATGCCTCTGTAAGGGATGTGTCTCTTAATGGGAACGTCATTCTACAGACCCGTTCTATCAAGGGACGCCGCTTTTCAAGCTCAGGTTGCAGGACACACACACACACTCACACACACACACACACACACACTCACACACACTCACACACACACACTCAAGCTCAGGTTGCAGGACACAAAGTGCTCCATGCACAATGACTCGCATTCCTTCTTTCGTTAAGGAGTTTGCAACATAGGTCTATTTCTTTGAACGTGCTTGAGTGCGCTGCTGTGCCTCTGAATTGTCACTTCCGTTCCTTCATTTCAGAATTTGCAACAAAGGTCTATTTCAATGAACGTGCTTGAGTGCGCTGCTGTGCCTCTGAATTGTCACTTTCCTTCATTTCAGAGTTTGCATTATAGGCCTATTTATGTGAACGTGATTAAGTGCGTTGCTGTGCCTCTGAATTGCCGCTTTCCTTCTTTCATTCAGTCTTTTTCTTTGAACGTCCTTGAGTGCGCTGCTGTGCCTCTGAATTGTTTGCTTCCTCCATTTCAGAGTTTGTGATATAGGCCTATTTATGATATATAGGCCTATTTGTGATATTTTGATATAGGCCTATTTGTGATATTTGCGATATAGGCCTATTTATAATATAGGCCTATTTGTGATATTTGTGATATTTGTGATATAGGCCTATTTGTGATATAGGCCTATTTATGATATAGGCCTATTTGTGATATTTGCGATATCGGCCTATTTGTGACATAGGCCTATTCTTGTGAAAGTGAAAGTAAGTGCACTGCTTTGCCTCTGAAAAATTGCTGTCCTCGATCATCAGTTTGTATTGTAGGCCTATTTGTGTAAATGTGATCAAGTGCACTGCTGTGCGCCTCTGGATTGTTGCCTGCTTCTTCCACAAGCTCGTACCTTTTGCTACAGCTTTATCGCATTCAAAGCAACAAGTTCATTTGCCCTCCCTTGCAGATACATGTGTGTGCATACCCTTCAGGCCCAACAATGCCGTGAGGAAGGCATGCTGTGGCTACAAGAGCACGTGAACGCACGACGCCTGTCCCCATTGCAGGCGTTTGGAAAGCGCCCACGACACCTTGGCGTATGGAACTCAATATCCTCATTGTATATATGTCCTCATTGTATGTATGAAACTCATTGTCCTCATTGTCCTCATTGCAGGCGTTTGGAAAGCGCCCACGACGCCTTGGCGTATGGAACTCATTGTCCTCATTGTATATATGTCCTCATTGTATATATGGAACTCATTGTTTATATGGAACTCATTGTCCTCGTTGTCCTCATTGCAGGCGTATGGAAGCAAGGATGGCTTGCTGCAGCTCAAAGTGGACAAGTACTCAGGCGACCAGGTCATCACGGCTGTACACAGGGAGCATGAGCTGTTGCGCGAATTCAGGTGTGCTTCTTTTTTTACTTGCACGGTTACACTTTGCACTTTTGTAAGTGGCAGTTGGTTCAGACAAGAGGGGGGGGGGCGTGCAGCGTGTTTGTACCACGTGACGTATGGTGTGTATCTTGTAATCACACATAAATCCACAAGCTCAGAAAGAAAGAGAGCAAAGTTGGTTCAGACAAGAGGGGGGGGCGTGCAACGTGTTTGTACCACGTGACGTATCGTGTGTATCCTGTAATCACACATACATCCACAAGCTCAGAAAGAAGGAGAGAAAACGCTTTAGGCACAGCGACTGTCAGTGCCTCCCACACAGGCAGTGCGTGTCAGCAACTGGCGCTTGTTGCCATCAGCCTGCTCAAATAAAAGCTGCAACCTGGCTACTGAACGCGCATACATGCACACACACATACACATACACATACATACAGACACATGCACACGTGCATACACAGACGATGGACGACCCTAGTAGAGAATGGCCTTGCACTGGGAGCTAAGTTTAGGAATGTGTGTGTGCGTAATACCAGCTACCATTCATGCATACACCAGCTAACTATTGATGCATACACCATTCATGCATACACCAGCTACCAGTCATACATACACCAGCTACCATTTATACATACACAATTCATGCATCATTCATGCATACACCAGCTACCATTCATGCATACGTTGTTGAGTGTACACTTGTTAGCTGGGGCTGGCCAGAATTGTGCACTCGTACTAAATTACATGTCAATTTGTGTACGTAAAAGCATCAAATGCAAAAGAATGCTGTACTTACACCAAATTGAACGAAAAGCTGTGCTTAGTATGCAAGCGGATCTGGCCAGCCTTATGACTTATGAATAACTAAGGTTGGCCAGAACCATATATATTCGGTGTATATACGGTGTATATACGGTGTTTTTGGCAGGGAAGTCACCGAATATACGGTGATATACGGTGTGTATATATACGGTTCTGGCCAACCCTATGAGTAACAGACCCTACCAACGACGGCGAGGCTGCTGATCTGGACAGAACCCCTCTGTGCATTTTGCTAGGTGCAAGCAGCACCTGGGCTTCATAAGCAGGAAATCTACAATTCTATGTCAGCGGTCAAAAAGAAAAGAAATGAAAAAGGCCGTACCCCGAAATTGGAGGTCAATAAAGGTACTAATAATAAAATATTGAACTCCAAAATTGGAGGTCACAAAGCCAGCTTGGCTTTGCGTGCAGCCTACAAGGCGTTGCTCATGTCTGCCAACTGCCAGCGCCTGTGCTCCCAGTTCGGCTAGCATAACAGCACCTGCGTTCATATAACTCACTCACAGAGACGCCCCCTACATTCTGTGTGCAGGCCTCACAAGCGTCGCTCATGTCTGCCAACTGCCAGCGCCCGTGCTCCCAGTTCGGCTAGCATAACAGCACCTGCGTTCATATAGTTCACGCACAGAGACACGCCCTACATTCTGTGTGCAGGCCTTACAAAGCGTCGCTCATGTCCAGTAAGGCTGCAGAGCTGGCGGGTGGTGGCGGTGCTGGTGCTGGTGCTGGTGCTGGTGCTGGTGGTGATGGCACCAATGGCAGTGCAAAGGCATCTCCTGACGAACTCACAGTGGAAGAGGTGTTCCGGCCAGGGAGGTGAGGCCTGCTGACAATGCGCTGAGATAGCTACCGGTGATGGTGATGGTGATGGTGCTGGTGATGGTGATAATGTTGGGGATGGGGATGGGGATGGGGATGGTGATGTTGCTGGTGCTGGTGCTGGTGCTGGTGCTGGTGGTGATGGCACCAACGGCAGTACAGAGGCCTCTCCTGACGAGCTCGCAGTGGAAGAGGTGTTCTGGCCAGGGAGGTGAGGCCTGCTGACAATGCGCTGAGATAGCTGCCGGTGCTGGTGATGGTGATGGGGATGGTGATGGTGATGGGGATGGTGATGGGGATGATGCTGGTGATGGTGATGGTGATGGTGATGGTGATGGTGATGGTGATGGTGATGGTGATGGTGATGGTGATGGTGATGGTGGTGGTGATGGGGATGGGGATGGGGATGATGCTG
>Ga0307942_1002515_pt1:2500-14909 | contig 14909 bp, 19 predicted proteins | sample OrgLakmetagen175_FD_201846 | JGI IMG/M metagenome (GOLD analysis project Ga0307942, IMG submission 201846) | Saline water microbial communities from Organic Lake, Antarctica - #175 | ecosystem: Environmental > Aquatic > Non-marine Saline and Alkaline > Saline | place: Antarctica...
TAGAGAAGGTACAAGGTGTCTTGAAGCCGTGCATTGCCAGTAATTAGGCCACGGTAGTTTTGCCAAACCGCAGAGCAGGCTTGCTCGCTCTGTGCTGGCCACCCCAGCTGGCTGGTTTTTTTAAGCGAGCTGGGTGTAGACCTACAGAGGAGGTGGATGCAGAGATATGACCGGGGGGAAAAAAGTCGTGCAACATTATATATTATGAACTAGATGAAAAATTATACGGCGGTGGGTGTTAGACCTGTAGTTGCATTGAACCGCGAGGTAACTAGACGCGTGCGCGTGTGACGACCACCCCAGCTAAAGCTGCAGCGAGCGAACAGGGTCGAGGATTTTGCATGTTGGCGTGTCATGCCAGAGCAGCTCATTTCCGTCTACCATTCACCATTTACAGCTACCAGAGGTGTTATGTCAACAAAGGCTGTGATGAGGCATTGGAGACCATTTTTTCCTCTTCCAGGTCACAGACGCACAGGTGGCAAATGCGACAGTGTGTCACGTTTGGCTGCGCGCCTCTCCATCATTGATGAGCGCAAACAAAAAGGGACACATTGCAGGGCACAGTGCGCAGTCATTACATCCATACTGCCCCTAGTTACTGATTTGTTGCTGCTGCTGCTGCTGCTACTGCTGCTGCTGCTGCTGTTGCTGCTGCTGCTGCTGCTGCTGTGCAGCCAGCTTGGCCAGCCGCCTGCTTGCTGTGAACGTGGCTGCTGCACTCTTAGTCAGTCAGTGTGTACAGCTGCACGTAGGGGGCGACAACGTGAGGAGCCCTGCAAGGCTCCCGCAATTGCATGCCTTTTGCAGTGGAGGGGTTTTAGGGGTACCCGGCACCAAAGTGGCTCTTTTCCCCTAATTAATGTGGGGAGTGGTTTCTTATCGCCTGTGTAGCATTTTCTGTTCTTTCATGCTCACGCAGATAGCTGGGGTTGGCCGAACGATGCATCCACGGAGTGCATATGGTAAATTCACCAGCAGAGGATGCTATGAATCTACGGTCATAAGCGCTGCTGTTGTACATGCAAAACACATTTGTGCGGATCTGGCCAACCCCACGTGCGACATTGATGATTGGTCACACATTATTACGCACACTGGTTACTGATTATTTGGCATGAATGTATGAACACATAGCACTGATGACTGATTATCTGATTATACAACTGCATGTACTCATACATCCATCCACACTATTGCCCTTACTATCGCAAATCCAAAACGGACTTATTACCTGTGGCTGCTGCGCGGCCAGCTGGGCTGGCCAAGCTGCTGGGAACATGAGAGCGTGCAGCGCTTGTAGCGTGTACAGCAGCTTGGCAGGGCAGGGCAGGCCCTGTGGTGTGAGTGGGCGTGTTTGTATTTGTGTGTGTGTGCGTGTGTGTGTATGTGTGTGTGCGTGTGTGTGTGTGCAGGGGGGGGAGGGGGGGGATGTGTGTGGGTTATGTGGGTGTATGTGTATGTGTGCTATACATGTTAGTGTGAGGCAGTGTGCGTGGACGCCTACACCTGCACATTTGCGTTGCCTGCATGCATGCAAGATGTACGCGTGCGTGAGCTATACATGTGTGGACGAAAGCAAATCCAAACACACACACGCGCGCACACACACCTGAGCTGCTGCCACAGGAGCCGGGCCAACATCCATAGCGGAGGCAGAGGTGGGAAGAAGTGGTGTTGCTGCTGCCTCCTGCTGCGGCTGTGTGGGTGAGGAGGTGCCGGGGTCAAGCTGCATGGCTTCGCCACTTGGATCCTCTGGGGCAGAATGTGGCACATCTACCTGCATGCCTTCCTGTTGCTGCTGCTGCTGCTGCTGCTGCTGCTGAGCTCCTTGGGCTTGAGGGGTTGCTGCTGCTGCACCTGCTGCTGCTGTTGTCTGTGCTGGTGCTGCTGCTGCTGCTGCACCTGCTGCTGCTGTTGTTTGTGCTGGTGCTGGTGCTGCAGGTGCTGTTGGCACTGCAGTGTCAGACGCGCCTTCGCTGTTCAGGAGCAGCAACCTCTTGAGCTGGGAGCAGGCCTGAGACAAAAAAGTGTGTTAACAAGTGCACGTAAACATGTGTGCACATGTGAGCGTTCATGTTGATACGGTCACCCCATGCCTTTCGAGTGCATACAAAGTTTTGCTAGGCCTAGGCCCAATACCTGTGCACGCATGCATGGATTGCTGCTCTAGCATGCACACCAGCTGAAATCGCCCATGTGCTTTGCACATACCTCAAACAAAAGCAAGCCACGCACACAACCGTGCCGTCGTGGGGGCAGACAGGGCCTTACTAAGCCCTTCGAGATCCACACATGCATGTGGTTAGCTGCTTCAGATGTCCATCGCTTCTAAAACTACATCACATAAACAAGCCGCGCTATGCGCACCTGTGCGGTCGTGGGGGCAGCCAGGGCCTCGCCCAACCCTTCAGGGATCCACGTGCACGTGGGCAACAGCTGCAGCATGTGCACCGCCTCCAAACGCACTTCACGGGAATGGGGGAGGTCCGCGAGGAACAGCAGCACGTTGTATAGTGCGGGCTGTGTGTGTATGTGCATGTGTGTGCATGTGTGAGTGTGAGTGTGTTTATGGAGTGGCAGCACGTTGTACAGTGTGGGCTCTGTGTGTGCGCGTGTGTTCATGTGTGTGCGTGTGTGAGTGTGAGTGTGTGTTTATAGAACGGAAGCACGTTGTACAGCGCGGGCTGTGTGTGCGTGTATGTGCGTGTGCTCATGTGTGTGCGTTTGTGAGTGTGAGTGTGTGTTTATGGAACGGCAGCACGTTGTACAGCGCGGCTGTGTGTGCATGCGCGCGCGTATGTGTGTGTGTGCAAGAAACAGCAGCACGTTGTACAGCGCGGGCTGTGTGTGCATGTATGGAAGTGTGTGTGTATATGGAACAGCGATACGTTGTATAGCGCGGGCTGTGCGTGTGTTCAAGCGTGTGCGTTTGTGGAAGTGCAAGTGCGTGTGCGTGTGTTTGTTTTACAGCGCAGGCTGCAAGTGCGATCATTCTATGTGCTTTGTGTAGGATCCCTCTAAAATGTGCTTGAAGAATAGAGTGTGTCCTGAAGTTGGATCGCTGGCTTTGATTAAACATCCATCCAATGTTTCTGCGTTTTCCTGCACACGTGCATGCAAGCACACACACTAGCTTCAATGCCCTCAGCTCCATCTAGTAGCTTGCATTATACAAGACATATGCATGACGTGCAAATCTTCCGTGGATGCAAGCAGCATCCTGGAGCAGACATGCTTCCTCCCCTGCTGGTTCAACACACACAAACACACACACACACACAGTGCGAAAACACTCTTGCATGCATACCCCAACCCCCTCCCCCCCCCACACACTCAAACTCGCACTCGCACCCACCCCACACTTACACCAACACCCAAGCCCAAACCCACACCCAAACAAATCCAGCCACACCACACCTTTGATGCCAACAGTCCCAGGGGCGTGGACCTCCACTCCTCCGGCCATTCAGGCCGCTGCTCATAAGGCAACCCTCCCACCATTCCCCCTCCTCTGGTAGCAACAATTAGGGTGGGGGCTCGTCCAGAGAGGCTTGCGGCCAACGCAGACCGAGAGACCACGGTACTGAGCAGCACGGCATCGTTTTGCCACTCATGACCTGTGTGTGCATGAGTGTGTTGCGGAGGAGTGTGTGTGTTTGCATGTGTAGTTGTGTGTGTGTGCCTCGGGGTCTGTGTGTGCATGTGTGTGAGTATGACTTTTTAGGCAGTAGCCTCCAATGCAACAGCACACACACATACATACACAAACACACACACACACACACACAAGCAAGCACACACACTCACCTGAGTAGATGAGTCGTAAAGCACGGGCTGGCAAGCCCAGCAGCTCCCCCACCCTCTGCCTCACCACCCCTACATAGTCTGTGCTGCTGGCCAGCATGCGCTGCCTGTGTGTGTATGCATGTACACGTGTGTATGTGTGTGCATTCGTGTTCATTTGTGTACTTGACCTCCTGTATAGTCTATGCTGCTGGCCAGCATGCGCTTCCCACGTGTGTATGTATGTGTGCGTGCGCATATGAATATAAATTGGGTCATGCGCGTCTTAGTTCCACCACCAAACAATCTAACCTGATGAACTGTTAGTGCCACTGGCTGAGACAATATAGTAAAGAGTGTACTCTGAGTGTTTTCAGCGTTGTACGTTAGCATTTTTAGGTACCAATGAACATGTGCGGGGCTAGCATTGTTTGGTACCAATGAACATGTGCGGGCAGCGCACACACTTGTACGCACCTACACACACACACACACACACACACACACACACACACACACACACACACACATGCAAGCATGCAGACACACATGCAAGCATGCAGACACACATCATCACTGTTAGACCTACCTGTGAGGGGTACTGGCGGCCTGCTGCTGTATGTCCAGCATGACGGGCTGTCCTTTGAAAGAGGCTTGATGAGAGGGCACAGGGGGGAGGTAGGGCGGCTACGGGCACACACAAATTTGACGTATAATACAGTTTGTTAATTCATGATGGGTTTGAGGCTCAATTTTTTTAATAGTTTGTGCGTGTAAACCTGCCTGTGTGAGGCTTGATGATAGAGCACAAGGAACACACACACACACATAAACACACACACTCACACACACACACATACACACACGCATACACACACAAAGCATCGAAAAACGCTTGTGAAGTAGCAATTACCATATGACAATCTGCATGAATGGCCTTTAAGCGAGGCTTGGAGAGAGGGCGCACAGGGCAGATAGGTGCTTGTGTGTGCGTGAACTGCCCAGTGATAACATGGACATGTACACGCATATGTACACGTGCACAAGCAAACAAGCACAGGCAGACAACACACAAGCGCACACACACGAGCGCAAACACACACACAAACACACGCATGCACACATACACACACATACACACCTGTCCAGTTTCTACGGCCATGGCCATTAACTGCAGACATCGCTGCACTCGTCGGCAGGCTTTGTTGAGCTCAGCTGGAGGCACACGCAGGCTGGCACGTGCAGTACGGTCTGGACCTGATTATGTGTGTGTGTACGTGTGTGTACATGTGAGTGTGTGCATATGTGTGTGTGTGAATGTGTGTGTAAGGGGGGGCGGGGGAATGAGTGCGCGAGTGTGCATGTGTCTCTGTTGCATGCACGTATGGGTGATATCAAGCGTGTGCATGACACTGATGTGCGTGTGAGCGTGTGAGGCTCAATTTAAACCAGCACCTTTGTGTAAGGGTGTAAGGGTGTAAGTGTGGGTCCAAATTCATGCGCCAGACTTTTCTCTCACGCTCGTCAGATGCCCAATCGAACTCTTTTTGTGCATGTTCTCAACTTCTCAACAAAGTCTGCACAGTCATTCATTAGTACCTGCTGCCAAAGCCGCACGGCTGGCAGCTTCAGCAGTGTGCTGCAGCCAGCCCAGGTCTTGCACCTCATTCTCTGCCCCTTCCGCCCCTCCCTCCATCTGATTCTGAGAAGCTGCAGAAGCAGGGGGGACGTTGCCGGCCAGTACAGATGCAGATTGCATGAGGTGGTGCGTGCACTCCCTGCGTGTGTGTGTGTGTGTGTGTGTGTTTGCATGTGTTTGTTTGTGTGTGTGTGTGTGTGTGTGTGTGTGTGTGTGTGTGTGTGTGTGTGTGTGTGTGTGTGTGTGCGTGTGAGAGTGTGAGAGTGTGTGGGTGTGGGTGTGTGAGTGTGGATGTGCGTGCATGTATCCACACTCTGCTGTGTATTGAGTGTGTACCTGCGTGTGCGTAAAGCTGTACCCAATGTTCATGTTTGGGCACGTGCGTTTGCAAAAGCACGTGCTTGTGTGCTCGTAAGATTGACATCGATGTGCTTGCATGGCCAGGTAAATGCACGTATGCAAGAGCACGCGTTCAAACTCACCTGATGAAAATCTGTGAGGCCTTCCAGTTTGTATGGCTGCCACGTACATACACTTGCAGCAACAGCTGCATGGCGTGTTGAACTACTAGGCTACAGCCACAGTCAAGGGCGACACGCCACACAAAAGGCACACCCTGCACACAAAGACCAGTCAGTTGGGAGTTGGGCACGTGCGCCATTGTCGTGAAGTTTAAACGTGCGCAATCTAAGGCAATACGCCACATGACGTAAGGGAAACCCACACGCAAAGATCAACCATGGGCGATTGTATGTGTGGTGTGTGGTGCGTGCCATAAAATCGTGGATGTGAGCAATGAAGGGCCACGTGGGCACACGAGAGACACACTCTCCACACAGAGCATAATGTATAGGCATGTGTTTGATTATGGTCAGGTCTGCGTTGGCAAACAATAGTCAGCACAATGAAAGCCACAGTAATCAGTCAATGGACGGGCACTTAAACGTGCGTCATTGTTCTGTGACTGTGTGCAGCAAAGGGCGACAAGCCAGGCTCTGAAAGCTCTCTAAGTAAGCACATACTGGGCAGCGAGCAGTCACTCACTCACTCTCTCTCTCTCTCTCTCTCTCTCTCTCTCTCTCTCTCTCCCCCTCATCCTCACACTCCTTTGACATCAACAACCCACCTGCAACTGCTCCAGGTTCTGTACCACGATTTGAGATTGCTCCCTGACCTGGAGTAGGACTATGTGGTTCTGCGCAGAGTTGACCTGCACATCAAGAGGACGCAAACAGAAGCAGTATGAACATGAGCATGAGGCATCACGCATCTGGTCTGGCGCCGGAAAAATACACAGGCAAGTAGGTACACCACCGCATGCATGGATCGAGAAGAGGGAGACGCTGCTGTCAGACAGCAAAGTGCTCACGTTGCCAGACAGATAATATGGCACGACCCTGACCAGTCAGGCCAGACCACTCAGCTGCAAATAAGGCTAGATGCAGCACTGTGATGACTTGCGAATCAGGATATCAAAGTGCTCATGACGTTGGCGTTGACCCTCCCTGCCTCATGTGTACGGCCTACTAATACGTGCGTACACTAGTAATTACCCACCTGTGCACACACAAACACACATAAAACAGCACAGGCATACAAAAAATGAGGTTGCCTAAGTACACACACAAATAAGTGCACAACACACAATAAGCACACACAAAACACACACGACCCACCCGCACAAAGAATTCGCGGTACACGTCCCATGCCTGAGGGCAAAGGGAGTCTGCAGGCAGAGCCGTGATGCGCTTCACCAGAAGGTCCGCCTGTCAAGCATTGTGTGTGTTGTGTGTGTTTATAAATTTGTGTATAATTTTGTGCATTTTTATGTGTATATCTATGTGTTTATTTGTGTGCTTGTGTGCGTGTGTGCCTTTCAGTGCCATCAGAGTTATAAATAATTTAAGACAGGTCTTTCCTGTGGGAATGTTTTCATGTAGTTGTGCACGTGTAATTGTACTAACATGCATTTGTCTGTGCGCATGCATGTTGTGTGTGTGTGCTATGCTAGACTGCACCCTGTATTGGGCATCAAACATTTTAACAGAGGACAGGGGACGAAAGGGAAGAATGTAATTAATATGCAAGGCATCAAAAACCAAATTTCAGGACAGAAGACTCCTGTGTCCTGTGTGTCGCATATTCACGCAACCACAAGCGTAAGTGAAGCACACCAAAAGTAAAAAACCTAAACACGCACGCACGCACACACACACACTAGCTAGGGGTGCGTAGAAATTGTGGCAAACAAAACAAAGCATGTAGTGCCGTTGATTGGGGGAAGACGTGTGGGGCAGCTGCACACGGCGGACTTGATAAAGAAAATTCCCGTCTCCCACATTCACTCACAGTTGTATCAATATAACCCACATCTACTTACAGTTGTATCAGTATAACTCACATCCACTCACAGTTGTATCAATATAACCCACATCTACTTACAGTTGTATCAGTATAACTCGCATCCACTCGCAGTTGTATCAATATATACCATATATCCCACATCCACTCACAGGTGTATCAATATAAAAGGACCCCACTCACAGTTGTATCAATATAAAAGAACCCCAGCTGGACAGCACCCTGCTCCATGAATCTCAGGCCTTGGCCCTCGTCAGAAGGGTGTGCGGGCTGCAGGACCAGGGAGTCCCACAGCTGCTCGGCCAAGGGGGTGGGGTAGTAGGGCTGCGAGGAGAACATGTGTAGGATGGGCGGGTTGCAAAGTGTGTGTGTGTGTGTGTGTGCGATGCCTGCATCCCTCTTGACAACCATTGCGTAGAGGAAAGCTTGACACTGATACTGCACGGAGATACAAGAGGAAATGGGTGAGGAATTATGTGGCGCAGACTGTCCCACTTCTGATGAGAGACAGGAGCCTCTTATGGCTTGTTTGCCATAGTTGAGGGAAATCAAGATGCGTTAATATGTTTCCTTTTCTGTGACAGCGCCTCAATGTTTTTATGTTCTTTTTTGTGCCAGTGACAATGTTCCCTTTTCTGATGGGGGGAGCGCTCTCACTGCAGACGCAGCTCTTTCCTTTCAGCCAACGCAACACCAGGTGCTGCAGAACTCCTCTGCTAGGCAAGTAAAACCAGAGCCACGCGTCTGCTAAATATCCGTGTAATGCAACACACACACACACACACACACACACACACACACACACACACACACACACACACACACAAACACACACACACACACAAATATGGAGAAATAGCACTGAGAACAGCAATGAGAAACAGTGTTGAGCTTATCACACCTGCATCGCGAGTTTTGAAACATGCCTATATACCTATGTCAATAATCTCGACATCATTTGTCACACCCTATGTATGTCAATTCCACTTTTGTGGAGCGCTGTGCAAATGACATAGGACGTCCAAACTTGTGCACAAACTGCATTGTATGCTGTGACGTCAGTCATTCAACATCATTTTAAACGCCCTGTTCATGTCAGTCACTGCCATCGTCGTGCAGGGTGTGTATGACGTATATCATAGGGTGTGTATGACATATTTGCAACGTGCACACACGTGCACACGCTGCTTGTATGCTGAAATGTCGATAAATTCAACAGCTCCTCACATCCTGTGCATGTCAGCCATACTGTCGTTGTGCGCGATTGGATGTGCATGGCGTGCCATGCACATGCACGCGCATGCCTACACACTGCATTGCACGCTACAATACAGTACATCTTGGAGCCTCAGTAGATCGAACAGCAGATATGAAACTAATCTTCTCCCACACTCTGTGCTGCTTTGCTTACGCTGTTGTTGTGCGCGATGTGCACGATGGTGTCCAGGTACTCCCGAACAATGGCACTGTAAATGTAGCTGCCCTGACCAGGCAGGCGCATAGAGTCTAGCACCTGTTTACGTGTGTGCGAGTGCATGAGTGTGAGTGTACGTTTGTATACATGACTGTATGTGTAGCAGCCCTGACTGGGCAGGCGCATGGAGCCTAGTATCACTTCACATATGTGCGAGCATGTGAATGCATATGCACGTTTGTGTACATAACTGTACGTGTAGCCGACCTGACTGGGCAGGCGCATGGAGCCTAGCATCAAATCGTGAGCCGTACACGTGCCAACACACACGTATCCCAACACACACACACACACACACACACACACACATGTCACATGCCCTTACAACAAGTAATAGCACTGCTATGCACACACCCCAGGCCCTCCAATCAGGCCATGTGTAGCCCCTCCACACCCCCCCCTTGACTCAACTGACTTTTGAGCCATATACACGCCAATACACACACACACACACACACACATATACCACATACCACATACCCTCACAATAGCACAAATACGCACACACCTCAGGCCCTCCATTCAGGCGATGAACAGCCCCTCCACCCCCCCCTTGCTCGACCGGCTCAGCCAGCCATCTGCGAGCTGCTGCCACAAACTCGCACAAATTGTCGACCAGCAGCTGCTGCAAACTTAGCGATGTGTCCAGCTGACCTATAAGGGTCTGGGTGCCGGTACAACTGCCTTGTGGAACAGTCTGCACGTGCATGTGTGCATGTGCTTGTGTGTGTGCGTGTTAGTGTGTGTGAGCGTGCATGTGTTTTGCGTGTGTGTGTGTAAGTGTGTGTGCGTGTGCTTGTGAGTGTGGGTACGTGTGTGTGAGCTTGAATTATCTTACAGGGTCCCCCAGCAGGCTTCGTGGCGTGAGCAAGCACAGGCCGCACACGCAACTCTTTCTTCAACTGCACCTCACAACTTCATCTCCAACTGCAATTCATAACAATGCGCACACAAAAGCCACGCCCACCTGATCCTTATCAAGCTCTGCGCGGAGTTCGAGCAGGCTGCGCAGCGTGCGCAGGGCCGTGAACACACCCTGCTTGGCTTGCAGCTGCTCCACACAGCGCAGAAGGTAGGTCTCTAGGTGCTTGTGGTTGCCCTGTGTGTGTATGTGTGTGTGTGTATGTGTGCGCATGTGAATGCATGCGTGTGTGTTGCATGTGAGTGCAGTTGCGTGCTTTTAATGTATGTGTGTGCGTATGTATGTGTGTACGTACATGGTACATGTAATTGCACAAGCATATAGTAAAGCCTGCTAGCATGTCAAAAGTTGCATCTCATTCCAGATGAATGCTTCCAGAGGGGTTGATGGGAATGAAGACACTTTCAGAGAAGGGTTTAATAAATTGATAGCCTCACTAGAAGAGCCTGCTTTTTTGAGGGATGCACAAGCGCACGTCAAACAAGACGCATGGGCACATGTAAGCACACACCAACAAAAGCGGCCACGCTGGCACACTTAAGCTTCACGCACAAATTCCCATCGCGTGACCTAGCTCATTTTCATGCGCTCCAGATCATCTGCTAACACCTTGTACTCACATACCAAACGCACACATGCACACAATAGTACCTGCAATAGTATACACAAAATCTGGACAATGACTGACGCATGTTCCCCCCCCCTGATCCAAAACGACGAGTTTCATTGGCATCCTCTTTGATGCAATGACCCCCTTGCATCACGCCCATGCATAGGGTTGGCCAGAACCGTATATATACACCGTTTATGGTCATATATTTGGTGATTTCCCTGCCAAAAATACCCAAAAAAAACCGTTTATAAACCGTATATATATATATAGTTATGGCCAACCCTACTCATGCACAAACACACATACCACCTCAACACTTACACACACACACACACAAACACTCACACACATAAACGCACACACACGCACGCATCCTAGCATAACTCCTCCCCCCCTTCCCCCCCGGCGCACCTCCTCTGCCTCATCATACTGCTTCAGCACCTCCCTCATCGCATCTGCTTCAAGCAGCTCGGGGGGGGCATCAGCAGGCATGGTCAGCTGCCAAACCATGTCAAGCAGCCTCTCTGCCATCTGGCCGGGGCTGTGGCCGCTGCCAGCAGGGGACTGCGCGTAAACAATGTACAATAGTGTGTGTGTTTGCGTACATGTGTGTATCCCTGCTTGTGTTTACATGTGTGTGTGTGTTGATTGGCGAGGGACCTTGTTTCAACATGTTTGGATGAGTATTATAATATTATAATGCACTTGGTATTATATAATCGAGTGCCTGCCTGTGTGAGCATGTGTGCGCATATATGTGGGGTGAGTTGCGTGTGTGTGGTGCGTTTGGAGGGAGCTGCACTGCACGTATGCTTATGAGCACCTTTAGGTGTGTGTATTGGGGCGCATAAATAAGGGAACACACACACACATGTGTGTGTGGATTTGTTTGTATGCGTGTTTTGTGTGTGTTTTGTGTGTGTGTGAATGTGCACCAGTCTTGCAGACACAAATACACATGTACACATAACAAACACGCATGCATGCTAATGATTTCTGAGTTCTCTGCGGTATGCAGAAAAGCCATAGCCCTTGTAGGCGAGTGACGTGTAGGAGATACACAAACAGTGAGCTTTACTAGACGCACACACGCACGCACACACGCACACACATACACACACACACACACACAAACACACACAAACACACACACACACACACACACACACACACACACACACACACACACACACACACACACACACAGCAAGAATGGTCTTTACAGCACTTACGCACACAGCCCAGAGTGGCTCAATGAAATGAATCACCTGGTATGAAATATATGAAATTACAAGTCACACTGATATAAACCAGTCACTTACACACACAAACCTTACCACATACTAGCACAGGCCACTTAACACACGGCACACTCGTTCACTCACGCTTGAGTGGGTGGTGTCGCTGGATGCTAGCTTCTTCAGGAGGTCCAGCAGTCTGAGGCTGTCCCCCAGGGAGCGTGCTTGCACGAGGCCCTCAAATTTGTGAAACAGCTGCTCTAGGTGGCTCTGTGTGAAGGTTGTGTGTGTGTGTGTGTGTGTGTGTGTGTGTGTGTGTGTGTGTGTGTGTGCGCGTGTATGCAAATATGTGGGTGGGTATGTAGCTGCTCTAGGT
>Ga0307942_1002518_pt1:5000-14895 | contig 14895 bp, 19 predicted proteins | sample OrgLakmetagen175_FD_201846 | JGI IMG/M metagenome (GOLD analysis project Ga0307942, IMG submission 201846) | Saline water microbial communities from Organic Lake, Antarctica - #175 | ecosystem: Environmental > Aquatic > Non-marine Saline and Alkaline > Saline | place: Antarctica...
ACACACACACACATACACACACACACATAAACACACACACTCACATTCACATAAACACACACACACTCACACACACACATAAACACACACACACACGCACGCACGCACACACACGCGCTGCAGTTGTTCCGGCCCCTTCTGGGTGACGGGCCTTGCTCACTTCTGAATGGACTGAGAGCGGTGAGTTCTGGTGTGCGATCTGATGACAGATGTGAAGGGCTCATCAGGATATGTGCTCACATGCCCGTGATCCCTACGTAGCCCTAAACAAGTATCTGCGTCAGCATGCGAATGTAGTCGGTTCTGGCCAACAATTTTCTAGATGTACGTATGGTAGCCCTGCAATGCCACACTTGTCACCTTGACCATACACATGCACACTCACACATGCACATACACACACACTCACACGTGCACACACACGTGGGCGTGGGCGCACATACGCGTATGCTCACAGGTGCCCTAAACTGCCGGCCCTACATATACACACACACAAACACATCACCAACACATTCCCCTTGATGCATTGCACACACACACACACACACACACACATACATTCACACACACATACATTCACACACACACGCACGCACGCACACACACACACACACACACACACACACACACACATTTGTGTTACAGGTCAGCCAGACGGGGTTTCCTGTCATCACTGCCTTGATGTGGTCTGTCGAAATGCTAAAAGACATGAGCAATGCGTCCATGGTTCGCTTGCTCTGCTGGGAACAACAGAGTGCTACTGTGCAGGTGTGTGTGAGTGTGAGTGTGCGCGTGGGGTGTGATGAACACATCGTAAATTGAGCTGCGTTAATATACAAATTTATACCTAGAATGGTATGCTGAGTTTTTATATAACTGAGCAAACCTCCTCTTATAAGTGTGTTTACATCATATATAGATGCACGCAAGGCAATTGCACGCACACACACACATACACACGCAAGTACACACACACAAACACACAAACACGCAAATGCACACACACGTAAACACACACGTACAAACGTGCACACACACATATACACGCGTGCGTGCGTGTTTGTGCGTGCAGGTCCTGAACAGGTACCCCAGCATGGTGCGTCAGGCCTTAGACGAGGATTCGAATACATGCGCACATGGAGAGAATTTAATCCTGCCGTGTGTCGCCCGAGCAACGATGGTGGCAGGTGCGTGCGTGCGTGCGTGCCCGAGCACATGTGTGTCTATGCGTGGTTATTTGCATGTATTTGTGCGTGTGTGTTTGTGTGTGTATGTGTGTGTGCTTACGTGCGTGTTTGTGTATGTGCGTGCGTGCGTGCAAATGAGTATGTGCCATCTTAGCTGGTTTGCTAGTCCGGTTGGGTACTACCTGCTTTTTTCAGTGGAATCATTTGGCTTTATGTTGCCTCTCCAGGGTTGAAGTGGGCAATCGTTCTGGCTGTTCAGCATCATTGCAAAATTTCTCACTCACATACACGCACAAACACACACGCACACATGCATGCAATTAACCACGCATAGACACACACGTGCTCCCACGCACTCGCAACACACACACACACACACACTTACACATACACACACATGCATACACACACATACATACACACACACAATTACATGCAGGTGAACTCTTGGACCTGCCTGATTCCCTCCGCTTGCTGCGCCTCAGGCACGGCATCATACCCGCTCACTCCAACCGACAGAGCCACAACCGCAACCCGTCCCTCTCTGACCTCCTGCGAGGCAAAACTGATTTGTTCTGCAAACTGGCGGGCATGCTGGCGCTCGCAGACGCTCTGGGCGGCATGGAGTTGCCTGCTGTGTACGAGCGGCCCCATGTGAGTACAAAAGGGTGGACGCAAGGGTGGACGCCAGTGTTTAAAAGAAACACAGCCGATATACCATTTAGATCGATTTGACGCTCTGGCCAACCCTACACTCAGTGCGTAGATACGGTTCTGGCCAACCCTACATATGCTGTGTACATACGGTGCTGGCCAACCCTACATTCGGTGTGTAGATACGGTGCTGGCCAACCCTACATGCAATGCGTAGATACGGTGCTGGCCAACCCTACATGCATGTGATGCTAAGTGAATCGTAGGAAGCACAGCTCAGCTTACCGTGCCCCCTTGGACCTGCAGCCTATTGAACTGCCAACCCTGCATTGCCCTGTGACCTTAGAATGGATATAGGCCTAGAATAATATAGGCCTAAAATGGATATAGGCCTAGGACATCTCTACAATCAAAGCCTTGTGCAACCTCTTGTGACCGACAAGTTAGCCTTATTGTTTGTGGCGTGGAATATTTTGGGACGCTCATCATCAATTCCACGGGCGCGCCGCGCATTCAGCGTGACGGCAATCAGTTTGCATAGACCACCAGTCGCTCTTTGTTGTCTGCCCTCGGGCGTGTGCACTCACACTGGCATCGTCACTAGCCTACCACACCTTCGGCACATAGTCCCTGCCTAGGATACTCTGTGGGGGGATGTGCGTGTGTGTGTGTGTGTGCCTGTGTAAGGGTGTGTGAGAAGAAACTTGCGTGTATATGTATATGTGTGTGTATCAGGCGTGTGTTACAGGATTGTATGTATGTGTGTGTGTGTGTGTGTGTGTGTGTGTGTGTGAGCTTGTGTGTGTACATGTTTGAAGCGTGATGCACTGCCCCCTGTGTGATTGCAAAAACACACTGCACCCTAACCAGTCTATATCAGGCCTATCAAATCTACCAACGCAACAGCTCGTACACACGCACCCCCGCCCTAGCGACCCTGCGCGACTTCTGTGTGTGTACGTGTGAAAGTGCGTATCTGTGTCTGTGTTTGTGTGTGCACGCATGTGTGTGTACGTTTGCTCAGATTGTGTGCCAGATTTGTAATGAAACTATAATGCACCAGTACCACTCTTGCAATCACACACACATGCACACACACATACACACAAGCACGTGTAGGCACACACGCATACACCCAAACTAACAGCCAAACCCTCTCCTTTGTGTGCGTGTGTGTGTATGTGTGTGTACAGGTGCGCACTGTGTGCCTGCAAGTCAGCTTACATTCAGCAGGGCACGAAGCAGTGCTGGGCGCCTTCACCCCCGAGGAGGCTTTCAGCGTAGACATGTTCCGCTTGATTTGTTCCAGCTTCTGCAACAACATGCAACATCTGGCAGTAATGCAGGATTTGCGGGACGCTGTCCCTGCTCAGGTGTGCTTTGTGGGTGTGGATGTGGGTGTGGGTGTGGGTGTGGGTGTGGGTGTGGGTGTGCGTGTGGGTGTGGGTGTGGGCGTGGGTGTGGGTGTGGGTGTGGGCGTGGATGTGGGTGTGGGTGTGGGCGTGGGCGTGGATGTGGATGTGGGTGTGGGTGTGGGTGTGGGTGTGGGTGTGGGCGTCGTTGAGGATGTGGGCGTGGGTGTGTATGTGTGAGTGTGTGTGTGGAGTTGAAGCTGCAAGTGGGGGTGGATTATTAGGCATTAGGTACTCAAGCAAAGGCAAAGGCAAGCTGCAGGATCAGCACGCAGGCTTGCTAGGAAGGGGGGTTGGGGGGGGATGACTATGTGAGAACGTGTAAGTATGCATATGAATTGCAAGCTCACGAAACACAAAAAAATGCCGTGTTTTTGTTCACAGTTTGTTCGTCCACCCGTTACAGCATTTTGCACAATCCTCCCCCTGTCCCTACACACACATACGTGCATGCAGCCGTAGACACACACACACACACACATACACACACACACGCACATGCACACACACGCACACACCTAGGAGCAGTTGTGCACACCCACACATTCGGACACGTACTTACATACACATGCATGTACACAAACTGATTTGCAGGATTGCACACCACGGATCATGCGCCCCTTCCAGCGGCTCAGCGAGCTGGCTTCCAGCATAACTTCCATCTTTCTTGAAGCCACGCAGCTGGTGCGTGTTGAGGACCAATGACTCTGTGTGTTTTACATAGCCACGACGTCCTAACCAAACACATACTGTGAATTGCGGACGCGGTTAAGCAACGGAGAGAAATGCACCCATAAGGACAACTCCTGCTTTAAGACAGTGGAAAGTGTGTGCAAAATCATAAGGACAACGCTGTGTGTACGAAATCATAAGGACAACTCTTGCTTTAAGACAGTGGAGAGTTTGTGTACAAAATCAGCACCCACGCAGACTAGAAAACTGTTGGTCAAGCTGGAGCGAGTACCAAAATCAGCGCTCGTGAATTTTCAGTACAAGTCGTGAAGGCTGATTTTATCTACCCTTTATCTACCCACACATGAACCAGGAATAGGCGATTGACCCATTTCTGCCATGTCCATATGTAATTCAAACGTGTTTGAGACTAGCTAGCTCTCTAGCTTGTGTCAGGGATTTGATTGTCCAGAAAGCCCGTTTTAAAGGGACGCAGGCGGCGGCACTCTGTTAAAAAAAGGACGTATAGGCGGTGGCACACAGCGCACCTGTGTGTCGCCAGGCGGTGTTTGTGACGGCCACCTGCCCTTGGTTTCAACTTCTATCCAAGGTGTTCAGCAATTTGTGTGCCTGCCTAACTGCCTGCCTGCCTGAATGTGACTGCCCGACACAGCAAGGAGACTCCTGTGTGTTTCACTCCTCCAAAATGCTCTGGCTTCGACCAGGCTGCCAATGTTGGGTGCTCTATTGTATCTGACTGGGAATAAGTGCGTGAATAAGTGCGTGGCTTGTGCCTCCATGGTGGTGTATGTGCATGTGCATGTGCTTGTGTGTGTACGCATGCATATCCTTATTGTGCGCTCCAAGGATGTGTTTTGCGTGTGCGTGTGTGCGTGTGTGTGTGAGTGTTGTTTTTGTGCGCAACAAACAGTCTCTTCGTTGTGTCCAATGCCTGTCATGCGCAGCAGCAGTCACAAGTCCAGCCGCAGGATGACTATGCGCAACAGGAGGAGAACGTGGACTATGTTTCTATGAACGATGGTGATGACGCAAGGTGCGTTGCACGGTGGGGGTGCAGCGGGTGTAAACTTGCTGTGCGTTTTGTGGGGATGAGTGGGGTGGATGGGTGAGTGAGTGGGTGCACAGTGATTCGAGTTTCTGGGTGTGTGTAAATGTGTGTGCATGTGAGTGTGTGTCTGTGTAAGTGTGTGTGTGCGTGCGTGCGGCTGCGTGTGTGTTTCGGTGTGTGTTTGTTTTCTATGCTGCGCGCTAGGAAGCACCTCACTACCTACTCTGAACTGCTCAATGTAAAGGTATGAAAAATAAATACACACAAGCGCATGCACAAGCATTCACACATGCACAAACACATGTACATACGTACGTACTCACATGCAGCGTTGATGTGGAAGGTGATGAGATTTCTGCAGACGAGGAAGACCTCAGTGAGGGAGGTGGCCAAACAGACACATAGCAGGAACACAAAGAACTGTGTGTCCACAGTGCGCAAGCCTATAGCTGTACACCTGGATGGTTTGTGTTCGGCGCTTCTGCTTCCGTTCGCTTCCATTGAAACGGATAGCCTCGTAAAAGATGAGGGAAGGCTCATTAAGGCTGCACGTCCAGCTGCTTCCTGCGTTGGTATGCCTTCCCTGGGCTACACGCTAAAGTACTTCGCTCAGATACAGCATCCAGTTGCTGCCAAGGCTCCGTTCAAAAGCCTTTGAGGCCTTTCTGTTTCGTGTGCTCTGGGATTATCTGTAGCCAGAACACGTTGGAAATTTGTGCAAGATGCTCGATGCCACACTCGCATTTTTTTTATTGATGGAGGGCTGCTGTGCTTGCCACATGCAGACGGAATGGAAGGTCAATGGGACGGGGCACTTATGTGTCCTTTCCATTATGTCATAACTAGCAGCATGAGCACGTCAATGGTGCGAGAAGGACATTGATCTTCCTCACGCAGCCCCTTCTCTGCTGCGGTGCTTGACGAATAAGATGAGTGGACGCTTTCAAACTGGCAGCCCCCTGATCTGACCTTCGTTTGGTGTGGCAGGCACATCAGCACGTGTGCTTCTTACTAGCAGATGGTGATGCGGGGTATGCATCATGTAGATATTTTGTACCATAAGACCCTAGACCCTTAACCACTCAAGCAGTGTCCTTTATTTGTATTTGTTTTTGCATTTGTTCTCCCTTTTCATTGCCCTGCAAGGTCTCGAAGATGTCAGGCCAGCTTAGTTGCCAAATTTGTGCATGCATACACACACCTTTACTGGCTTGCGGCTAAAGGCACCGATGAGGATCCCAGCGGAAGAGGGGCAATTACACCTTGGCTTTGTGCACTCTCTGATTTAAAGGCTAAGATGAAAACAGAAATGTGCAAATTACACAGACTGGGGAGTGCCGAAACAGACACAGGGAAATACAACTACTGGAACCTTGGTCAATAAACAACATAAATGCTTTCTGGAACAACGGTAATAAGAAAAAGAAAAAGAAAACACTACGCAGGCAGTGAAAGCCACTCCCCACCTTAATTAAGGAAAAGGAGCCACTTTGGTACCGAGTACCGTAAAGCTCCTCCACAGTGAAAAGGAAATGAAAAATCAATGTGGATCAGGAGGGTTGCAGGCGTGGCCTGAAACCGGCTCCTGATGAGAGTTGATAACAGTACTGGAAAGGGCACGTCTAGACTGCTATGGACAAGTTTAGCAGCAAAGTTCACAGAGTGCACATGGAGCTTGGAGGCAAACTTCTTAACTCTTTGAGAATTGAGACCCAGTTCCTTGACAGGCTTCAGAGTGTGAGTGTTGTAGATGGTGCCGCCCACACCCAAAGGGATGATGTGGAGAGTAACGGAGGCTCTTTGGAGAATTTAGCAAAGGTCTTTGTGCTGTTCCTTTGCGGCGTTCGGCTGGTTCTGAGGTCTGGTGTCCTCACAGTACTTGATCTCGACAAGGTGGATGTCACGCCGAGGTTTGCTGAGGTCTTTAGGTCGGTGCTGTCTGGGGTTGGTGGCTCTACTGATGGCTGGCGGTGCTGCTGAGGTGCTCCCAGTCTCCCTCAATTGCCCCCTGCCACTTCGTAGAACCCACCCCCCTACATTACTTTGTTGTTTTTGTGTTTTTGCAGCAATGGGAGTAACCAGCACAAAATCTGAGCGGCTGGAGGTAAATCTGTCTTTATTTGGGAAGCGGGGTGGGAAGAGCCATTTGGGAACAATTCTACTTTCAGCTGTTTCAGAAATCTGGAGGTTTTGCATGGTTATCCGTTTGTTGCTGCCTATATCTTTAAGGACAATGTATGGTTTCAAGGAGCCTGTTTTTCTGATACCCTTAAAGATCATGCGGCATGCTATGTTGTGTCTTTCGGTGATCGTGTTCCTTATTTGCGTGTGTTGGCACCCAGAAAGGATGTGCAGGGCACTGTCTACTTGTGGGCAGAGGGAGCAAGTTCGACTTGTTGAGAGTTTGAACAATACCGCATGCGTTTGGTTATATAGGGTGTCTGTTCTGTATTTCAGAATGAAACATTTGGTCTTAAAGGGGACATCGGATGATGTTAGGCAAGCATTGCTAGTGGCTCCGTTGGCAGTGCCGTCCTTTATGAGGGTCTGGTAGTACGCATGGTAGTTCGCTTGAATTTTGGCATTTCCCAGTTTATGGAGAAAATGCATGTGTGCTTGAAGGGCGTCACGGTGGTTTGGTAGGTACCAAAGCTTTGGGGGAGGAGAATGGGCCATGTTTGTTGTATGGGTATAATTATGGATTTGTGTTTGGTCTCCTATGTCTTCTTTTGCAAGCCAGTGGATGTTGTATAGGGGATTCCCTCAGGGCCTGCTGTTTTGATGGAGGTGTATGTAATGTCGGCGTAGGTGGTGGCTAGTAATCTCAATTCTGCGAAAAGCGTCATGTTATGAGGCACCGTACTAATCCAATTTCAACCAAAAACACGCCTACCGGTACGCTTCTCTCCCAATTCAAACTGCCCCATCTGCCCTTGCACTGAGTGCGCAATACAGGTTGCCAACACACTAAAATGAGGAACATGTTTATAAAAAACATAATATGGCAAGTGTGCTGATTGTCCAAGCCGTATAAAAGGGACCACGCGGTGCCAACCAAACTGCCTACACTGACAAAGGCAGCGCAGATAAAACTATTAGAGCAAGGCCTAGTAGATTTGATAAATACTGCCAACAAAACACTGCCCTTTTGGTTGCTTCAAAAACTAACAGCACATGCTTCGTTTAAAGCCTCCTGTCACGCCCAATTGTTGGGAGTGACAATTCGTGTGATTTGGTGAGTTAGTTTTTCAGTTGAGGTTATTTTGCCTAATCTCGCTCGTTCAATGGAGAAGCCAGTTTATTGAAGATAACACTTTCTAATTTTGATATTGCGGTATTCATTTAGCTCAATTAGCTACACAATGCTCATCCAGATGTTTGAGTAAACTTCCCAGCCCTGGGGAGGAGAGGCACGGCAGCCGACTAGAGTGTGTGTGGTATAGTATATGTCAGTTTGTAAAGCAAGTTAGATTCGAAAAACAGCAGAGAAATAGAGAAAGAATCAGGAGAGTTGCCATCTGAAGTGCATTTCCCAGCCTTTGCTCGAGAGAGACTCGACCCTGGCTTAAATCCGAAAAATAGTCAAATGGATCATGATTTCCGACCGCATACTTCACATTTATACGCACATCATCTTTGTATTAATCTTCAAGTTTTCATAGTGTAAAGCCTTTCAGATTAGAGCATGAGATTAGGGGGGTATTGGTTGTTGTGCTGAGTCTCATAATTTGCAGTGACGGTGATTTGCTACGACACTCTTTTCGTCTTGACGCTATCCTATTTTTACCTAGGCACTGTGTGCTCTTCTTGCTCCTGACGCAACTCAAATTTTCAACAGCTTGCTTAAGACAAGAAACTGAATCCAAACCAGTGGGAGTTTCACCTGATTGAGTTTAAATTTTGTAAAGACACTAGGCCTGATTCCCAACTCCAAAAGCAAAAGCACAGCACAGCGTGCTTATTGCCAACCTAAACAGACAAGGATATAGGGAAGTCAAGCTCCACATGATCCTCGTTGGAGTTATGTATGGGAACTATCTACAAAGACTTCTTGCTAGGCGCCTGCTGATCTGCTTCTGGTTTCTAGAGCTGGCTTTCTTCATGTCTTCTGTGGAGCACGCACTAGCCCTGCTTCTCTTTCTGGCTTGTCATCAAAGTATCACTGATTTTGAGATCAATGCATTCCTGAATCAAGGCTCATACAGACTCCTCAAGTTTGTGTCAGATTTAGTTTTAATTTTCGACACTGGTTGATTTTGTTTCACCAGCCAATTGCCATCAGTCTCGGGCTGTAGGCCATCCTTGTAACCCCTTGTAACCCCCTAGCCCTGCTTCCTTCAGAACTCTCTGTGCTCAGACCAAACCATTTTCTGCTAATTGTCAGGTCAAATTACGGTCACTGCAAAGTATAAGACTCAGCACATCTACTGATAATTGTAGCGCCTTCGGACCAAGAAAGGCCTCCAAGGTGGAAAAACCATCCAGCAGAGGAGTGAGTTTTTTGCATCGCTGGTCCCTAATGCTTCTACCAGTTCTCTGGCTCATGCCCTTGTGCGCTCTCTGCACACACACATGTGTGTGTGTGTGTGTGTGTGTGTGTGTCTACTACTGTGTCTACTCAGCTTTGCGTCGCTGCCACACTGCTGCTCCTTCCCGGAGCTGGGACCCATGACTCAGATAGATATCTCGGCCTCATTGTTGTTACACCTTGATAATATAAACGAACGAACAAATAGATTCGGACACCTTACACGGCACACGCAAAGGGCTTGAACTGAACACTGACAAAACAAAGACTATGGCCTTTTACACTTCCGGTCCCACTTCCTTCTTGTACAATGGCACACCGTTGGAGGCTGTTGATCGCTTTAAATACTTGGGTGTTATTTTGACAAAGGATG
>Ga0307942_1002525_pt1 | contig 14880 bp, 15 predicted proteins | sample OrgLakmetagen175_FD_201846 | JGI IMG/M metagenome (GOLD analysis project Ga0307942, IMG submission 201846) | Saline water microbial communities from Organic Lake, Antarctica - #175 | ecosystem: Environmental > Aquatic > Non-marine Saline and Alkaline > Saline | place: Antarctica: Organic Lake...
TATCTATCTCTCTCTCTCTCTCTCTCTTTCTCTCTCTCTCTCTTTCTCTCTCTCTCTCTCTCTCTCTCTCTCTCTCTCTCTCTCTCTCTCTCTCTCTCATCAAGTTTTTACGGGTTTGAATGTGTTGCCACTGGCCACAATTGGTGTAGGTGTAGGCGGGTTGTTCATGAAGTACACATGCAACTGCCTCACCTACAAGTGGCAGCAATTGTCTCAATGCCTAAATGTCTTCAGGCCTCTATGACATGGTTCAACTGCGCATTCCTCCCCAGCAGTGGGTTGGGACCAACACTTGTCTCAATGCCTAAATATCTTCAGGTCTCTATGACATGGTTCAACTGCGCATTCCTCCCCAGCAGTGGGTTGGGACCAACATGTACAAGCGAGGCGATGGCACGCTTGCTTACTTTTTCTCTTCTGAGGTAAATGTTAAAAGGATTAAGCAGGCATTGCAGCTACTCCGTTCAGGTAAGCTATAACAATAAATGGAGAACCACAGGCAGTGTGGCTACTCCCCTCCACTACATCAGGCAAGGAGCCTCTTAACCACTTGTGCAAATGGCAATTGTTTTACACTAGGTCACCTCTTTACTACTCCGTCAATTCCAGGGTTACGTTGCTTCTTTTTGAGATGTGCCATCCAGCTTAATAACTGCTTCCTCCAACACTGCGTCTAATCATTATTTTACCATCCAATCATCATTGCTTTTATTACTTCTATCCAAGGTGTGACTTCTAGACTTTCTTTGTTGCTGCTCAAAATCACCACTGTGGTTATGATGTACTCACCATTGTGGGTATGATGTTTTCCACATTCTTCCCTCTTACCTGTACACCTCATTCTTACTGTAACGATACGTATCGGAATACAATTTCTAATCTTACATCTCAAGTATGTCTTTTACAACGCTGTCACGACGAATCATGGTACCAGCTTAGGCATGACACGATTCGTCCATGCCATTGATTTAGCATGACAACGCGCTGCTACACTTACCTTTTTCACTTGCAGGATATGCAAAGCAAGGGTGAAGCTGCAGGCTTCCACACAGAGGAATGCGAGTACGTGACCGTGTACAATACAAATAGAAAGACTGGCGTCCAGCTGCGGAGAGTGTTTGTGCATGCATTGTTCAGGAAGCCCAGCTGACGTAGAAAGAAGAACCTTTCTCTGATAGCCACCCTAGAGAGCGCAACAGCAAAACGCTTATTTATCACCAGTGGTGCGCACTGCCTGCACAAAGAGCTATGGTTACCCATCCTCCCTATAAGCTTCCCAGGTACATGCTTGTTGACCTCCTTTGAGATGTTAATCGCAGAGTGGCTCGTTTCAGACTTCGCATTCACTCCCTTAGCGTTGAAATTGCAACTTGGAAATCTACCTCTTCCCCTACTTGCGACTTATGTGAGGCTGATGATAATTTCCAGGATGAAAAGAAGCATGTTCTCTTTCACTGCACGCACCCTCAGATGGTTTCTCTCCGCAGGAAGCATGCGTTCATACTTTCACAGACAGGACAGGATGTGTCTGCTATTTTATACCAGGAAAACAACAACTCATTTTTTCATTCATGAACTTATTTTACTTAATGAACAGGCGAGCAATTGTACTTCTTGACTGAAGGCCTTTTTTTTTTAATCTTTTAATTTTGTAGAAAGAAGAAGACTTAAGGCTTGGGGGGAAGGGTTGTAGGATAGGAAGACTTGCAGGATGATAGATATTGCAGGATGGGGCTTGCAAGGAGGGCTTGCAGGATAAGCATACTAGTGAAATTAATGCCCTGATTTAAGGATAATCTGCATTGCTTCAATTATCACGTTCTACTTGACACGGGACATGGCTACTTTCATTCGTTATTCCACTCATGTGGTGTTGTTTGCAACTGTATTTTATCAAGGAGCGATCAAGGAGCGTTCTTCATTAATTATGCTCCTTGTGGAGGTTTTTACCGCAACTGGTACACATGAGACCAAACCCAGCGCGTGTGCCCATGCTGAGCAATCTTCATGATGCCTAATATAGTGATTATCTTCCCTGTTGGCTCTGTGGAGTGTCCATGACTTTATTGCCTACACTTGGTTGCTTTCTCTCTTTCATTTCGCAATTACATCTTCTTACCCACATAGAACAAGGTTGCAATTTCTTCGTGTCCTTACAGCGTCAACATTGTTTATTAATGGTTACAGTTGGGGGGACCTTCAGCCAGGTCGTTTGGCTGATCTGTTAAGTATGGTTCAATCATGCATGTTGCCCTCCAAAAGCATTATACAACTTCATTCTCATAAAAAAGAGATTTGAGAAGTTTATGCAAAAGTGTGGGAAGGCATGAGGGTCATATATTAAGATGTGCTGTCACTACTTGCGCAGCCATGTATTTTATTAATACACGCGTACCTTTCAATCACCTGAATCCCCCCCCCTGGGTATTGACATGAGTTATGATGCTGAGTTATTGGTTGTTTTCTGTTCTGAAGACCGCTTTCTCACCTTACAAATCACAAATCAGAATGGGCTTCCTCTTAAAGATGAGCAAGCACAAGTTTACACTTTGATCACGACATGGACGCAACAGAAAGTTGTTTGTCCGACCACCGCTCCCTCCTCCTACACTTCGTACGCACTGCAATTCCAACACAAACGCGCCTTTGCTCATTGCGCTGTGCTCATTGATGAACAAGAAGGCCAAAAACTAAACTGGTCTCTGTGACCACACGGGTATGAAGCTCCGTCTAAAAATAAGGGAGAGCAAGCATTTACTGGTCAGCCTCTCCCAGGAGCACCTTGATGATGCTGACTTTCTTGGCTGCAGGGCAATGAAGTGAAAAAACAAATTGTCAGCAATTATAAGTATCATACGTCAGGTGTGGTATAACTATAGTAGGAGTGTAGCGTGTTTGCACGATGGTGGGTGGAAAACCCATGAGTCGTCGTAACAAATCACCGTCACTGCAAAGTATAAGACTCAGCTCAACTACCAATAACCAAATCACACAAATCGTCACTGCCAACAATTGGGCGTGACAGAGTACAATAATTAATGTATACCCTGTAATAACTAAGCATGAGTATCTAGGGTATATGATTTTGCCAGTGAGGCTCAACGAGCCTCGTCGAGGGCGAGGCTTGTCGATATAGGCCTTAGTTGGTGCAATACGGTTAGAAAGTAAACTTCCTAAAACTTGCGCGGATTGAGCCTAAAGCTTTTCTGGAGTTTGTTTATAATTAATAAATGCTTGCCGTGAAGAGACGGGACTGAGAAGAAATGGAGTGTTAGGATATTTTCTCATGGTGCGTTGCCTGGACAGGCATACGCACAGCAGATTGGCCGGAAATAAGTTCCATTCTAAATAATATTTGATAATAATAATAAAATAATGTACAAAATTACTGCCCATTTTGGGGCGTCGAGAAATGAAAGTCTGACACTTCCCTGAACAAGACTGTGACATCGTGATGTGCCACTTTTTGCATTTACATTACACAAACAACTTTATATAATTACACCAAAAATGCGGTCAATTTTCCCGATTTTCAGGAATTTTCAGGGAAATTCCCCTGATTTGACCCTGAAAATGAACACCCTAGTTGCTGTCTAGGCTTGGACAGCAGTGTGACGTCGAGGCTTGATGAGGCTCAACCTCGCCAAGCCTCGATTAGAGGCTGGCACATCCTTAGTAACAACCCTAAAGCAAGCACCTTTGCCTATCGCAAACACTCTTTATATTGCAACCTACACCTCACATCTGAGCAAGTCTGTCATGAAAAAACTCACCCATCTGGACGGCCTTGGTGCTGGCCACGTTGCCTGAAGCAAGCACCTTCTCCAAGCGCGCTTTCTCTGTCACCAGATACTCGTTGCCCTGAGATCAGGAGTGTGGGTTAAGTGTGCAGTGCTCTATTCCTGTGCTGCGTTTGGGGGGGCCTGCTTGTCCAGTCGTCTTTCCAGCACGACCACACAGCCATGTGTATCATCACAGCCATGTGTATCATCACAGCCATGTGTATCATCACAGCCATGTGTATCATCACGGCCATGTGTATCATCACAGCCACGTGTATCATCACACGCTCATCTGTCTAAGAATATGCACACATGCTGACTAAACTTTGCGTTGACCGTTGGCCTGACACCTCGCGAATAAAGGTAGAGCCAGCCACCCCAAGAGCATGTTGCAGGAGGAAGCATGGAGCAGCAATCGATGCCATAAATGGGCTTTTATTTGATGAAAAATGTGGCTGCTACGTGCCACCGGAGGATTGATCCCTTGGAGATGCAAATTGGCCCTGGTACGTGAGAGCGTGAAAACAAAAATCCAGAGCATCACATCTGTCCCACCCGGAAGCTTGAGCTCAATCAGATGTCGCCCGCTAAAAAAGCCACCCACCTAAAGCCTCCCTAATCTGACAATCCCACTGCGCCATGCAAGTACCATCGCTGCTGCCACCACCACACAACAGCAGCAGCAGCAGCAGCAGCAGCAGCAGCAGCAGCAGCAGCAGCAGCAGCAGCAGCAGCAGCAACAACAACAGCAACAGCAACAGCAGCAGCAGCAGCAAAGGCCTTCCTTCGTAATACCTTTGCGACCACCTTGCCCAGCAGGGCCTCATAGATCTGGCCGTCCTCTTGCTCTCCTCCCTCAAGACTCTTCACCTATAGCAATCAAGGGGGTGAAGAAAGGAGGGGTTACAGCTACTCAAATGCATGTTCATAAACCCGCTCAAATATCTCCTTCTACACATATTGCATCTTCTAATCAGACTTTGATTTTGTGTTGTTTAACACAATAAAACAACATCAGTAGCAGGGTCTTTCTGCCCCCTTGAGGGTAGCACTTGTGTGCTTAATTGTCTTTCTTTTTGTATCTGCATGTCTAAATTTGTGTGTGTGTGTGTGTGTGTGTGTGTGTTTGTGAACAGAAATGCAGACAAAATTGACTCATCGCATCTTCCTTATATCACCGCCCCTGTTTATTCTTTTGAGGAAGCGATGTAAAACTGCTCAAAACGGTCACTATATATAATTATTTCTGTAGGGGGTGGTACACACACTTTGTCAGCCACACACCGGCACACACCGGCACACACACACACACGTACCAGACACGCACCTTGTCGGCCACAGACTTAACGATGGCGTCCTTGTTGTCAGACGCCACAAAGTCCTTGACAAGCTCATCCAAGGCCTCCACACGGCCAAGGCCCTGGTCCTCCTCGACCTGTGTACATGGACCAACAACCACAAATCAGTTACAGAACAAAGGCATGTGGTGCATGAGCCTGCACAGCACCTCCACACAGCCAACGCCCCAGTCCTCCTTGACGTGTGTACATGAGGTAATCACCATAAAGCCATCACAGCAATTAGGATCGACTGCAGAGTATATGACTTTTATAATACTCAGCGAGGCTAAGACCTGGGTCCTCCTTGACCCGCACTAGGAAGCAGAGGTTGAATTAAAAAGTACAATTACCCGAAACAAAGGGGAAGAACAATTACCCGTAACAGAGGGGAGCACAAGGAAGCAGAGTCTGAATTGGAAGTGACAATTACCCGTAACAGAGGAGAAGAACAATTACCCGTAACAGAGGGGAGCACTAGGAAGCAGAGTCTGAATTGGAAGTGACAATTACCCGTAACAGAGGAGAAGAACAATTACCCGTAACAGAGGGGAGCACTAGGAAGCAGAGTCTGAATAAGAAGTGACAAATACCCGTAACAGAGGAGAAGAACAATTACCCGTAACAGAGGGGAGCACTAGGAAGCAGAGTTTGATTTAAAAGTACAATTACCCGTAACAGAGGAGAAGAACAATTATCCGTAACAGAGGGGAAGAAAGCGCAAGGTGCGTAAGAGCATTTGGCAGCACCTACTCTGTCCGCCTTGGCTTGTACAGATCCAAACGCTCTGTCGCCCATGACACTAGTATGGCAAACACAGGGCATTATAGAAAAATATGAAAAGTTTTAAACGAGCAGAACACTCGAAGCTCATTCTTACGTCCTCAACCCTTGCCATTAATGGCAAGTTTGCATGTGATGCACCACCGCCATCAAGCAAGCAAGGAAAAAACAACAAATAGCATCTGTGTGCACCTCAACACGCAGCATTCTTCTCGCGCGATTCCCCCATCTTTTTATACACCACAGATTATTAAGCAACATGGCCAACACATATATAACAATGTCGTCACTACGCTGAAAATGAAGTGAGGGACCAATGATTTGCAAGGCCATGCTCGTAGGCGTTGCAGTTTGACATCTTCTGGTGAATAGCACCGAGCAAAGCTTACCCTCCTTTTTAAATCTATGGGATGCTGTTAAGTTGCTACAACTGCTTGCAAGCAGAATCCCCTTCAAATTTCGATTTTACTCTGTCGCTGCAGGACAGCGCTACAGAGCCACTGACCTTCTTCTTCAGGAAGCTGGCAAAAGCCTTGGACTTGCGGCCGCCGTTGTAGTCTTCAGGCTCCTGCAAACAACGCATAATGCAAAATCAAACGGTGAGAGGCTACATTGCTCAGGCTCCTGCAGGCGCTGCAAAACCCAATTTTAAATGGTGAAAGGCTGCAGGCAAACCATCATGCGCTTTACACGTACCAGCACATGCCTCAAGCCTTGAGTCAAGGAAACATCCTAGCCCCAGCATCCTCGCAAACACACACACACACATCTAGGGTTGAACACACTTGAAAGACACGAACCTTGTACACTCTGACATTACCGTGCCAAGAACACTGTGTGTATAAACGCACATGCACGTCTGTGGCCAGCCCTGTGTATTAACGTACACGCCCAACCCTGTGTATAAATGTACACCCTGTGTATAAACGTACACTGTGGCCAACCCTGTGTATAAACGTACATGCACATCTGTGGCCAACCCTACACTTCCCTTAACTCACTGTGCTACCCCTGGAAAAGCACTCGATGGTTGTACCCAACATCAATATCTTAAGGGCCTACCCCTACCAAAATTATGAAACCGCCATACCCAATGACCTTCCCACGACGCAGCCTGGTCTGCTGTGTGTCAAATAGCTACCATAGCCACACACATGCCGCAATTCACCATGCCACTTCAGGGGGGGGAGTATTTAATGGTCACAACTAATAGCAAAGAGACAAAAGGTTAGTCTGCTAAACAACAGCCGCCATAATCCACACACACTCAAAACTTAGCCTAACCAACCAACTCAAGAGTTACCACAACCCATCTGAAACTCGCCATGCTACTCCAGGGGTTAAAGGTTTACGGCAGTTTGAACAAAAAAACTATACCGGCAGCAGGAGGGTGTAGGAATAATTCTGGACGACACGTGTCAAATCGACTAAAAATTATATATTCGGAATCCTGATGTCGAGAGCTATCCATTGGTATATATATGAGTCGAATCGGAGGGGGGGGTGGTCCGGGGGGGTCCAATGTTTTTTGGACCCCCCCTCCAAAGTTTACTGGGCCACTCCTACGAAACTTTAAATATATCATCGGAATCCTCAGCTCAAACCCAGTCGATTGGCACCCTTTTTGAGCAAATTGGGTTAAGAGAGGGGTCTGTGGACATGTCAAAAAGTCAGAGGCACACGCGCTTGGGTGCAGGCCGCGGGGTGAGTCTAGCCAATGGAGCAGCAATTCACCCCAAATTTACAGGATTGTGCCAGCATGAGATAGTCGGTGAATTCTGAAAAAAAGGAAGCAATGTGGAGTTGTGCAAGCCAGTTATGGGTGCCTGGTAGGTCACGTGTTCATGGACGTCCATATCTCAGTTTTTGCCCCGTAATTCTGCAACACCAGTTTCAGATGTTAATGAAAATGCAGATGGATGCCTGTTTATAAAAGGAGCAGATTGGTACCCTTTTTGTTTGGGTGGGGGCACTGGAAGGGGGGTTGGGGGGGGGGGTCTCTCAGGGGCGTCCACCCCAAAAAGTATACGTGCCATCCCAAAAAAATAAAAAACAGCCTCCTGCCGGCAGTTTGAAAAAATTCTATACTACGACAAACACCAGGCTGCCAAATAAAGAGCCTCCATAAGCCACAACAGTCTATAATTCAGCCTGCAGATTGAAATTAGAAGTTGCCGCAGCCCATACCCAACTAACTCACCGTGCTGCCCCGAGGAAAGTACTTGATTGTTGGGAAACCCTGGACGCCAAATCTCTCGCCCAAACTGGAGTGCTTGTCAGCGTTTACTTTGGCAACCACCACACGATTCTTCAAGAGGGAGTCAGTCTGTGCAGGTGACGTTCGCAGGGATTACTTTCATTTTGGCAACCACCACACAATCGTTCAAGTGAAGGTCATTCTGTGGGTGGCAAACGCTGAGGGTGCTTGCTTGGCTTCATATTGTAAGAAGGGGAGTACCCCCGTCAGGTAGCGCCTTCAGAAATGATACACGACGATTTGAGCACCAAAAATTGGACAAAATATACGCGCCACTGATTGCGTAGGAGTGCGAGAGCATGTGTATGTATGTGTGCGTGTGTGCGTGTGCATGTGTGTGTGTATGCGTATGTGTAAATTTTCTGTGTGTGTGCGCATGTGAGTGCAAGCGTCTTTTCAAAATAAGTGATGCTGTTATGGTGTGGAGCAGGAAATGTGGTTAACGTTTCCTTACGCTTACAAGCTTTTGCAAGTTTGCAAAGAAAGAGCACAGAAAAAGAAACGAGGCAATCCTTGCATCATTTGGATAATGGAGCCCCAGCCTGAATCAGCCCTCCTTGCAAACAGCAATCAATTTGAAGGTAGGCAAACAAACGCATGCCAGAGGATGTCACTAGCTTTTGCTGTCATGAGGCGACTCCTTTTTTGTCAGCCAGACACCTGCCAGCAATGTAGCCCGCTCTTCAATCCAGAGTGTGGGCACACACATACACATATAAACACATTCGCACCCAAACATTACAACACACATTCACACACACACACACGCAAAACCCACCTGCACAATTTCGCCCAGCTTCTTGAATTCGGGCGTCTGCAAGATGGCAAAGAAGTGCAGCAAGGGTTTTTTGAGGAGCACATAGCTGTTGTGTGTTGCACGTTGCGGATACTTATGGCTTCAAGCTGAAGCCCAAGCATAACATCGTTTATTTTATAACGGTCCGCTGGATCACGTTGGGGGTTGAAAAAATCACAGGTATGAGGGATGAACACACGTGCACCCAAACACCCACACACACAAAATTACACATCACACATTCAAACACATATTTACACACATTCAGCTGGCAGAAGGCACAGAGCAGCATGCAAGACGGGCTGTAAACACACTTACCATGGACTTGCTGCAGTGTGGTTGGGGGGTGGGCGCACAGGTAAAAGGAGGGTAGGAGGACAGTTAGTACTAGAGTATGTGCTGATGCCGTATCGTGTTCTTGAGGTGCGAGTGGGGGTGCAAGACGGGTAACTAAAAACAGAGGCACACACATGATGTGGTAGTTAATTAATGGAGAGAAAGTAGGAGTGCAGTACTATGATGACAAGAAGAGCTGTTGACGAGGGACTGATTAATCACTCACCAGTGGCCTGCAAAACAGAGTGGAGAGGAGGTGGCAAAGGGTTAAATGGTTTGATTCAAGAGCGAAATCGCTTTGTTGCTAATAGAACGATAACATTGCTATCATTGCTTCAACTATTATTGAAAGCGTGACTTACCACACCAAGGAGCTGGGCGGAACAAAGACAGGAGAGGAAAGCAGAGGATGTGTTAGCGATTGTGAAGGAGGATTGGGACTCGCAGTTTGGCATGGCTAATAACGAGCACGGTGCTGCTGCACGTACCATAGAACTCCACTAGTGCTCCCCGCTTGCCATCTACAATGGTGTCAAAGTTCTCAGGCGCTGCAAGATGATTCAGGGACGAGTGTGTTATGTGTCGGTGGCGTGACTATTTGTGTGGGAGTGTGTGTTTGCGTGTGTGTGTTGTGTGTGTGTGTGTGTGTGTGTGTGTGTGTGTGTGTGTGTGTGTGTGTGTGTGTGTGTGTGTGTGTGTGAGTGTGTGTTGTGTGTGTGTGTGTGTGTGTGTGTGTGTGTGAGAGAGAGAGTGTGTGTGTTTGTGTGTGTGTGTGTGTGTGTGTGTGTGTATGCATGCAAGTCCTTGCGTGCATGTGTTTGATTGATGGGTCCCCCTGATGAATTCTTTGCATGCACGCACATACGCGTGTTTACAATTCATTGATTCATTCTTTCAACAAGTATGGCCTGTGCTCATTCAGGAGTCCTGCTGTTTGATTGATGGGTCCCCCTAGCTGATCTGCGGCAATTGCCAGCCATGGCCACTCACTCAAATCAGAGACTCCGGGCAGGGTGACCTCTGGGTCGGTTGAGGCCACAGCCATCACGCATGCGCAGAGGGCGACGAGGGGAAATAGTGCTGCCCGCATTCTTGCTCTTTCTAGTTGTTTGCTTTATATTCTTAATTGTACGGTTATTGTGCCAAGTACTCAATGCCAGACGCATCAAAGCTTTCCATTTATTACAGTACCTCCAGGCATGGCACAGACCATCGTGACCTAGCATCAACTCTGACTCCTGGACAAATGCTAGGGAGGCTAAGTGCAGAGGGGAAGCTGAGGAAGGGCAACAGCGTCTACACTGCTGCCCGCATAGATCAAAGCTGTCGTGCCGTGGATTGGCCCTTGCACGAGCACCGTCTGGCTAGGTAGCAAACTCTCTGCAGCTGGTCCAGACGCACTTGATATAGGCCCTGAGGTTGTAACTCAGCAAGCACAGACCTGAACGGAAATTTCCTTTTTGCAGTGGCTTACACAAACTGCATCGGGACGATCCTGCAAACTACAGTGAGCTTCATTCCAGGTGCCAGCAGGTGTGTTTAATAAAGGGAAGGGGAGACGTCTCCAACAGTGGGGCGAGGGCGCGTACGCATTGGACAACGAGCCGTGTTGCGTGCAAGTGTTCATGTGCACACGTGAGCACCTGCGTGACAAAGCATGTGGTTAGCTGCCTTTATGGGGTGCCTGAAATCACCTGTACTTGCATGGAGGCAACTGTGTATGCTTTGAACCAAATATTCAAGCAAGCCCGTATACACTTGCATAAAAAAAGGTAAAAGCGCATCAACAACCAAAAAAACACCTGAAACTGTAGGCTGGTCTACGATGGGAAGCCCTGCCTGATACCATAAAAGCTTTTGTGAAACCCATGGTGGACCTCTGTCTGGAGCTATTTAGAGTTTTACATGCTGGCGAGGTGGGTAGTGTCTGATCAAAGTTGCAAAATACAGTTTGTGAAGGCCAAAGGTGGCAACATACGGTTTGTGAAGGCCAAAGTTGCATGTACTTGGCATGTATGCATGAATGTCCGCACTCACATACTTGTACATACTCACGCCAATTCGTCTAATTTGTTGTGGCTTGCAGGTCTCCACCGGCATGTTGACCGTCGCCCTGGTGAACAACATCCCTGAAGACGGCAGCTGCATTCAAGCCGCTCCGCATTTAGGTTGTTATTATTTCCTAGGATCCAAACTGATAAGGGCAGCTCACACATTATGTTGACGGTCACTTTTGTGCTGAGTACGCATGCTTTGAAAGCCAACACCCATTAAGAGGAATTGGCAGATAATTACAGGCAGAGGGTCGGGATAGAGTTACACCAGTCATGTTTGCCTTACACAGCAGCATATTCGGGGAAGTATCTGCTGAAATCACCTTTGTGTGAGCTGTGAAATAGGTTAAACTAACCCTACGGATTTGTGCTGCACTACCCCTCTTGGGTTGTGAAAGTGATGCCATTTTGTCAACCGCTCCGATCGATTGCTTTGTATTCATTTGCAGGACTGGATGTGGAGGTACTGGCAAGCCCTTGCAGTGTCCCTGCCTTTGAGTCGGCTGTGCAGGTAGGAAGGAAAGGAAAGAGAAGGCTATGCTGGTAGTGTAGGTAAGGATGTGGAGGTACTGGCAAGCCCTTGCAGTGTCCCTACCTTTGAGTCGGCTGTGCAGGTAGGTAGGAAAGGCAAGGATAGGCTATGCTGGTAGTGTAGGTAAGAAAAGAAGGAAACGCAGCGCTGGTAGTGTCAAATAGTGTCCACAATCCAGCGTAAATTAGGGAAGGATCGCTTAGGTGCCAACAGGTAATTATAGGGGAAGCGACGGATGTTGTGGGGGGTACAAAAGGGTGGTAGGAAGAAGGAAGACTGATAATTAAAGGGGAAACGACAGATGTTGTGGGGGGTGCAAAAGGGTGGTAGGAAGAAGGAAGACTGATAATTATAGGGGAAGCGATGGATGTTGTGGGGGGTACAAAAGGGTGGTAGGAAGAAGGAAGACTGATAAAACAGGGAGCAGGGTTGCCAGCACCTCCACGTCACGTACCTTGGGGTGCCAGGCGATTGTCGCTTTTCAACAGTGTGGTGTTGAAGACCAGGGAAATGGCGAGTGTGGCAGATGTGACCACCATGATGATTGCGATTATGTAACCAACCACACTGCCCTGTGCAGGCAATGAAGAGCGTTTGTTGCTCCAGGATTCTCATTGCCGTGGCACTGTATGAAACATACAGGCAGCTTGCATGTTGTAATTATCGGTACCTTGAAGTTTTAATTTAGCCTTATGTATATTAATATTTGTGTGTACATCTAATGTGTGTACATCTAATGTGTGTACATTTAAGATCTAATTGCTACCTGCACCCTGCTGATATCTGACTCGCCTCCCTTGCGGTCTGTGCATTCTTGCAGACACTGCACTGTATGTTCGTGCGACCTGCATACCACAGACTGGTACTCACAACCTGCACACTACATATTACATATACCTTACACGCCACACTTGCACTCTGTACGTTTTTGTTGACAGGTCGTTGTGCTGGGACCACCACGCAGCCTCCCCCACGTGAAACACACGTACTGGGTGAAAGAGCGTAAGCCTTTGGAGGAGAGGAAGCCCAAGGATTGTGCAGAGGTGTGTTGGATGGATGCTGTATTAAGGCGCAAGAGCGTAAGCCTTTGGAGGAGAGGAAGCCCAAGGATTGTGCAGAGGTGTGTTGGATGGATGCTATACTATATCCTAGACCCTGCCCTCGCCACGTACCTCGTGGCCTGCAACGTCTGGTATCACATGCCGAGGTGCGTTATTGTGATGTCCTGGTTGCTACCTACTACTATTCTGCAGCCCACCTGGTCTCACACTGTCTGTTGAATATTGGGCTGCCTCAAAAGCGCGTCAGGCTCAGATCACAACAAACAAGCTTCAATTGAAGTGTTTGTTTTGGGGGGGGGGCACGTGGGGTCCTGATACTCTGTCTTGTTATCGTAGTTCCAATTTTATTCCCACAGCATCACTTCTTGCAGTGGCACATGCCTGTGCGTGAGTGTTTGTATGGATGTATGCTAATACGTCAAATGTAGCCTTGGTAAGTGATGTCAATTCCCTTTACAATTAAGATTGAGCTTAAGCAGGCAACGTCGCCATGCAGCATAAGACATCCAAACGTTTTGTCTCCTGATATATTCCCAAATGTACCTGTTGCGTTAGGACAACATAGAACTCGGCAAAGCATGTATTTCAATTAAAGTGCTCGGCTCCTATTTGGCAAACAGAAATGACCAACGTGTAAACAGTTTGTTGCTATTGGGCAACTGTTTGCTAGCTGTTGCGTGACTCAGGATTTGCATTAAAGCGTATAAGTTAGGAAGGCTGCCTGCACAGAAGAAGAAAAAAGTAGAAAGAAAGCTAACCAAGCAGTAAAACATGTCCTCCCTCATTAAGTAGCAGTAGTATAGAAGTGTCCTCCCTCAGTAAGTAGCCAATTTATAGAAGCAACAAGACGCCTGGTACCAGGACGCAGTGCCATAAACCGCCAGGAATAATTCCTTCACTAGCAAATGGTTGATCATGGGCAGAAGCTTGTGTACCTGTTAAGCACGTCCATGCATTCCAGCGGTAAATGATACAATACAGTTTAGCTGGCCTCTTGCCATTCATTTGCTGTACACGTGTGCTTTGAATATTGCGCGTGCAGGTCTTGTTGGCAGATGAGGCAGGAGGGATTATGGAGGGCCTCGTGACGAATTTCTGCGTCATTTGTGGTGCGCATGGGCAGAAAAGACAAGTGGGGGGAAGCATCGCAAGCGATGCTGAAAAGTTGGCGAAGCCTTTTGCGCTGTGAACTGGCAACTTATTATGTGTGCTTTGTGCGCGCTTATACATGTGTGTGTGTGTGTGTGTGTGCGTGCGTGCATGCGTGCGTGTGTGTGTGCATGCGTGCGTGCGTGCGTGTGTGTGTGTGTGTGTGTGTGTGTGTGTGTGTGTGTGTGTGTGCGTGTGTGTGTGTGTGTGTGTGTGTGTGTGTGTGTGTGCGTGTGTGTGCGTGTGTGTGTGTGTGGGTGTGTGTGTGCGCGTGTGCGCGTGCATGCATGCCTTCAACCTGCTCACATCTGTCAGTCAAACATGGAGACTCGCATCCTCAGAACACGCTCCCATCGTCATCGCGTCATTAAAGATTAATTTTTAAGTCCCTTGCAACTTGATTTGTGGAAATCCGTGCACCCAGTCGTGTGCTTGCATGGAGCAGCGAACTTTTCGTCCCGCCTCTCCTTGGCCCCGGACCCAGCCGGAACACTCAGAAACGTCTCATGTCCACGCCTGTGCGGTCAGATGATGTTCGGGGGGCGTGGGCTGGGCTGAGCGCCGGGCAGCTTCCTGCAGCTACCAAACATTGAGTCAGTTCTTTCCACAGCACTAAACACTGCACCCCTGGTCACCAAAACTTGTATCCCCCGACAAACATTTTTGCTTGGCCTGCCTGTCAAGTTTCAGACCTGGACGTTGGCTGTGTGGCTCTGGGCAGGCCCTGAGTCTCAACTTTTACAAAACTCGTTCCGGGGTACGCCCAGCAGCACCACCCCCTGCCCCTCCCCTC
>Ga0307942_1002529_pt1 | contig 14869 bp, 17 predicted proteins | sample OrgLakmetagen175_FD_201846 | JGI IMG/M metagenome (GOLD analysis project Ga0307942, IMG submission 201846) | Saline water microbial communities from Organic Lake, Antarctica - #175 | ecosystem: Environmental > Aquatic > Non-marine Saline and Alkaline > Saline | place: Antarctica: Organic Lake...
GGAGAGGGAGAGAGAGAGAGAGAGAGAGAGAGAGAGAGAGAGGGAGAGGGTGAGGGGGAGAGGGAGAGAGAGAGAGAGAGAGAGAGAGGGAGAGAGAGAGAGAGAGAGAGAGAGAGAGAGAGAGGCAGAGAGAGAGAGGTATTAGGAAGGTTGACGTGGTAGGCAACAAAGAGCGCATCTTGGCAATAAGGAACTTGGGCACAACTGTGGCTTCCTAGCTTTTTGTCGTTCTACCCCTAGGTCTGTACGAACAAACAATGTGTGCGTACCCGCAAGACAGCGGCATGGCATTTTGAGCAGCAGTGCGAGTAATAGTACACAGGCACTGACCTACTGAAAAGTAAACCGCTCCTCACACATAAAAACAATACCTGTATTCTCTGAACTACTGCCCCACCTGAGCAAGGTGGAGCATCTCAGCTGTGGCTAACTGCTCCTGCTGCTGCTGCTGCTCGCTCACTTGTGGGCTCCCAACTGAATCACTGACACCAACATTAGAGCCACTTGAAGCAGCACCTTCCTGAACATAGCCATCTCCCGCAATGGATGATTCCTCCTGCTGCTGGGCCATTGTAAGGCAAAGTCGTCTCTCTACCTCCAGCAGCTTGCGGTAGAGCCCGCTACTCTTCATCACGTACTGCTCGTACCTGCGATATGTGTGTGAGGTTTTTTCTCCCCAAAGCCAACGAGCAGACATTGCGGTAAGCTGCTGTTTTTAATGAACACCTGAATTGCCATGCAGTTTCAAACCCAAGCACCTACTTAGTACAGGCTGAGTACACCTCAGCGCCCGCTGCACGCCAGTCAGGGATTTGATGATGCTGGCTGCAATGAAAGGCGGGCATGGCCACCTGTGTGTGTATTTTTGTATGCGTGTGGGTTGGGGTCGAGATGGGTCAAATTTAGATGTACGTGAAAGCACGAGAGAGGCGCTTCAGAGCAAGCGGGCATTAATAGTACACCATATTCTCAAGAATGACGGATGCACGTGCTTCAGCACAAAAGGTTACCTTCCCATTGCAACGGTTAGGATGATATTGATTGGCTTCTGTCACCCGAGGAGATTTGCAACTCTGCGCTAGCGTATGCCAACACATCATAGCGCAGCGCCACTTCATTAACGCTTAGTCCTTAACAGGTACGTATGGGTTCTTCTCATGACAAATTACCTGCTTTAACTCAAAAATGAGCTCGTCCAGTAGAGGTAGTAATACCGCGAGTTTAGGCTGCGCAGCAGTGGCGGCAGTTGCATTGCAATTCTTATGAACATCAGTCAAATCTGTGAACACACCAATGGAAAAAGCAAGCTCTTTGCTCACTTGTCACATCCTACTCCGCATTAAGCGTACACTTGAATACATAAGCAAGTAAGCGTGTGTGCGTATGCGTATGTGTGTGTGTGTGTGTGTGTGTGTGTGTGTGTGTGTGTGTGTGTGTGTGTGTGTGTGTGTGTGTGTGTGTGCGCGCGTGCGCGTGTGCGTGCGCGTGTGTGTGTGCGAGCTCGCACGCGCAAACACAATGATACAGCTTACAAATAACAATTTAAGCGTAGTCTGTCATTTTCACTCACTTGCGCGTTGGCTGAGCGTCGCACAAGATGTTCTAGCCGTGGTCGCGCTCGAAACCAGTGTGCACGCAGGTCATCTGGCGTGTAGACACCATGCAGGCATGCCCAGGGTAGGGCAGGCCCATTGTGGTTGACTTTGACTGTTTTTGTCTGAGATTGAACCGCATCGGGCAGCGTCCTGCTTCTTGAAACCTGTGGTGGCTTTGGCACGCGGGCTGTTCGCGAGTGGACCACTTGCCTTGCTGCAGCAGGTATGGGCCATGGCAAGTGATTGATCACTCCACTCATACTAGGCAAAAAATGTTTGTTGGGGGAACAGGCAACTTTTCCACAACACCAATTTTAGAACACCCATTATATTCTTTAGAGCATGTCATGCACAAATGTTCTCAAGTCTCTGAAAGAGTGTGAAAAAAAGACTGGTGATTCTGATGTGAGTGCGGCACCTAGCTTTTACTACTCGTGTAGTTTTAGCAATAGCTAGTGTACTCAAGGCAACCAAGCATGCAGAACCATCATTTCAGCACACAAACATACACACACACTCACACACACACACACACACACACACACACACACACACACACACACACACACACACACACATACACGCACAAGCACACGCACACACACACACGCACACGCGCACACACACACGCACACACACACGCACACACACGCACACACACACACACACACACGCACACGCACACGCGCACACACACACACACACGCACACACACAACTTTCCCACCTCATTTATTTCAGCTTTTCTGCCGCCATCTGCATCAAGCTGCGGGCTGGTAGGTGGTTTTGTGTTTGTGCGTGTTTGTGTGTATGTGCGTATGTTCGTGTTTGGGTGTGTGTTTGCGTGTGTGTTTGTGTGTGTGTGTGCGTGTTTGTGCGTGTACGTGTTTTGCGTGTGCGTGTGTATGTGTGTGTGCGTGTGATGAACGTGTTTTGCTTGTGCGTGCTTGTATGTATGTGTTGTGTGGGTGTGTGCGTGTTTGTGTATGTGCGTGTTTAAGTGTACACGTGTTCGTGTGCATGCGTACGTGTGTGCCCGTGTGTATTCTTGTGCCTCTTTGTGTGTGTGAGTGAGTGTGTGTGAGTGTATGTGCTCGTGCGCCTGTGAATTAGGTGTGTCTATGCTCACGCAAACCTGTTTCTGTGGGTGGGTGTGGTGGCCCGGAAGTGTGCAAGAGCATACACATTGTAAGCGAGCTCCCTACTTTCTACAGATGTGATTGTGGCTTACATGCACAAAGCTGTCACTCGTTACATGGTCAACCTCCTTGTATGCAGGTGCTTGTTCAAATCGTTGTGCCCAGTGGAAGGTGAGCAGCTCCACCTGGTGTCTAGGTATCAGCTCATTTTACTAAAAAACATTCAAACATATAGAAGTACACAACACCACAAGCACTTGCACACACACATGCAACCATGCACACGCAAGCTCAAAAATACAAACACACGCACACAAACAAACACACAAATACACACCCACTTGCGCACACACATACATACCCACACTCACGCACATGTGCAAGCATGCACACACGTACACCTACAAGCTCGGATACAAACACGTGCACGCATGCACAAAACGCAACAGACACACACGCACACACTCGCAAGCACATATACACACAAGCGAGCACATGCGCACACTCATGTAACACTTGAACATACACGCAATCATACAATCATACACACACGCAGACACACACATGCAGACACACCCATAAGCACACAAACACGCAGTGACTGGCCTTGAAGATTGCCTAGGCATCACTGACATCAAGAAAGCCCCTCTTCACCTCGGCAACAAGTGCCTGCTGCACCAAGACCTTCTATCCGCTTGCATTGAAGGCCAGCAGGTGAGAGGCAGCGTCCGAGCATCACGCGCACGTCTGTAGATTGTTTCGTGCATACATTGGTGTGTGGCTTCACGCCGTTGCCAAAGTACCTCCGCGTGCGTACATTTCTCTTTTTTGCACGTGTGTTGGAAGTGGGAATGCTGTTGTCTCCTCTCTCAAGAGCCGTACAAGGATTTTCTGGGCCAGATATGCTTCCAGGAAGCAGTGCGCCCTAGCACGCATGGCCGTGACGTTGATTTGTGGAGGCATGACCTGGTCTGTGCAAGTCTGTACACACTCGTGAACATTTAGCCTTGCACACATACCTGATCAATCACAGCCTGTGCCTTCTACCTTCCCGCTGACTTGCTGTATTATTCATACAGTGTATTTTTTATACAGCAATGCCCGCCCCCTGTGCTTGCTTAATGCCTCACTGCCCGTTCTCCCTTTGCTTGTGCGCACACAGGCAGCATCTGAAGCACGCACAGCAGCCTGCCCTACCAAGAATAAGAACAAGCAGACCAAGCCAGAATAGAAGCCTCCTAGAACGCAAAGCTTAAAAAACTTCAGACAGCAGTCAGCTGGACAAACGCACAGGAGCGGCCAGCAGCAGGGTAGACAAGCAGCGGGTGGAGAAGATTTCATAGGAGCTTATGCCTCCTACAACACGATCGCGATCAGGAAGCAGCAGCAGCACCTCTTACGCTGACGCAGGTGAGAGTGTTTGAGTCTGTGTGTATTTGTATGTGTGTTTAAGGGTTCACATAAGTTGCGGTGTGATCAATCAGGTCCTTCACTCCAAACGTTAGGTGATCCTAGGTCCTTTCTGGCTGAATTTCCCCTCTCCGTCGTTGAAGCTCAGGTCGTTACTCACACTTGCAGATGTGTGCACACGCGCACTTGCAAACAGGTACACACGCACACGTAATCTCATATGCACATGTTCACACACACACACACACACAATCACGCACGTACACAATTACAGTAGTAACAAGTACACCAGCAAGGCGTACACCCGAAAAGTCACCAGCACGTGCATCAGCGGGTACAAAGTCACCAGCACGTCCATCGGCAGGTGTGCGGAGGCAAACTTGTTAGGGTTTTACAAGAGCACGGTGCAGTGTCTCAGGTGAAAACAAAGTTGCTTTGCAGCCAATTCACTGCCTGTTAATGCCACCCCTTGTATTTCTGCATGACGGTTCCACTGCAACCCTCCGTGGCACGAGCATGTACACGCTTGTGCATGTAAACCCATGCATGCACACGCAGTGCACGTTGGAAAAGCTCCAATGTTGCTTGCCAGTTGCTTCTTTCACTTTCCTAGGGACCTATTTTTGCTGGTGTAGTTGCCCTTCTTTCATTCACCACTCACACACACACACACACACACACAACACACACACACACAACACATACATCGAAGGCCGAAGAAGGCACTCACAGCAGCAGCCTGCCACACACGAGACATCACCAGCTCGTCAACCGCCGCCTAGCAGATCCAACACCCCTGGAACCAGAACAGCACAGCGCAGGAGGAGCGGGGTGGCCGCAGCAGCCGCCACGCGTCGACCAAACACGGTGTGTGTAGTGTGTAGCCTCTGCCCCAAGGCAGGCACGCTGTGAGTGAGGGCTGTGTGCTGTAATTGACATGCCGGCTTGCAACTAAGGTAAGTTGAGGTCACTGGAAGGGCCGTGTGATGCAGGTATGACGTATGGCGGACGTTTTGACTGAGTCATAGGGCTCCAATGTCGAAAGGTCTGAGCTCGAGGCTTCTCTGCTAAATGCCTGAAAGGCATGGTCGTGTTTGGCACTTTTTGGTAAGGAAAGCCGTTGCTTGGAGCGTGGTGTTTAGGGTTAGCCTCTGTGTGGCATGTTGTCGCCAGGGAGCAAGGAATAGTGTACCTGCTGTTGCTGTACTCTATTTGCGGTATTAGACTGCAAGGTTTAGATGAGAAGCAAGCGGGACAAAGCTCCAGCCTCTGCAGCCATTGCTGATACTTTTGGAGGAATACTGAGCGGAGGGTTGAGCAGCAACCTGCCGGTTGCATTGAACAATCTGTGTCTACGTGAGCAGGGTTTATGACCAAACTTGCCACATGAACACATGAACGAAACAGGATGGAGACAAGAGGATTCTGCATTGAATATCTGAGTCCCGTTCATGCTAGCAGATTGTCATATAAGCCTCACAAGCCCAGCCGTTTTGAGACATCCCACCCTCCAACTTCTCACCCGGCATGTGGCAGATTACTGGTATTGCACTGTGACCAAGTCCACCCTGCACGTAATGTATCAGCCAGGATTGCACATTTGTGTGAACCTGGTGGTACATGTGTGTGTGTGTGTGTGCGTGTGTGTGTGTGTGTGTGTGTGTGTGTGTCATTGTCAATGAAGAATGTTCGTCGGAATTTGAGGGACATTTCCACGTTCGACCAGCTGCTGATTATCAGTTGGTGGCTCATTGTGGCCCACCATTGCCGTGAATCTTGACAGCCCGCCTCTGCCTGCTTCCCGCGTAGCCTGAGCACCCTCCTCCTGCCTGTACAGCGTCACGGCTAAAGCACTTGTGACCCAGGATGTGAGGACGGAGTGTCGTGCAATGCCTTTCATTGGTCTTCCACTTCTGATCTTGGCTATCTGGCCTATCTCTTGAGGGCCTGGTCTTGGCTATCTGGCCTGTCTCTTGAGGATGAGCATAAATGTACGCTCACACATCCCTCTGTGTTGTTTCCTCCAGCAAAGGACTCAAAGGACACGAAATTGCAATGTAGGCACGCCTTGAGGCAGCCATCAGAAAGCGGTGGCTAGGACTGTGCAGTCCAGTTGGTCGTCAAAACAACTGTCGGTACAATGCACTAGTCAATGCACTTGTCAACACACTTAGCGCAGCTGCATGACTCAACAGAGACCGTCCCGGTCTTACAGCCAACCCCTCAACTGCTGCTACACACTACAGCAGCAATCTGACCTAGAAGGCCAGCAGGGGGAGGAGCTGCTGCCTTACGCCCTCACTGATCGTCCCCCTCACACCACGTCACCCAACGACAGCTTCCTACGCGTGGGTGGTCATGAGGACTACGATGGGGGGAAGACAAATGGACGACGCATGAGCAGCAGACTAACGGATCGCCCCCGCCACACGTTTGGGGACGGCAGCGTTGGCGGGGGAGGGAGTGAAGGTAGGGTAGGGGATAGTAACACCAAACATCAAACATGTGTCATGGGCTTCAGCTAGTAGGATGTTGTGTGTGAGAGATGATGGTTGGGGTTGGCCAAATGTGTGCACCTATTTCAGGCTTGTAGATTCCTGTACGTGCTTGACGGTGCATACAACTAGAGAATAAGTTGACCTCCTTGATTATGAAGCCCTTTAATCATGACAAATCGGCGACTTTGTGGTAGTACCAATTTTAGGGTGAAGGTGTCGCGCCAACCAAGTTTGCGATTGCGTGAACAGAGCTAGCTTTTGGCATGTGTCTGGTTGTAAAGTAAGACAGTGTGTTGTCTAATTACTGGAGGTGGCATCGTGAGCCACATGAACACCCTGGGAAGATCAGCAGGTGCAGTGACGTGGACTGAGCAGAATTTGTGCCGCTCAGACTCATGCATGCACTCAATACACGCACAGGTATTCACACATATGCACACACGCAGACACGGTATGCACATGCACACCACATGCAGTGCTGCGTATTTTTGCATGAACTGCATTTGCACAATATATGCACACACACAAACACACACACACACACTGGTTGGCACCTTGCAGGAAGTGCTTCTGGGTTATGGGAGGAGCGGTGGCCGATGGCTCTCCTAGTGCTGCTGTACATGCTGCAAGGCATCCCTATGGGCCTAACGTTGGGGGCTTTGTGAGTGTTGAGAGGATATGTGATTGTTTTGTGTGCACTTATTGGTACTGGTGAACCTCTTTCACCAGTGAGCAATTGGCTTGCTGGAGTCAATGAGTCAATGAAGCTTTCATTTACTTCCCCACTGAGGCCCTGAGCTACTAGTCAATTGAATTATTTGTGAGATTGTGTTGGACCAGTGAGATTGTGTTGTGACCAGTGAGATTGTGCTGGACCAGTGAGATTGAGTTGTGAGATTGTGTGTGACCAATAATGACTTGTACATGAATTGCTGAAGGTAATGATTGTGCGCGATGAGATCAAAGGTTTAATCACAAGATAAGTAGCTCGTCACACTCGGTCTTGTCCTGCATAAAAAGTTCATCGCAAAAGATTGGCTATGTGCCACCCTACACGTGCAACACTCACCAATTACATTCATACACTCACAAACCACACATACACACAACAAGAGGAAATACTATGCCCCCTTTACACACACACACACAGATGTGCGCAACCGAACACACACGCAGCAAACACTCATACACATGCACAAAATACACACACCACATTGACAAACACAAACACACACACACCATTCCCACGCATACTTGCACGCACAGGCCCTTCATGCTCCAGTCCCGCCTATCCTTCTCCCAGATCGGCATCTTCTCCCTTGCCACCTACCCCTACTCCTTCAAGCTGTTATGGAGCCCCATTGTGGACAGCTGGTACAGCACAAGGCTGGGGCGCCGCAAGAGCTGGATCGTGCCTGTCCAGGTGAGTGCCTTCACGTCTATAAGACCAAAAATCCTCTACTGCTCGCCCATACACCATCTCAGAAGGATGCAACTGAGCAATGTCTGAGCGCATGACCCTGCATTCACTCCATCAATCCTCTGCTACTTTGTTTTCCCCTGAATTTATCCCCAAACGCCTCCGGAGCATAAGATTTTGCCTTTCTGGCTTTCGCCACAAGCTCACCACACGTACCACAATCACCACACTCACCACACTTACCACACTTACCACACACACCACACTTACCAAACTCACCTCACACAGCTCACCACGGGGCTCTTGCTGTTAGGCTGTGCTGACTGGGTGCAGCATCTGTTTGACAGCGCAAACGTGGGCATCCTGACCGCCATCTTCTTTGTGTTTGTGCTCCTAGCAGCGACACAGGTGAGTTCAGGTGGCTTGCTACATCCTTGCTGCATGCCCCTCGTTCACGCTCTCTTCACAGTGCTCTGCGTCTGGCCGGCAACTGCTCATGGTTGTGCTCTTGGTGTGTTCATATCTGGGACGGTAGGGAGACTGAAGTCGAGTCACTTATGTTCAGGATGCTGCCAGGGGGCCATCACAGCATGTCACGCCTTTTGCTTGTGTCCCTGTTGGGCAGAAATTGATGCCCGGGGTGTCATTGAAACCGTGTGCCTTAGCAGCGTACCTGCTCGTTATCTTCTTTAAATAACTAAAACGTTCTGTACGTTTTTGAAGTTTCCAGTGCTCGCACAGACTGTTGCATTCTTCATGTCATATTCAGAAAGGCACACTTGCAGACCCTTCTACACGTTCATACACGGAATTGGCTTATCCTTCATCACAGGATATTGCTGTGGACGGTTGGGCGCTCACACTGCTGTCTCCTCCAAATGTGGGGTACGCCTCCACCTGCCAAACTGTCGGGACCTCTACAGGCTTTTTCACCTCCTTCACTGTGTTTTTGGCCCTGCAGGTGAGAGGGAGTGTGTTAGGCAAGTCTGTCTCTGTGGTAAGCCTGCGTATGTGCTGTGTTTTTGTCGGCAATGGGTCTGTGCCCGTGATGCCTCTTTTTCTGCAGCATCTGTGAGACGCACGTCGGTTTTCTCATCTACAGACTTTGCAAACCCAGAGGGCAGACTTGATTTATAGGCCCAAATCATGCTCCCAACATGCTGATCAGATTTCAAACAGCTGAGGGGCTTTGCTTTCGAGTCGTTTTGGGTCCAACAAACAGGGTGTTTGAACAAGGCTAGTCCCCCCTTCCCTTTTCCATCTGCAGGATGCAAACTTTTGCAACCTCCACATCAGGTCTCTTGGTTGGGCTCAGAGCCTGTTTTCAATGGCTCCACACTCAAGCCTTGGGCTGGTCACCCTTTCAGGCTACTTGAAGTAGGTTAATTCAGGCTCTGCTCTTAGCGATTACCTTGACGTTATTGCAAGGCATTCCGTGCCTCAGGCAACAGGTTTGTTTATCCAACAACAGACTGGGCCATGTTTCTCTGTTACCTGACATCCAGCTGTGGTTGTTGCTGTCTCCCTTTTGCTTCACAGGTTTTGGGGCGCGTTCTTCTTGGTTGCGACCCTTGCCATCTGGGTGCTCAAGTCAGAAGTGCTTTCGAAGGAGGAGGAGGAGAGTGCATCCAGGAATGCTGTGAGCAGCAGGGCGTGTGGGTGCAGCCCACTCTGGGGTGAAATCAAGGCAGCATACGTGGCCCTGTGGCAGGTGGGCAGAACACGTGTGCCAGCAAGTTACCGTGTACCAGAGTCTTGTACTCATGCATGTGAGTGTGCATGTATGTATGTACTCATGGTTGCACGCGTAATTTGCTTTTCTAGCGGATGGGGATTAATGCAACACTGTACGTGCATGGCTGTGTGCATGCAATTGCCAGCGCAAGCGGCTCTATGGGAGGTCACTATATTTTGGCATGAAATTCTGAATACACACATGTGTTTATGCATGTGTGTTTGTGTATGTCGGGAAGGCTGCAAATGGTTTGTCCGGTGCATCTAGCTCTGGCAGAAAGTCAGGATAAGACTGTATGTCACAAATAAATGCCAAGATATCTTCATAGCTTTTCTTTGGCTGAGACTGCAAAGAGAAACAGAAACAGCTGCAATGCTTGTATGGCATGGATTACAGCAGGAGCAAATGAATGACCACAATGTCTATGTAATGTGACTGCTCTGTTTTATGCTGCTGCCTTATTTCCCTGCACCCAAACTCTCACACAGGTAGTAAAACTGCGTGCGGTGTGGCAATTTGCTGCGCTGCTGCTGACATACCGCTTGGGGATGCTTGTGGCTGAGTCAGCCTTTAGTCTGAAGCTCATCGATAAAGGGGTACCTAAGGAGACGCTAGCAGCTTTGGTGCTGTTTCAGGTGCGTGTTTGGGCTTCACGATTCTAGGTAATGAGTAAGCGGTTTTGCAATTGGGACGGACGCCTTGTAGGGTTGTGGAATGAGGAAATGCAGCTTTTCGTTTCTTTTGCCTTACGTCACTGAGTCTAATTACATTAAACTGGCAAAGTTACGTCACTTAGTCTCATTATATTAATAGGCAAATTTTTGGTGGTTTGCACCCTGCTTCAAATTCTTTCATGTTTTTGGTGGAGCTAAGCAATCATTTAGGAACCCCCTAACCTCCTGCTTGTCCCATTGGTTGCATGAGCTACAAATGCACACGTGTGATGCACTGCACAGCCTCCTACTGACTTTTGCTGCTGGTCACGTCTCACCTCACGGGTGCTTCACTGTGCCTTGCAATCTCCTGCTGGTCCTGAGTGGCTGCAAGCCACCTAGCTAGCACTCGTGCTTTGCTCTTGCCTTGCAGTTCCCTGTGGAGCTCGTGACTGCAGTAATTGCCGGGCGCTGGGCAGCAAACTACTCGCCTTTCAGCCCTTTCATCGTTGGCTATGGCCTGCGTCTAGTGGTGAGCACTGAGCAAAATGCTTTGCTGCTACGTACTGAATCCTATGCGCTGGGGATCTGTAATAAAGACATTTTTGTATGAATCTGCCAACCTTCAATATGACCAACATGCATCGGCTCCTATATGTTGTAATACCTAGGAAAAGAAAGCTCCTCCTGGGTGCAAGCAGTGATGTGCCAAAACGCCGTGTTTTCATTTCAGACCGGTCATGGTGTGGTTATGGTACAGTACGGTCAAAATCTGTATTACACAGTCAAAGGAAAAATATGGTCAAAGCAAGAAAAAGGTTCCGCCTTTTTTACCTATTTGCAGGTGAGAAAGAGGAATCTCTGGTCACAACTGTGTTTTTGCTTTTTCACCCCTTTTTTGTGTGCTTTTCCTTTTAACAAAGCCCCTGCATGTATGTTTGCTGTACAAGTATTTGCGCTGTGCAATATTTGAGCCCAAAACGACCCTGAACTCAAAAAAGGCCAGTCTCCAACCTTTTGCACTGTACCATAACCGTATCATATTTTACCGTACATATGGCCGGACCGTACTGTGCCATACAGTACACCGTACACCGTAATGGCAATCGCTGGGCGTAAGCTGTATTCCGTATCAAATTGCTCAAAGCTTTGTTTTTTGGCCGGTCGTGAGTTTTTAGTCTGAAATATGGATGTTTGTTTAAACCTCCTGCTTAAACACGAGCCTCCACCTCAACTTTCCGCAACATGGACACATTACACACATACACATTACACATTACACATTACACATTACACATTACACATTACACATTACACATATACACACAAGATACATGGCTGCAAGCAGAGCACCTAATGAATAGTCTGACAGTGAGTAGGCCCAACCATTAACAAGGAGGCCTCCTTCACACCACTATTAGTGTCAAAAGCATCGCTTGCTTTGTCTCACTCACAGGTGGCTGCCGTTGCTGTCATGGCAGTGAGAGACTTCCCAGGGGTAGAAGCCAAAGATGGCACTGGTGGAAGGCACACTAGCTTTGCGGTGCGTGCTCCAGCTGCAAAGCAAAAGACAGAGTGCACATGATTAATTGCTTGCTTGTGCCCTGGCGTGCACGCCATCTTCTATCCTACATTTGAGTGATTTGTTTGGAGTGTGTTTCAAGTGTGTGGCGCGTGACATCCGTCCTGGGATTTATGCTGTGTGCACCCAACAATTCACCTGTGTGCAACCGGACTGTCGTGCAAACTTAGTGGCGACTCATGAGTCCTGTATTGCATGCAGTTGTGTAGTCCAAATAGCATGCGTTTGTCACAGCCATGTGCTGTCAAATCCTTGCACAACCAGCCTTGCCACGCTTCCTCACCTGAACACCGGTGAGTGATGAACAAAAACAAACACTGAACACATCATCATCCACAGTGCATCTCACTGCTACCTGCACATTAAAATTTCCTCTTCCGCCTGTTGATTATCTAGGCCCTGACTGCCATCAGCCTGGCCACACCTGCTGTGAGCACGCTGTGCTTCACGGCCGTAGGGTCCTTTTCTAACACCATCAGCGACCCCGGCATGGTGGGTGTGGGTGCGTGTGGTGTGCGATAGATACAAGCTCCTGGGAGTTCTAGAGAAAGGAGGTCACAATCAGGAGATGTCACGGAGAAATCATGTGTATGCAAGCAGGAATCAGTGCAAAGCTAGCACAGAAGCCTTCAGGCCCGTCTACACGGGCAGGCAATATGTGCGTGTGTTAGAAGCCTTCAGGTCCGTCTACACAGGCAGGCAATACGTGCGTGTGTAAAGGGGGAGAAAACAAGGGAGACATTAATGAGGTTTGATTTGTAGTTTGAGTTAGATTGAGGTGTATTGGGGATTGGTGTTACTTTGTGCGTCGGTTGTGGGCTAGGTCTGTGGTCTGTGACAGGTATCCCTATGAGCTTTGTTGTCATTGGCAATACTTACTTAGTGGTGTGCACGCGTGGTTTGCAACCTGCTGTAGTATCTGTAGCACTGGGCAAGGTTGGGTACCAAATTGTAAACCAGAATAGTCATAACCGATGCATGTAGCATGAGCGACCATTATCAGTAGGCAATGCTAACAAGCAAGTCCAGCGGGCCTCCCCCCTGCTTACTAGACAGATGCGCCTCAATGCATCCTGCAAGTTGATCCTGCTCTGTTTTGCTTGCGTATTGAGTAACCACAGCCTTTGCTCAATGCCAAACACTTTTCCAACAAATGCTGCTTGCTGGATTGATGTATCCATGCATCCTGCAGGGTGGTGCCTACCTCACGTTGCTGAACACCATTGCCAACATGGGCATCATCTTCCCCAAGGCCCCCCTGTATTACCTTGTGGACATGCTCACTTATACGAGCTGCCTGCCCCCGCAAGATGGCTCAGCCACCGATACTGCTCTGTTGCAGGTGTGTGTGCAAATGTGTGAGAATGCATGTGTGTGTGCGTGTGTGAGCAGCATGCAAATTTGTTCAAGCTGCTTGTTGGAGCATACTCAGAACTAAAAATTGCTGTGCTTGTATGCATGATTTGAATAGGTGTGCTCAGTTAAATTTTGTTTGTAGGCTTTTCCCCTGTGTCTTAGACTGCCGCCTCATGCACAGCCGTGATAATTTGAAATTTTACGCGCTGCGCCTGATTACGGTGTGTTAATTTGTGCCTGCAAAAATAGTGCTGTTATCATTCACTGCAGGGCCTTGCTTGTCCAAAGAAACCTTCTGAGCTAGCTGGGGTGAACGAGTGCGCTAGTGCAGGTGAGAGGATGTGACGCATGCATCAAGCCTTTAATGAGAGGATGTGACGCATATATTAAGCCTTGAATGAGAGGATGTGACGCATACATCAAGCCTTGAATGTTGCTAACCTTTCTAGCAATCCCGAGCGCTGCTACTCTGCTTGTCAAGAAAGGGCGGACACATATTCTAGCCCGACCAAGAACCACTTAATAATTTGTAAGGCAATTGTTGTAACTGCCTTTATCATGTCTTGGGTCAAGCCACTCTTACGCAACACATTTTCTCAACACTCCTTCTGCTTGTTCACCTCGTCTTCCTGTGCCTTGTAACCTCAGGTGGAACTTGCGCCATCATCTCTGATGGCTTTTACACTGTGTGCTGGGGCTCACTGGCCTTGGGAACGGTTCTGGGAGTGCTATATGCCAAATTCTTACCGCACCTGATGGGTCTGCCTATCGGAGTGTGGCGGGCCGGGGGTGGTGGGGGAAGTAGCATAGTCAAGGGGGGAGGGAACAAGGGAGACAAGAGCGAGGTTTGAGTTGTAGTTTGAGTTTGATTGAGGTGTATTGGAAATTGTAGCAGTAATGTTGATGGACAATTTAGGAGAAAACGTGATACAACGATGGGCATCTCGAAAGTTTTGGGATTTCCTGATCAGGCATCATTGTTTTTCTTTTCGGTCCTTGTCATTTCTGCCTCTCACTTGCCTCTTTCTAGGACTCTGCCGTGTATTCATGGTTTTGCCATGAGTTATTATATGCCGTAAATTGCAATTGGAATGGCGATTGTTTAGAATGACGAATGGCAAATTGGCCGATGAGAAAATACACGGCGAGACTGAAATAAGCGCTATGAAAGGGCCACACATGGGAGCCAATCTTGTCCTTACCTTACCATATCCTGTTTTAATTCTGCAAAGTTGTGGGGCTTGCACTGACTTCCTGTGCGCTACCTGGCAGCTAGTCCAAAGCAATTGTTTTAGTGGCTTTGAATATTTGATGGCATTGTGAGGAAGCTTTGCCTCTTTCCTTATATCCTGCAAATCATATGCTTTTAAGTGCAGCGGAAAAAATTAATATCATAAACAGCGTTGAAGAACAGAACCATGCTACCAGCCCCCAACATGTTCATGCAGCAGCAACCCGTGTGGGGTATGCACAACCCCAATC
>Ga0307942_1002534_pt1 | contig 14851 bp, 10 predicted proteins | sample OrgLakmetagen175_FD_201846 | JGI IMG/M metagenome (GOLD analysis project Ga0307942, IMG submission 201846) | Saline water microbial communities from Organic Lake, Antarctica - #175 | ecosystem: Environmental > Aquatic > Non-marine Saline and Alkaline > Saline | place: Antarctica: Organic Lake...
GGGCTGGATGGTGGTGCACAGGATGGCTTCGACCATGTGTGTGAGTGTGTGGGTTTGGGTGCTCGTGTACATTTGGAAGCAGTGAACATCCTAGCTGAGCTATTTACTATTTGACGTGTGAAGGCCCCCATACATATTTTGATAGGTGAAACATTTCTAACGTCTACAGAAAGAGGGGTTGTTTAAATCACGTGTTCTGGGTTCTTTGTCACAGGCAGCAGACCTTGGTTCCTTTAATGGCTTCTTCAACGTATAGCAAATGGCCTGCATATACACACAGACACAAACACACACATACACACCTCTGGTAGAGCCTACACCAAAGTGACGCTTCTCAATTCCTGGACAGGGATGATGTGCTGCAGAAGGCTGGGGTAATATGTGTGTGTGTGTGTGTGTGTGCTGAGGCTAGGACTCTTGGCCAACCTTACCAATTTGCATAATGCATAATACACGGCCCTGGCAGTGATTGGGTCCTGGAAGCAAATGGATTGTCGCAGATATACGGTCTGCGCGATGTGTGCTCACCTCTTTTACTTTGTGCGAACACATCCCTGGCTACCCTCAGGTCCTGGGAAATTTCTAGAACCTAAACATTTTTGTGAATTTTGGCAAGCAAAGGCAAAAACTGACACACACACACACACCACAAACAGTGTGGCAAGCAAAGGCAAAGACTGACACACACACACACACACACGCGCACACACACACACACACACACACACACACACACACACACACACACACACACACACACACACACCACAAACAGTGTAACACACACACACAATGTGACACGCACACACACAAACACACCTGGCTACCCTCAGGTCCTGGACGGAGATGAAGTGCTGGAGCTGCCCATCGTGGGAGACTTTTTCCGCGAACGCATGAACGCCATCCCCCAGGTGTGTGTGTGAGAGTGTGCATATGAAATTGTGAGTGTGCGTGTGCGTGTTCGTATGCATGTGTGTGTGCTGCTGTGCATGAGTTTATATGTAAGCAACATTGCCCAGGTGTGTGCGTGTGAGTGTGTGTACGTGCGGGCGCTGGTGTGTGCATGCTGTGGGTGTATGTGTGGGTGCTCATGAGCACGTGCTTATGTATGAGTGAGCCAGGTTCATAACAGTCATTCATAACGTGAGTGAGGAGCACGTGGACAAGTTTATGCAACCGCTCATAAGCATATGTTCGTTTTTGCACACTCACGCGTGTGTTTAGGCAAGGAGGGGTGTGAACGTGAGCGAGGAGCACGTGGACAAGTTTGTGCAGCCGCTCATAACCTTCAACGCGCCCTCCCGCTTCTACTTCTACTTTGGCCGCCCCATCAGCACCACCCCTGAAATGACGAACGACAAGGCCCAGTGTGAAGCGCTGTATCAAGAGGTGAGAGCTTGCATGGATGTCATATGTGTGTACGTGTGTGTGTATGTGTGGTCGTGCGTACATATATGTGTGTACGTGTGTGTGCGTGCGTGGTTATGTATGTGTGCTCGTGCGTACATGTATAAGTGTAGCTGTGTTTGTGTGTGTGCAAGGTTATGCATGTGTGTACGTGTGTGTACGTGTGTGGCTGTGTATGTGTATGTGTGCTGGTGTTGGTGCGTACATGCATGTGTGTACGTGTGCGTGCGTGCGTGACTGTGTGTATGTGCTTGTGCGTACATGTATGTGCGTACATGTATGTGCGTGCGTGGTTATGTATGTGTGCATGGTTATGCATGTGTGTACGCCTGTGTGTGTGCTTAATTATGTATGTGTGCTCGTGCGTACATGTATGTGTGTGCGTGCGTAGTCGTAAATGTGTGCTCGTGCATACATGTATGTGTGTGAGTGCTTGTGAGTGTGTGTGTGCCTGTGTGCCTGTGCGTCTCCGACACATCTTATTTTAGTAGTTCCTTGTGTAGTAAGGGTTAGTTAGGGTTCCGTCATAATAGCGTAATCGGTCACAACTCGGTCACAACTCGGGCGTAAGTTGGTCATAACAGTCCTTCCTAACAGTCCTTCCTAACAGTCCTTCCTAACAATTCTTCCTAACAGTCTTTCCTAACAGTCCTTCCTAACAGTCCTTCCTAACAGTCCTTCCTAACAGTCCTTCCTAACAGTCCTTCCTAGCAGTCCTTCCTAACAGTCCTTCCTAACAGTCCTTCCTAACAGTCCTTCATAACAGTCCTTCATAACAGTCCTTCCAAACAGTTTTTCATAACAGTATGTCGTAACAATGTGGTCACTACTTCAATTTAATCCTCGCTACAAAACCGTGCCTTCTAGTGCGCGCCATTATGAATTGTAGTCTTCCTTTGTAACTCCTATCCACTGCTGCTCTGACTTGCAGCTTTGTTTTCTCTTCCCTTTGTTGGCCTCACACACCTTTTGTGCTCCTGTTGGCTCATGTTGAGGGGGTGGAGGCGATTGGCATACACTTTTTCAACCGATTTGTCCTAGAACCAGAGTGTTTATCCCATAAATAGCGCTCCCTTCTTTGTTATCTCACCCCCTTCTTTGCATCTGCCTGGAAGCTTCGTGTGTATGCACGCCCTCTACAAATACTGCTCATATTGTGTGATGTGTAGGTGCGTGGGAGCAGAGGTGGCGGTCTGAGTCCGCCCATCCACAGCCCTGATCGTATAAAATTACTTGTGATTATTTGTATTCACGCCCTGAAACTTTGTGTGTGTGTGCTTACTGATATTATCCAATGTGTAGGTGCATGGGGGCGTAGATGGCGGTCTGAGCTGGCCCATCCACAGCCCTGATCGATCGAACGATCTGGCGTCCCATGGTTTAAATTCTGCCTTGGCAACTTTAAGTTCCTTTGACATTTTTTGGGCATCTATCTTCACTGTGTAGGTGAAGGGGGGCGTGGATGGCGGTTTGAGCTGGCTCATCCGAAATCGCGAGCGTGACCCATACAAGGACTTGGTTAAGCGTCTGGCGTACGAATTTGCGTGGGGCAACACCCGAACGGCGCCAACGTTTTCCCTCCCCTCAGAAAAAAAGAAGCAGGGGGATAAGCAGGGGGTAAAGCAGATGCAGGAGGAGGTGAAGAAGGGGTAGGGGCTGGGACTGATCCTACAATTCTCAATCACGATTAAAAGTTATATTGCTCCCTCTGTTTGCGGTAGCAGAGAGTTACGATGCACCGGTACTCTTTTTTCCGCGACTGATGCGGAAAGTGATGTTTGTCGCCTGCCTTTTTCCCCTGGGGTGCATGTACAGCAGCAGCAACTGCAACTGCAGCAGCAGCAGCAGCAGGAGTAATAATAGAAGCATGTCGAGTAGGAAGAGGAGCACAGGGGAAGGACCTGGATGCAGATTTCAAGAGGACCTGAGGCTTGGTATGGTCAGGCGGAACTTAAATAAAAAAGAGTATGGGGGTGTGTGAGCATAGAGAGACTAGCAGAGCGAGTGGTGCGCAGCTAAGAGTGAGATCCAGTGTGCCCTCCTTGGCCTCAGCTCTGGCGGCCACTGCTTGAGTGTGGAGAGGTTTTATCACGCGCATTGATTGACGACTGTTTAATTGCGGGTAGTCTGAGGTCAAGGTCAAATATGATTTGGGAGGTAAAAGAAGAGAGTGGTCAATTTTGATTCGGAGGTATAAGAAGAGAGCGTAAGTAGAGGGTGTTCCAGCCGTACAATGATATTTCTTCTCAGTCTCAATCTTGTCGTGTGCGGTACGTCGATAGTTGAGAGTTTGGCAGGTAACTTTTGTGTGTTCACCACTAAAGAGCAGTACGCTCTGCCACTTTTCTGTTCCTAATCTTGGCAACATTTGAATTCCTTTTAATGGCATTGCATAGCCAGAAGCGGGGCGTGCATACAAGGAAGGGCGGGCTACTGGAGATTGAGAGGAAAGGAGGAGAGCTTCAGAGTACTTTTGCAAAACTAGTCTTTTTTTGGCTCACTTGTGAGGGTGTGGGTTTGGGCATTTGATGTGAAAATGATGCTTTGATGGCAATAATATGTCTTTGGAAGAGTGAGTGCACGAGGAAGAGTACAGAGGAGTTTGAGCAACAAGAGAAAATAACGAGGGAGGAGAGGTACAGGGGTTTGGATTTGTGAGCATTGTATCTTTTTATTTCGAGGGTTTGTTGTCATGACAATTCATGTACCTCGTATGCATGAAAATCCCTCGTCAGAGCAAATTACCGTCACCGCAAAATATAAGGCTCAGCACAACAACTAGTCGCAGCAGGGAAATCAGTTTGCAACAGGCCTTTACATTTGAACCCTTAAAAAAAATCATGCTAACATTCCGCAAGACGTGTTGAGACAGATCCAGATGCAAATGTCTCGGCAAATAAGGAGGGGCATGCGCATTGTGATCAAAAGGCACTGCCCAGAGAGATTAATGTGTTGCCAACTTGCTGTTTGTGTCCTGTGGTTTGATCCCTCAACATCTCTCCACACTGTCCGCAATCTGTGCCTGAGACCATCAGTGAACTCTTGGACAGAAATGGAAGTACCCCGCCACAGCAGGTGGGGACCAGGAGGAGGCCATAAGACCAACAGGTGGGACGCGTCAAATAACCCTGGGCTGTATCCTTTTTCGAACAGTAGCAGCTGGGTAACACACAAGAAATGCAACATATCACTAAAAGCATGCGGGAATCACTGCCATCCCTCCTCTTGCAGCGTGATACTTTAAAGAGATGTGCAATGCATAGCCGCCATGTTTAGCTGGATTGACTAAGGATCATGGCACCATGATATGCTTGTTGAGTGCAGTGCAGCAAAAAAGAATGCCTCCAGAAAAACACAACTGTAAGCTTGTCCTTCCTCCCCTCACATTTCATACGTACAAAACATCACATAAATGGCGTTTGCTCCAGCTTTTCCCTCCAGTTCCTTCTATAACCCCTTACCCTTCTATAACATGCCATGTTGTCCTCTGCATGAACTGAGATGGGCCTCCCAACTTCCTTCCAACCAGAACTGCATTAATACGACTGGACGACAGCACTCGTGTAGGACTGGATAACAGGACTCGTGTAAACAATGTGGGTTTTCCTTTTGCTCTTAAAATTGAAAGAACTCCAGCATTAAGAACCATGACAAGCACGTATCGGGTTTGCTAATCTTCCTAACATCACAATTTCGGAATTCGTCTTAACACGAAAAAGCAAAATCCGAGTCGAATTATTATTAGTATACTTTATCGGAAAAATACATTATCAAGAACTGAGCGAGACGCACAGAGGAAGTAAGGTGCGAGTAGGATGAATCATCAGGCTCAATTGGCAAGTTATCATACTAGGCCAAATTATATGGTCGCATGCCAGTGCTGCCGATTCCTGTCGATTCCTCCGTCCAATGTGTGATAAGAATTGGCATTAAAATTCTCTGCACCTCCCTCTTGTCTGTGTCTGTCCAGGCCTGCAAGCAAGATGTCGGGAATTGAACACAAAAATTACACCTTTACCGAGGAGGGGCGGTCAGAGCGCGCCTACCTGGTGCGTTTTGAACGACAATCTGCTGTCTATTTCACCTTATTTTGTGCCTTTTGTCTGATAGGTTGATGGTTCTGCATGCTTCCATCAACCCAATAACGACAAAGGCCCAAGTCAATTTGTTCCCATTCCCGCCTGCCATGTGCCCCATTGTCAATTAATGTGTGCAATCAGCTCTTATAGAGTTTGCCCTCCAGAGTTCGATTAACTGCAAATACAAACCTGCTGATGACGTCTGCAGGCATCTGCTCACAATCAGAACAACAGTGCAGAAGCGCGGAAGCATGCAGCACAATCCTATGCACAGCTGCACAAGGAGCGAACAGGCAAGCGAGAGGACTGCTTTCTTAAAATCTGTGTTTTCGTGCGATTGCAGGGATTTATAATAATATGAAGACCCCTTTTACAAGCAACGCGCTCCTTTGGTGGTTATCAGTGAAACCTTTTCTTTTTGTTCTCACAGGAGAAGAGGTTGACCCGCAGGCGGTGTTCGATGAAGGCGAAAAATCTGTGTTGTATCAGCTGAATGAGTAACATATTTGGCCGGTAGATTTTATTTTGCTCTCTTTTACACGAAGCTGTGACCATTGTTGCAATGCATTTGTTACCTGGTCAAATTTGTTGATGCATTCATGAGACGTACTGTAAAAGTAAAAAATTGCAGGCAATGCATTCCACGTTTATTAAGAGGTCGGATTAGGGAAGATCTCCGAGATGTGGAGTCCACAGTAGGAAACAAAATGAAAACCTTCGAGATTAGGGTCCTACCCAGGTTGCAAGCTTGGCTCTGTGAAAAGTTGTTTTCAATCTTAAGGGTGTTACATAGATCTAGGTCAAAGAACTAATTCTACGCTGAAACAAGGGAAGGTAGCAAGGACAGGGCAGTAAGAGGAGGGGCCGGATGGACGAAAAAAGGAGGCAAAGGGGGAGACCCGGAAGGAAAACTGGGTTCAGGCGGAAAACATTGGAAGAAAGAAAAGAAAACTACGCAGGCAGCAAAACACTCCCTGCATCAATCAAGGAAAAGGAGACACATTGGCCTGAAGTGCCGTGAGACTCCCCCACCAAAACGTTGGATCCAAGAAAACTACAGGAAGCTGCGCGAGGAGCGGCAGAGCAAAACAGTAGGTCGACCTAAAAAACTGAGGCCTGGATACCCACACTACCAAAAGAGCATCCAGATACGAAGGCAAAAGAAGCTAGGAGCCAGCCTGGATAAGAGCAAACTAAGCCATAGTACTGATGGTGCGCCAAAACAGGCTCCAACACAAATTCCCTCTAAAGAAACTCACACCCCTCTAAAGTGCAAAACCTAGGCTTAGCTAAACAGAATAACCTTACGGCAATAAATCCTTAGGGGAGAGAGTAACATTTCGAAAAGGGCAGTAAGGGTAGAAAAGAAAAACGCTGGTAGCCCAGATTTTACTGGCATGGATAAGGATGTTGCTATGTTTCCTTGCACTGCCTGACCGATGCAAAGCCACACGACACACAACGTCCCAGCTGGATAATCAACAGAGCAAGGGCTTTTCAAAAAGGATCAAGGGATTGGGAGGCAGGGGCCGGCACACCGCCATGAGTATTGCTCAGATATTTTTGAGGGTTCGCGTCTGGTTTGGATATTTGATATTTTTGTTGCGGATGTGACGGCATGTAAGCTTAGTTTTCTTAATGAGTGCCGTGTGGCATGTAGATCAGTACTTCAAGGCTGTGCTGTTGATATGTTGTATGGCTGCTGTGAATGGTGCCTGTTGCTCCTAGTAGGATGTTATGGAGGATTTTGCGGTGTTGTTCTTTAGCCTGTTCTGCTTACTAGGTGAATAAAGTGTCCATACAGTTTCATATCCCGGGGATGTTGGATTGGCAGGGTCATCTGTTGGGCAACAGGCAGGTCTTCTTGCATGAGTGCAGATCTGGCTTGGAACATGTTTGCAGAGCTTCTATTGCTGTCGATATTGAATTGTAGGTAAGCGTGTCCTGGGAAAGTAAGAGCTAGTTTTGGATCATTTCCACCTGCTCGGCAGAGCAGTCAAATAACACCTTGTTGTTGCACAGCTGCCTACGTCTGCTTTGCTGGAAGGCCAAATATTTGTGCATCTTGTTGCAAAGGTGCTTTTGCTTGTTGTCTACCATAACCCACATCTTCGAACAATGTTTTGGATAGTGGTGCGCTGCAAGCTAGTGGTCAGGTCAGGCTTTTTAGGACCAGGGATTTTAAAGCGCCTAATCACGCAAGCACTCTGCTTTCTGATGGCAACATCTCCTTTCTTAAGCAATGTGGGAAGTGGTTTTTGCTGCCTGTGTAGTTTTTTGTTTTTCCCGAGCTTGTGGTTGTATCATCGTTGTGTGTATAGAGTACAGATGCGTATCCTGCATCCCAAAGGTGCCCTTGTGTTCAGTTCACCCAGTAGTTTAATATAAGGCAAGCAGTACAATGCTTTGACTGAAGGCCACTTCCCATGTAATCATTGTATGTTTTTCCAAGCACTCTCTTAACTCGAAGCTTCCAAGGACGACATGGCCTGAACTTGATGAATTCTGATTGCGGCAGAGACCAACTAACGGCTCCTCTCAAATTCAGGTCGCAAGTATTTTAAGCAAAACAAGACCTCATTTTCCTTGGTCTATTCGCTAGGATGTGTTTCTCGTTTTCCTTGATGCTTTCTCTTCTTCATACTGTTTCATGTTTCTCTTGGACGTTCCCCCTTTTGTTTAGCTAGGTTTGTCTGCAGGCTTAATCCAAGCTTTCGCTCAGATGCCGTCTGCGGCATATAGCAATGTAACCTTACCACCTGACGCTGGTACCATGATTCGTCATGACAAAAAAAAGTTATTATGTAGCAATGTAATTTTACCTTACCTTTCCTTAACAGCAAAACTCCATTGAACAATGTGGGTTAAATGACATCGAGATAAAAAATGCATGGCAGGAAGCCAACATAAAATAAATTTGGTACAATACATTACAGAAGGCATATTGTTGTCGACAAGCCGTCAGAAAACAGGAGGCTGTCAGTACGAGAAACATGAAGGTGACAGACGCTTGATACAAAATCTGCACAACGTATTGACAAAAACAGCAAATTATACACACAACATGCATTCAAAGCTAATACTATACTGGTTGAAGTGCACTAAATAATCAAACCCCAAATAACCACACCCATTCTATCGCTAAACAAATGGAATATTTTGGCGGCAACTCGCAGCTAAGCACGCTACAAGCTAACGCTTATATTTCTACTGCCGGACGTGCAAAAAATAGCATGTTCTGGTTAAATACAAACATGCCTATCACCAAGCTACCATTTATATACACTCCTGCGGTAGGGCGGATTGCCTTTGGCCTCTCATAAGCACATTGTGACTGTAATGCATTTCTGAACCCCACACGGCAGGACCTGAAGAGCAAGGTGACCGTGTGGCGCTGTCGTTGTTAAATCCTTTATCATCCTCGCCGCCACACCGGCTAGAGGTAAACTTACCAGGCTTTCTTGCTCAACAGCCACGTGCGTTCATCTGGCTCAAAAGGTAGTTTTTCTGCATGTCCACATCTATTCCACACCCACCAGCTTCCTTGTTCAATAGCCACGACCACTAACTCAGCTCCAATGGCATGTCTGAGCACTCCCAATTTTTCAACACATCTGCTTGAGAGCTACCTCTGGCACAGCTCATCTGGCACTACTAGCATTCCCAAGCATGCCTATATCTATTCCAAACCCACGAACTTCCTTTGCTCAAGAGCCTTCCTTTGCTCAAGAGCCTTCCTTTTCTCAAGGCCTTGCCTCATCTGGAGCTAGTGGCATTTTCAAGCGTGCCCATATCTATTCCACACCCACCAGCTTTCTTTGCTCAAGAGCCACCTCCATCTGACTGGCTCTGATGGCCCTTTTGCAGTATGTCCAGCAACGGCTCGTACACGCGCTTCTTAGCATCCATCGCCCAAATAAAGTCCAGATGCTGCAAGGACAACAGATGTGAGTGGCAACGTATTCTTCAAGCTTTCAGGTTGCAAGTCGTGTGTTTTCGTGCTCATAAGGTGCACACACAGCACGGCATCATAAATTGTGCCGAACAGTACTCGCACTGCAACCACCACAAGCTAGCACGCACAGTAACATGCCTGCGCGTGTACATACACACAATCTCACACAAGCACACACGCACAGTAACATGCCTGCGCGTGCACATACACGCAACCATCACACACAAGCACGCACAGTGACGACACTTATACACACACGCATGCACATCTGCACGTAGACGCACACGCAATCACACACAAAAGCTATAGCACGTTAGTGACACTTGCACATGCACGCGTACCCTCAAGTACACACACCCAACTGTGTGAAGACCTCTTTTTATAATTTGTTACCCATCTGTATGAAGCACGAGGACACAATGCTCAAGCACACATTTAAGCTCAAGCTTGTATACAAGCTCAAGCAAACACGCGAGCGTGCATACAAGCTCACATGTGCATACAAGTTCAAGCGTATGTGCAAGCTCACATGTGCATACAAGTTCAAGCGTACGTGCAAGCTCACATGTGCATACAAGTTCAATTTAAGCGCACAAACAAAACCAAACAGGCAGCTTACCTCGTAGTCATGGAGGTATGTATTGGACAGGACGTTGGATGGAGGAAGGTCCTCTAACAGCAGCTTAACATCTCGAGGGTTTGCAAGCATGTCCGCCCCTCCCTGCAACAAGAACATACATTGTGGAGGCCGTTGTGTGTCAGCACGCACACTCTGGCGTGGAGCTGCATAGTGAGCCGGCCTCTCCCTACAAAAAGGGGTAGGTACACTGCTGTGTACACGCATGTCCTGTCTGGAGCATTGGAAGACATATGTGCGTGGTGCTGGGTTGCCTAGTATCTTTGTACAGAAGCCTTAAGTTGTCCCAGTTCTGCATGCGTGTGCATGTATGTGTGTGGATACACGTGTATATACGACCTAGTAGCCTTCCATACAACTCCAGTGTATATATACGAGCCTTCCATACGACCTAGGAGTCTTCCATACGACCTAGGAGCCTTCCATACGACCTAGGAGCCTTCCATACGACCTAGGAGCCTTCCATACGACTCCAGTGTGTATATATACAAGCCTTCCATACGACCTAGGAGCCTATCGTGCGACCTAGGAACCTTCTATCATTCCATTCCCACAACACAAACGCGTACTGTGGGGACAGTTGTGTGTTTGTACACACGTTTAATAGTATGGAGCTGCCTATGGTAATCTCCTGAATAAAAAATATAAGAAGGCCACACAGTTCCTAGAGGAGAGCTGCAAACATGCACCCACCCTCACCTGCACCAAGCTGCATAACCTCTCCTGCACCAAGCTGCATAAATGGGGTTGGCCAAAACCATAAATATACGGTGTATATATACGGTATTTCTGGCAGGGAAGTCACCAAACATACGGTCATATACGGACCGCATAATACAGTGTAAATTTACGGTTCTAACCAATCCATAATTGCATAAAGCAGCTGACTGCCAGCTCCACCCAGAGGCCTCCCTCGACATTCGACACAGCCATCTGCTTCTTCAAAAGCAAGTAGGAGACAGCGACGGAAAAGTATGCCAAGGAGATACTGCACGATCCTTGGCATTGTACCCCGGCTCCGCTCCTCAACAGCCTATTACTTTCACCATCCGTTCTACCACCCACTGCACAGATCTGTATGCTGCCACTCCATTCACATAGCCTCCATATTCTGCCCTCTAACACCCCTCCTCAACGTTCTGCATATTTCATCACCCACTGCAAAGATCTGCACGCTTTCATGCCATTCGCATGCCCCTCACATTATGCCCTCTAACACTGATCAACGATCCGTGCATCACACCACCTGTTGCGCAGATGCTTTAGGGCATTTCAACATCTGGCTCTACAACTTCTGTGTGTATCACCTCGAAAAGGACAGTCTTATTGCTGCATCTCAAACCACCGAAATTATGCATAGCATTGATAAAAAGAAGCACAACTTCTCGCTGCGTGCTCTATCCTATAGAACACTCACCGTGGAGAGGAGGACAGCCTTCAAGCTGCATCTCGAACCATAAATACTAATACATAGGTGACGTTAACGAAAGTAATCTCGGCTTTTCTCTGCGTGTAACATCCTATGAAACACTCATCGTGGAAAGGACGGCCTTCATGCTGCACCTTAGATCATCAAACAAAATGCAGAACATTAATGAAAGAAATAAAAAAAGAAAGAAGCTCGGCCTTTCTCTGCATGCTCCATCTAACATAACATTCGCCTTAAAAAGATGGTCTAACTGCTGCGGCACGTTAACCCCTCAAACAAATGCATTGCGTAACTGCAACGAAGCGTGACCTTTTGCTTGACCGTAACTCTATCGGGACACCCACTGTGAAAAGGGAAAGCTTGACATCGCTGGGGATGTCTCCTAATTGGTAGATGGGGGGGTCCTGCTCTTGGTATTTCTTCTGGTTGCAGGTGCCCTGCCTGTTGAAAGCAAAAGTTTAATCCGAGACTGGACAAAGAGCTGATACGCAAAATGATTTTGATATTGCTGACTTTCATATTGCGTAAGTTGATGTTGCGTACTTGTTCAGGGGAAGGTGTTTGGATCTAGGTGCCCCATCTGTGTAGGAGTTAGGATCAATCCCAACCTTGAGCCTGTGTACCCTTGGGGTCAACCCCAACCCTGAGCCTGTGCACGTGTTCAAATCCTGGTCATCTTGTTTCATTTTGTTTGCAGGTGAACTGTCATTTTGGAAGAGCGGAGCATGGATATGTAGGTGAGCGTATCATATGTTACAATGGACATTTTGTTGTTGTAAGAAAACTTATCTAAAGGGTGATGTAGGGGGAAAAAAGAAATTGTGATGCACAGAGGGTGTAAAAAAACTGACTGCTCACTCCTAATTGCACACACACACAAACTTGCGCACACACATACACACAGATGCGCACACACGCATGCATGCATAAACACAAGCACGTACGCACAGGCACATATATACACACATACCTGGCCCAAGCTCCACAATTCGTGCCATAATCAAACAGACAGAACTCTGGGCGCTCAGGGTCTTTGCAACCTCTGACGGCTTGAGCCTATGTAATATGAATGATATGAGGGCAAAAGTCAGTGTGCGCACATGCAATGCACAGCTAACGATTAGGAATAGGAGGAATGTGGATTGAACCCATGTAAAGTGAAGAACGAGAAAGCAAGAGTCGATGTCAATGTACGCACATGCTATGCACTGCAGACGTCTGTAAAAGGGAGGAATACGGCATGAGCATGTGTATTACAAATGCAAAAACTAATGTCAATGTGCATACATACAATGCACGGAGAGCGTCTATAAAGGAGCACACATGCACACATGTATGGAATAGACATATATCATATATCGCACACAAGCAGCAGTATGAAACATATATAGATATATTCACACACAAGCAGTATGAAACACGTATAGATGCATCCACACACACACACACACACACACAAGCAGCTGTAGGAAAAGAACACCCTATACTGTACTCAGGATGATGTGGGTTGGATTGATTGACAGCATGGTGAACTAGTTGCATTATGCATGCATGAGTAACTATGAAGCAAGATAACCTAGAGCCAGTTTGCCACATGACCAAATGGGACTGCTTGTGTCTGTGCGTGCATTCTGTGCTGCAACATATGTGAGCATTGTATGTGCACATGTGTAAACGATTACTCCTCCCCGACACACACACACAAACACACAAACACACAAACACATAAACACACACGTGCACAAAGTGTGTCAAACAACATACATACAAACGTCCTCACACACATACACACAGATACACACACTCACAATAAACCCTCCCCTACAGAGTATACAAAAGAGATTGCAGGTGCAGGAGCAACCCCGTATATTGTATACCCATACGCAGTCCCATACACAGTCCCATACACAATCCCATACACATTTCCATACACAATCCCATACACAGCAGACTGCAGGTACAGGAGCAACCCCGTCTTGTTTGCTGCATACCAAAAGAACAGGCAGCCAAAACACTGAACACCTACACGCAAGGAATACAAAAACGCCCAGCCCTCACGTACAAAGCACGCACGCACCCAATGTGCCAAGTTTTGTACAGAGGTGCCTGAAGGCGTGTTCTGTAGGACTAGGGGCAGCCGTGCCTCCTTCGCTGCATACTTTTGTAACAAGCAGCCAAGACACTGAACAAACGCATAAAACACACACAATACATCCATACATGCGCAGTTCACACACACACACACACACATGCACACACGCACGCACCCAGTGTGCCATGTTGTGTACAGAGGTGCCTGCGGGCGTGTACCGTAGGACTAAAGGCAGCCGTGTCTCGTTTGCTGCATACTTTTGTAACAAGCAGCCAAGACACTGAACAAATGCATAAAACACACACAATACATCCATGCACGCGCAGTTCACACACACACACACACAAACACACACACACACACACACACACACACACATGCACACACGCACGCACCCAGTGTGCCATGTTGTGTACAGAGGTGCCTGCGGGCGTGTACCGTAGGTACAGTGGCAGCTGTGTTTCGTTCACTGCGTGCCTTCGATAGCCACAGATGGCGGCCAAAATGCTGCAATTGTGAACAGTGATTGTGAACAGTGATTGTGAAAAGTGATTGTGAACAGTGGTTGTGAACAGTGGTTGTGAAAAGTGGTTGTGAAAAGTGGTTGTGAAAAGTGATTATGAACAGCAATACCAGGAGTAAGCATAAGTACGTTTCTAACAGATAGGCAAAACATAATACATGCACCGTATATGAATGTAGAATTGGTGATTTTCCTGCCAAAAATACCGTATATACACCGTATATATGTATGGTTCTGGCCAACCCAAGAATAACTTTGCCGACATGGCTTTGGTACACAGTTCAAAAGGGCCATTGTAAAAGTGTACATTGGGCACAACCACAAATGGCGGCGCAGTGCACAAGCCTCCGTACACACATACGAATACACGTGCAAAGAAACACAACATTTACATGCCTGACATACATTTCTGGCCGCATAATATACAAGCCTCAGTACGCACGTACATATACGCATACGCAGGCACGCACACACGCACGCATACATACCTGACACGAAGCTCTGGCTGCTCAGTGCACAAGCCTCAGTACGCACGTACATATACGCATACGCAGGCACGCACACACGCACGCATACATACCTGACACAAAGCTCTGGCCGCACAGTGCACAAGCCTCAGTACGCACGTACATATACGCATACGCAGGCACGCACACACGCACGCATACATACCTGACACAAAGCTCTGGCCGCACAGTGCACAAGCCTCAGTACGCACGTACATATACG
>Ga0307942_1002535_pt1:0-5000 | contig 14851 bp, 16 predicted proteins | sample OrgLakmetagen175_FD_201846 | JGI IMG/M metagenome (GOLD analysis project Ga0307942, IMG submission 201846) | Saline water microbial communities from Organic Lake, Antarctica - #175 | ecosystem: Environmental > Aquatic > Non-marine Saline and Alkaline > Saline | place: Antarctica: Organic...
CGGGAGCCCTGATGCGTTGGATGTGTTTGCTAACGTGCACATGCGTCTGATGTGTTTGCTATAACCTGCACTGACGTGAGCCCTGATGCGTTGGATGTGTTTGCTAACGTGCACATGCGTCTGATGTGTTTGCTATAACCTGCACTGGCGGGAGCCCTCATGCGTCTGATGTGTTTGCTAACGTGCACATGCGTCTGATGTGTTTGCTATAACCTGCACATGCGTCTGATGTGTTTGCTAACGTGCACATGCGTCTGATGTGTTTGCTAACCTGCACTGACGGGAGCCCTGATGCATTAGATGCGTTGTGCCGCTCAAAAAGCACGATCCCACTGTTGGGGCTCTTCATGGGTTGGCTACCAGCAAAGCTGTACTCTGGCGGAGCCACACAGCACAGCACATGCACGCACACACACAAGGCAGTATGGTGAGCTTGTGCGTATGAAAGCAAGCACGACAAAGATGTCACTGAAGCAGGTGTCTGTTGCATCATGCAAGTCTGCGAGTGTGTCATCAAAGCCTATGAATGTGTCACGTAAGCCTATGAATGTGTCATATAAGTCTATGAGTGTGTCATTTTAGTTTATGAATGTGTCATGTAAGCCTATGAACTATGAATGTGTCATTTAAGCCTATGTATGTGTCATTTAAGTCTATGAGTGTGTCATTTAAATTTATGGGTGTGTCATTTAAGTCTATGAGTGTGTCATTTAAATTTATGGGTGTGTCATTTAATTCTATGAGTGTGTCATTTAAATTTATGGGTGTGTCATTTAAGTCTATGAGTGTGTCATTTAAATTTATGGGTGTGTCATTTAAGTCTATGAGTGTGTCATTTAAATTTATGGGTGTGTCATTTAAGTCTATGAGTGTGTCATTTAAATTTATGGGTATGTCATTTGTCTATGAGTGTGTCATTTAAATTTATGGGTGTGTCATTTAAGTCTATGAGTGTGTCATTTAATTTTATGGGTGTGTCATTTAAGTCTATGAGTGTGTCATTTAAATTTATGGGTGTGTCATTTAAGTCTATGAGTGTGTCATTTAAATTTATGGGTGTGTCATTTAAGTCTATGAGTGTGTCATTTTAAGTTTATGGGTGTGTCATTTAAGTCTATGGGTGTGACGTTCAAGGCTTTGACTGTTTAAGTCTATAAATGTACGCGGTTAGGTGTAGGCCTGTGTGCAGCAGCATGTAGGCCTGTAGGTGCAGGTGCAGGTGCAGGTGTAGGTGTAGGTGTAGGTGCCTATGCCTGTGCAGGTGCAGGTGTAGGTGCCTGTGCAGGTGTAGGCCTGTACGCGGTTAGGTGTAGGCCTGTGCAGCAGCGTGGTGTGTGAGCAACAATTTTGGGGCTGCTTAAGACACATGAGGATGTTGAACCCAACGTTGAGGGGTCGATGTATTTTATACACTCAGCAATTTGCGTGTGTTTGTGTGTGTGTGTGTGTATGGGTGTGTGTGGGTGTGTGTGGGTGGGTGGGGGGGGGGGGTGCAAATGGGTGTATGTATGTCTTTGTGTGTGCGTATGTGTGTATGTGTATGTGAGTGTACAATGTACAAATGGCCAAAAGAAAGCTCAAAGTACTCAAGGGAGCTCACTTATTCCAAGCCGCAGGCCTTCAGGTGACAACCAGTCGAGAGAACCAACCAAAAAGAGGAAACAGAGCTTCTCAGAAAAGCAGGAAATGGTAAAGGGGCAGAGCTCTGTGTAGGAGAGTGCACATGTCTGTACGTATGCTGGCATGTGTGTTTGTACGTATGTTTGCATGTGTGTACGCATGTGTGTATGCGTGTATGTGAGTGCCAATATGGAGCGAGAGTGTTGGCTTCATTTCACTTTATGTTCCTGACCTCCGCATGCCGGAATTTTGGAAGTGCATTAAGACTAGGGTACAAGGCACCCCCATAATATGATTATTATAAACATATAATAAGATATTATCATGTTTTACGGATTTCGTATGATACTATGTTTTCCGCATAATATTACATTTCTTCATAGCATTATTATATTTTTAAATGATGCTCAGCGCGCTGCAGACGCATATTAACAAATGACGGGGGAACCATTTGGGACAGAACGGGTCAAGTATCGACAGAAGCTCCTGGGGACCTGCTACACCCCGCTGGAACTCAACAGCGAAGAAGCAGATAGACCATTGCAGACTTTCAACTATGATGCAGTCATCATTGACCAGGAGCATTCGCCTTGTGCCCTGAAGTGCCAGCGTTGCAACCACCTCATTAGCCCTTGCAACTCATCCCGGTCAATCAAGCAGCATTCCAGCATCCAAGCAGCAGCAGGACTGCCACAAGGAGCTCATGCGCTTTGTCATTGATGCTGAGCTCACATCCAAGAAGCAGGACAACCCCCGAAGGGCCAGCAGGGGTCAGCGGAATGCAGCTTGAAATGGCGGCCTTGGTTTGAATTTGAGCAGCAGTCACACCAGCCGTCTTTTTTTAGTTTGTTTGGCAGCCTTAGACAATGGGCAACCAGCAACTCAAACAAATTGTTTGAAACAACTCAAACAACGGACCCATTCTTTGTGTGAACTTCTGGCATTTCCTTCCTCATTTGACGACATTCTTCTCTACCAATCCTTGCACGGTTCTCACCAATCAACTCCTTGGGTCCAAAAAAATCCCAGAATGCACAGTCTGGGTTGAATTCCTGAGAATATTATAATACTATGATAACTATGATGATATCATATGATATCAAATGATATGGGGAAAATATCATATTATGACTTGCACCCTAATTAAGGCAGATACAGAACAGAGGGTGGCATACCTGGCATACAAAGACAGATCGAGAGATTTTACTTTTTTATGTCACTGACACAACACAGAACAGAGGGTGGCGTACCTGGCATACGAAGACCAGATTGAGAGATGTTACTTTTTTATGTCACTGACACAACATAGAACAGAGGGTGGCGTACCTGGCTTGGAAAGGAAGATGCCTAGTGAGGGGTTACTGTCAGGCCTGCTACCAGCTGCTTGTCGTGTGGGGGATAAGGGTGTGCCCTCAAATAAGCTGTTGCTGCCCCTCTGCGTGCACGCCCGTGGAAAGAAAGCCATATTTGCACACACACATACGGTTGATGCACGCACACATATGATTGATGCACACACACATATGGTTGATGCACACACACATATGGTTGGTGCACACACGCATGGATGAAGCACACACACATACAGACACATGCTTGATTTCAGGAGATCTGAACAGAGTATTGAGGGGGAAATTGGGAAAGAGCAGTTGGCCCTAACCGGCAGTTGATTGTCATCAAAAAAGAGAGACACATCAGGCTTGTTAAACCCATCTTGTATGCTGCATCAACTCAGCTGCACACATACACACCGTATTGACAGATTCGGAGCCAACCCTAGGAGCGCCCCTACCCATCTGTGCGTAAACAAAAGCATGTACCTATTACACAGATACAACTCTACATCGACACTACCTCCGTCCCTTCGACTCTGCAGCAGTTTGGTGCACACGCAGCTCCAGGGTCCTATGCTGCTACGCGTGCATCTGAAATCAAACAGATCATCTGAAACCAAGCAGTTCATCTGAAATCAAGTAGATCATCTGAAATCAAGCAGATCATCTGGAATCAAGCAGATCATCTGAAATCAAGCAGATCATCTGGAATCAAGCAGATCATCTGGAATCAAGCAGATCATCTGAAATCAAGCAGATCATCTGGAATCAAGCAGTTCATCTGAAATCAAGCAGATCATCTGAAATCAAGCAGATCATCTGAAATTAAGTAGATCATCTGAATTCAAGCAGATCATCTGAATTCAAGCAGATCATCTGGAATCAAGCAGATCATCAGAAATCAAGCAGATCATCTGAGATCAAGCAGATCATCTGAAATCAAGCAGATCATCTGAAAATAAGTAGATCATCTGAAATCAAGCAGATCATCTGAATTCAAGCAGATTATCTGAATTCAAGGAGATCATCTGAAATCAAGCAGATCATCTGGAATCAAGCAGATCAACAGAAATCAAGCAGATCATCTGAAATCAAGCAGATCATCTGAAAATAAGTAGATCATCTGAAATCAAGCAGAGTGATCACGCTTGGCTTGCAAACTCGCCTGCACCCCATAACTTGTCCATGTCCTGGTCCTCCTACGCATGCTGCGTTTGGTAGAGACGTGGCACGCGTCCCAAAGCTAAAACAAGATTTTGTTGCAACCCTCAATCTGAAACATGATTCTGTTTGCGTGTCAACCCTCAATCAAAAAAAAAAAGACATCGCGGTTACCTAGGGATGGCCAGAGTCATATACGTGCACCGTATGTGACGGACTATTTGTTAGTTTCCCTGCCAAAAATAATATGTATATATACACCGAATACACCGAATACATATATACACCGAATACATTTGGTCCTGACCAATCCTGCAGTTACCAGCTCTCTATCTTGTCTCCTCCTTTTCTTGGTATGATAATGTTGAATTGCTGCTCCTGAGCCGCATCTGAGGCATTTACTCCTTGAGATCAAAGAATGCTCATTCCACATCCCCCGTTGATCTTAGGGTATATTATAGTCAGCTGTTGGTTTGTTTCCAGTATCTGCGGTCACCTGCACTCTTTGTGCGCGCACCTTGACATTCCTCTGCTGCTGCTCGTGCTGCTTGGAATGCCAAGCACGTAGCGCGTTGGTGTGGTCGTCCAGTGCGCCCGTGATGTGGTAGTTGTCCAGCAATATGTTTATGGGGTCCTGGGAGGAGTGTGTATGCATATGTGTGTCCAGCAATATGTGTATGGGGTCCTGGGAGGAGTGTGCATGGTGCATGCGTATGTGTGTGTATGTGTGTAGGTATGCGTGTATGTTTGAATGTGTGTATGTGTGTATTTGTGAGTACATGCTGGCCAAGAGGGGAGCCAAGTGTGTTGACGACGCAATACAACAGAAATGCCTTTTTGAGCAGCAACCTCCACTGGCTCAGCATTTGGGGCGTTTGGTTCCAC
>Ga0307942_1002535_pt1:10000-14851 | contig 14851 bp, 16 predicted proteins | sample OrgLakmetagen175_FD_201846 | JGI IMG/M metagenome (GOLD analysis project Ga0307942, IMG submission 201846) | Saline water microbial communities from Organic Lake, Antarctica - #175 | ecosystem: Environmental > Aquatic > Non-marine Saline and Alkaline > Saline | place: Antarctica...
TGATTTCGTACCTGCATCCGAGCAAAGTTTACATTTTATCACGTTCAACAGGATTTGTTCTTCTTCTCTGTATGTGATGAGGATAGATACATGTATGCTATGTATGCCCCACCTTCTCAGTATCTTTTTGTCCTGTTGTGCCTTAGAGTATGACAAGCCTTGCTCAAACGCTGTGTGCCTTCATTCCAGGGCGGCCCTGACCCATGCTCAAACCAAATGTGAATTTTTTTGTTTTTGTTTTGCACCATGTTCATACTGTTCTGCTAAAAACATTTGAGATGCAAACTTTGTACTTTGAACTGTGCTTGAATTGTGCCTTCATTCCAGGGCCTCTTTGACATGCTCAAAACGAACGTGAAGTATGCATTTTGCACCTTAATTTATCTTCATTCCGAGGTGGCTCCAATCCATGCTCAAAGCATGTGTAATTATGAACTCCAATGTTTTACATTGTGCCTACATTTCAGGGCAGCTCCAGTGGACCCACGCTCAGGACACCTACAGCCTCCTCCCCGATGGAGCTTACTGCAGGTGAAGATTAAGTGCAGAATTTATGTGCTCTTTGTGCCATTACGTGCTCTATGTGCTCTTGCGTGTGATTTAAAGAGTGCATCCTGCAGACTTGGCCTCCTCTTTGTTGGAGCCTCTTTCAGGTAAGCAGTGGAAGCGTTCGCAGTTTGAGCACATGGTTTCTTCTGTGCAGGAGGCTCATGGCTGTGATGGCCTGTTGTTGGTGAGAAAAGATTACATCCTCTGTGTGCGTTGTCTCTTAACAGAAAGTAGTGTTTGTTTTCTTGGTGAGTCTGATACAGGGCAGGTTCTTAAGTGGATTTGAGCCTTTCTCTGCAGCAAGCAGAGGGTTAGAAAGAGAGTATAAGGGCTAGAGAGATTTGGTATTATCGATGAGATGCTCAACACAGAGACACATACACACCCATGCGCGAGCAAACACCCACCCACCCACACACACCCACACACGCACACATACGCAGGTTACCACGTGGCCCCCTCACACTTATCCATGGCAGTCCTACAGCGCAGATCCGCACGGATCCAGGCATGCGCACCGCTTCACAGCGCACACAGGTAAGTTTATTGTGCATACACAAGTGATTGAACATTGTGCATCAGTGCTCAAAGGAGTGGTGACTGTAATTCATGGTAGCTGGTAAAGTGCACCTGAGTGCAGCGCATGAAATGAGCACCACTTCACAGTGCACACAGGTGAGAGAGGATTGTGTTCATGCTTCGGTATGATAAAAGATAAAAGAAATGGAGAAGGGCAAAAAAGTTAAGCTGCAGCTCGAAGGTGTGTGAGTTGCAACCAACTTTTGATCCGCTATGCTACCAGGGTATGACCTCAGATGAGCACATTTAAAGCTCTCTGCGTGTGGTAACCTCTCTAACCCCTCTTGCCTTGGTGCTCTTCATACGTGCTACAGGGCGCATCGACTTTGCCGCATGGGGAGGTGGTCATGCTGAGCACTTCCAAGCTCTGTATGCAGTGTTCTTCTTACCCCTTTAGGATTTGCTATCTTCAAAAGCTATTTTAATGTTGTCAAGTATGCTGCAGGGTGCATCGGCTTTGCTGCAATGAGGACGCGGCCATGCTGAGCACTTTAAAGCTCTGTATGCAGTGTCCTTCTGAGCTTTCTTGGCTTTGCTATCTTCATACGCTGCAGGGTGCATCACAGCTCTGCCACACAAGGAGGTGACCATGCTGAACACTTTCGACCTATCTTGTGTGTTTTTTAACCAATCTTATTCCCTCTTCATACGCTGTTAATACTATCAAATAGGGTGCACCGGCTCTGCCGCATGAGGACGCGGCCATGCTGAGCCATTCTTCCCTAGAGGCCTGCAGCAAACGCTCCTCATTCTATGTATCTTTGTAATCCCTCTTATCTGCTTTCGTACAAATTACATGCACTCTCATTTGCCAGGGCGCATCAGCTCTACCGCATGAGGAGGCAGCCATGCTGAGCCATTCTGCATTAGAGGCTGCAGCAAATGCTGGGGATGAGGGTGGAGGGCCTAAAGGACGGCGCAAGTGAGTGTGATTCGCTTTACCTGCATAAACCTGTGTTTTAAATCTTAAAAGGGCAACTGTGCCAATCTCTGGCTTGGTGCCAATACCTGGCTTGGCTTTTCTTTTCTCCTCCTTTTTCAGTGGCTTTAAAATGAGAAGATGACCTTCACATCTTGTATCATTCTTGTTCAACGTGACTCCCACTTGTCCTTGTTCCCAAATCTTAGGGCGTCTCGAGGCGCATCTGTGGCCATTGCTGCTACCGTGAAAGAGGAGCTAGCAGAGGAGGACGAAGGAGATGGAGGGGTGGGTAGAGGCAGTAGAAAACGTGCAAGGGGATGATGATGATGATGATGATGATGATGAAGATGTGTGTGTGTGTGTGCTGGCATACATCTCTGCTACCATTGCTGCTTCCGTGAAAGATGAGCTAGCAGAGGAGGACAGAGAGGTTAGATGTAGTAGAAAATGTTCAAGGGGGTGTTGTGTGCAAGCCCCTGTTGCCATTGCCACTACCGTGAAAGAGGAGCTTGCAGTGGAGGATGGAGGGGATGGAGGGGGGGGTTGAGGCAGTAGAAAATGTGCAAAAGGATGAAGTGTGTGTTGTGTAGGCCTCTGCTCATATTGCTGCTACCGTGAAAGAGGAGCTTGCAGAGGAGGATGGAGGGGGAGGTAGAGGCAGTAGGAAACGTGCAAGGAGATAAAGTGCGTGTGTACAGGCCTTTTCTGCCATTGCTGCCACCACAAAGGAGGAGCTAGCAGAGGATGATGGAAGAGATTGAGGGGGAGATAGAGGCAGAAGAAAACGTGCAAGGGGATAAAGTGTGCGTGCAGGAGTTGCAGGTGCAAGGATGAGGAGATAGACAAGCAGTCAAAGGAATTCCTTTCTGACACACAGAACAGCACTAGACCAAATAGGCTGCTGTCTTATCAGCAACACTGTTATGCAGCTACACCGCTCTTTTTATCAGCAACACTGTTATACAGCTACACCGCTGTTTGATCAGCAACACTGTTACATAGCTACACTGCTGTTTTATCAGCTACAAGTGTGCCTGTACCCTATCACTGTTCTTTAGTTTGGCCTTCTGCTGCTTGACTGCTGCAAAGCTTGACAGTCCTTGCTTGGTTACTTAGGGTGGATGATAACTGAGAGGCGGGTGCGTTTGGTACGTGTCTGAGGCTTGGACTGAAGGCAAGCTGTGATTGCAGGGGACAGCTTGCGTACTTATGAACAAATATCTTGCTCAAAATTCAATTCGACGGGCCCAATTCAACCATCAAAATTCAAATTCAGGAACAGGCTTTATATGTCCAGTCAATTGTTATTTGGCCGACCCTTTAAGAAGCAATAGATGCTGTGGAAGCCTCTCCTTAAGAGTTCATCTAATGAGTTCAGATTCTTAACGGAGAGCATGCTCGTAGCCGAGGTAAATGTACGATGTCCTCCACCGCTGCAAGAGCTTCACTGCCATCCACATGGCAATTGCAAGCGCAGCAGCAGCAAGAGCCACAGTTTGAAGGCCAGAGGGCAGCAGCAAGTCGACCTGCGTGTTTCAAACGAGAGTGGCCATGTTAATTATAATGACATATTTTCTTTAGAGCAGGCACAGGCGATCAGTAAGTATAAATAATTGAATTGAAATGGCTGATTCTTTCTGATGGAGACACTCATTGCATTCTTAAGCCTTTATTCAGATAAAAAGCATAAGTAACCCAAATCAATAGCGCTGAAGGGGAAAGAGATGGTACCTCATTGCCAGGAAATAGATTAGCACTGGAGACACCCAAGGCATGGAACAGCTTGTGTGCGCAGGCTGTGCTCGCCATGAAATGCACCTGTGTGTGTACGATAAACACTATTTTGAAATACACACGGCAGTTCTTAGGAATTTGGACACGCACATGGTAATGCAAAATGTGTGTAAGAGGAAGCATTCATTCTTTTCTGAATGTAAATGTATGAGCATTTTTAATTGATCCTTGTTACACCAGATACTCCATTCAAGCATTGACATGATGAATGAGCATCTCACAGGATAGCAACTGCATTCATTGAAGCATGCACAGGAATGGCCACATCAAGACTCACACAGCAGCAAACAATGAAATGGAACAGCACCGCACCAGGGCAGACACAGCTGTGATTGCCGCAACAAAGCCCACTGCTGTACACACAGGAATAGCCACATCAAGTGCACGCAGCGCGGCAAGGCAGTGCTGGCAGGAGCGGGTGTGCTGTGTGTACCTGTCCAAAATCTGCAGAGGAAAAGAGGAGGGACAGACATACCTCCCAGTTTTATGAATGATGAGGAAAGGGAGTGCTGGCAGGAGCGGGTGCTGTGTTTACCTGTCCAGAATCTCTGCAGGGAAGAAAGAAAAAAGAGAGAATGGGATAGAAAATGGGAAACCGTGTGTGTGTGTTGCAGCATTTGAAAAGAAAAAAGAAGAGGAGGGGCACATCAGCAAAGTAGTAAAGCAACACACAAAAATAAAACTGTTGTGCTCAACGGCTGCGTGCCTTCTTCTCCATCCGCTAAAGCATAAGGTTGTGAGCGTTAGCTTCCATGCAGCAAGATGGCGTTGGGTTGGGCTATTTTGGCTATTTTGATTGACTAGATTGAGCAGATCTGCAGTCCAGGGCCGCAAGGAACAAATTCATGCCCTTAACCCCAATGCAAGAAAGCAGTCGGGTGGTGGTTGGTATGGATGGTTACAATGGTTACAATGGGGGGTGACCTTCAGCCAGGTAGTTTGGCTGATCGGCTGCTGACTGGTCTCGGCCAGCCACAAATAAATCCATAAGCTCAGAAAGAAAAAGA
>Ga0307942_1002537_pt1 | contig 14845 bp, 16 predicted proteins | sample OrgLakmetagen175_FD_201846 | JGI IMG/M metagenome (GOLD analysis project Ga0307942, IMG submission 201846) | Saline water microbial communities from Organic Lake, Antarctica - #175 | ecosystem: Environmental > Aquatic > Non-marine Saline and Alkaline > Saline | place: Antarctica: Organic Lake...
ATATGTGACGTGTGGCTGCCTGTTGTTTCTAACCTCCCCCGAATTCCAATTCCGCTAATGAACACGTTTTTCCCGTTTTTCCCGGCGCTTTTGAGACTCATAAGCGCGCTTCTGAGGCTCATAAGCGCGCTTCTGAGGCTCATAAGCGCGCTTATGCGACTCATAAGCGCGCTTGGAAACAACACTGCTTTTGGCGCTTATGAACACGTTTTCCCCGTTTTTCCCGGCGCTTATAAAGCTCAAAAGCGCGCTTCTGAAGCTCATAAGCGCGCTTCTGAGATTCATAAGCGCGCTTGCCAACAACACGCCAAATATTTTGCTTAAAATTTTGACGCTTATGAACACGTTTTTCCCGTTTTTCCCGGCGTTTGTGAGGCCCATAAGCGCGCTTCGGAGACTCATAAGCCCGCATAATAAGCGCGCTTATGAGATTTATAACCGCGCTGCGCTTATAATATTATTAAGCGCGCTTGCCTACAACACTACTTTTGGCGCATGAACCCGTTTTTCCCGTTTTTCCTGGCGCTTGTGAGGCTCATAAGCGCGCTTTTGAGTTTCTTAAATGCGTTTATGATCACCATAAACACGCTTCTGGATATTGAGAGCGTAGACAGATACAAACTGCCTCCTGCTTTGTTTTGGAGGTTGCAAGCACATTCTTGGGACAACACTGCTGCAGTTCTAGCGGCAGGACCGGGAAACAAGCCCTTTAAAAAATGAGTTATGCTCATCATAAGCGCGTTTCTGAACTTCAGAAAGGCGCTTCTGAATTTCAAAAACGCGGTGAAAATGCGCTTCCCGGAATCCGGCCCAAACAGCCCCTTTCTGCTTCTGATAATCAAAACATATTATAACACACCCAAAACAAGCCATCCCCGCTAAAACAAAGGCCTTACAGGACCGTTTGGAATGCCTCAAAATCTTCGCGTTCACGTTTCTGGTTCATAAACGCGTTTCTGAAGCTCAGAAACGCGTTGATAACGCGAGGCTTTTTGACAGTGGACCCTCAAGTAGCGACCTTATAGGGTTCGTGTTAACTCACTTCCTTTAAGCAATATTGTGACTTATAAGAAAACGTGGGCCAGACGGTTTTCTTGGACTTTAAGAACTTGGGACATGGTTCCTGTAAGCCCAGTAGTTTGTAAGAGCGTCAGCAGGCTGCCAAGAGTTGTGATCATCAGTGTACCCTTGCCAATTGACATAGTTTTCTTATTGTACTTTGGTTTCTTTGGCTTGCGCTTTTTGTGGCACGGTGTACAATGACTTCGATATCACGGTGGTTTAGAAATTGTTCCACGCCAAACCATTCTTTGCCTTCTACCACCGTTGGTAGTGGGGGTGGTCATATGTTCAAATCTCTGAAGTCTGGATTAATCAGACACATGGAAGACATATTGCACGTGCATGGTTTCCGGAAGGTCCAGCTTAAATGCCACCGGTGCTGAATATCCTGGTTCTTCCACGCTAGGCCTGTGACGGCTAGCATGGTCTATGATAGTGAAGGGACCGATCCACGGAGATAAGAATTTAGGTGTACCACCAAGGTTTCTATGCCTGATGTTTTTAGAACTAAGAAGTGCCTCATTTTCAATTGTGAAAGCGACATGGCGTCTATTTTGGTCAGCATACTTCTTCGTCGTTGTTGAGCAGCCTTCAAAGCTTTCTTAGCGTTTAAGAGAGCTTCTTGCATTTTGTTAGCAAAGGCTTGTGCAGCAGGAACCTTAGGGTTTACCAAAACCCTTGTTTAATGCTAAGAGGTAGGTGGGTCCTTGAAATTGTTGAGGCGGAAGGGTGTTGTATTAATAGACTCTTGATGTGAGTTATTTGTAGCAAAGTTTGCCATAGCTATATGTTCGTCCCAATCTGTGTGGTGAGGAGCCACATAATGCCTCAAGGTGTCTTCTAGGGTTCTATTCATTCTTTCCGTCTGGTCATCAGTTTGTGGATGGTAGGCAGTAGAAAAGCGTTGTTGAGTTCCCAAGATTTCAAGGAGAGCTGTCATGAAGTTACCTTTAAAGCGAGGATCTCTCTTGCTCACAATGGCATTAGGAATCCCATGGTTTTTCACCACGTACTTGCGGGATGTTCCTTCTCCTGTTCCTTGTACTTTGGTAGGGATAAGGTGTGTCATTTTAGACAACTTGTCCACCACCACTAAGAGTGCAGTGTGCCCGTTATTCGTTTTCGGTAGTTGCATGATAAAACCCTTGGTCACTACTTCCCACGTGTGTTTGGATAAAGGTAGAGGCTGCAGCATCCCTGCCGGCTTTTGAGTAGAGCTTTTGTTAACCTACTAAGAGTGACAATGCTTCACATGATCGGTCACGTCTTTGAGGAGATCCGGCCATCAAAAGTGTTTTTGAACTGCCTTCTTTGTTTTCGTGATTCCGCCTTGTCCGTACATTGGAAAAACGTGCTTCCATTATGGGAAGCTTGATCCCTTTTATATCTGGCACCATTGTGTAAAAAACAATAATCGTCTCATATATATTCAAAGTACCTTCCGGTATCTCAGTATAAAAAGGTGAAGTTATTGGCTGTTGGACCTCGTGTAAAGGAGAAATATTTCCCCCCCTTGAAATCCTGGGCCCTCAGGTAATACAGTAGAACCAGCAGCATTGCGCAAGTTAGTACGCCATGCCTTTGAAGGTTGGGCTTCCTGTGGTCCTTAGAGAGCTGAAAGCATGCTTGTGGGGAGTTATGTGGTGCGTTGCTGCCCCATCCACCACCCACTCGTTGGATGCGCTGCTTGCTGCAACATAAGTGTTTGCAATGTCGGTCACTGTATCGCCTGCTGCTGATTCTGCTGACCTGCAGAGTGCTCTATGCTGCTGGCCAGATGGTCACCTGCGAGTCAGGCTCTCAGTCAGGGTGTTTGCTGCCCCCTGCCCCTCAAACCAATGAGATCGCTCCTGGCCATTTGATCTCACGCAAGTAGCAGGCCCACCGACAGTAGCAGGAAAGGGCACAGTGAGGCTAGCAGTGAAGCAGCCGCAGAAGCAGCCACAGATCTTGGAGCTGCGAGAAGTGCTCTGGGTGCCTACAGCAGGGTGCCAGCTGTTCAGTGAGATCAGGACACAGCGAGCAGGAGCGAGGGTGAGTGCAAAAGGGGAGAGCAGGCAGATCAAATGGCCAGGAGGCGTATGCATTCGTCCGCAGCTAGGTGCCAGCAGCAATCCCATACACACCAATCTCTTCACATTCATAGCAGAAAGCAACAACTCCCATGCACACCAAGCAGCTCTAGCATGCACAGGCCAGCAATCAGGAGCACAGCTGTGGCACAGGCGGCTGGGCCACCTCAGTCCAACCAGCATGTCTCTGCTCCCAGGTATGGCGCCAGGTACTCAACTCAGTCAGCAGCAGGGAGAGCATACAGGAAGCAGCAAATATGCAGAGCTCGTGGGCTGCGTCTCCAGTACGGTGCTCAGCACTCACGCCCAAAACTGGCTCTTCTGTCAAGCTTCATGGCAGCCCCCACAGATCAGCACTGGGTTGCAGTTCAAGGTGTGTTACAATACTTTGGTAGCAGTAAGTCAGCTGGGATTCTCTACCAGGGGGAGCCAGGCAGTCGCAGCAGCTTCAGCAGCCAGGTGGTTGGATTTGGTGGTGCGAGTCTCGGAGGATGTCCTGACACAGGGCGCAGCACAGAGGGTTACGTGTTCATGCTGTTTGGTGAAGCAGTGGGATGGAAGAGCAAGAGGCAGCAGCGTGTCACACGCAGCACAGCAGCCAGTGAGTACCTAGCAGCAGCATCCCTCGTTGCAGAAGGCTGAGAAAATTGCAGCAGGACATGCAGTTGGGAGGAAGCAGTAACAGCAGCAGCTCTAGTTTCACACCAGCTTTACACACAACGCAGCAGCCCTCTCCATTCTCCACAATCCCATCCAGACCAAGGGCACCAAGCAAATTGATCTGGCCTACCACTTTGCAAGGGAACGCTTGTACCCAGCAGCAGGAGATCACCTTTAGCCAAGTATCCACGGAGCGCAATATGGCAGATGTGATGACCAAGCCGCTTCAGCCAGAGCGCTTCCATAGCTTGCTCCGACAGATTGGGTATGTTAGCTTAGGCTAGTTAAGCAGCAGCCCGATTGCAAACGCACAGACACAGACTTGTGTCCAGACAATCAAGGGCGTACAATAAAGACGTTTGTGTGATGTCTGCCCCTTGCCCTTGGGGGGGACTGTTAACTGCTGAGAATGTATGCAAGGCCAAGGAGCAGACAGAGACATGTATGATGAGTATATGCTATGAAACACTGAATAGTTCTTCAGAGATGTTTGTATGCACTTGTGTATTAAATAGGCAACCAGGCTGCAATCTTTTACGAAGGAACTTTCTTTGAGAACTTTTCCTGCAAATTTTCGTCGGTTCTTGGCCTTATAGAAAGAAAAGAAAAACTACGCAGGCAGTGAAAACCACTCTCCGCATTAATTAAGAAAAAGGAGCCACTTTGGTACCGAGTACCGTAAAGCTCTTCCACCGCGAAGAGGAAAGGAAAAATTAATGGAAATCAGGAGGGTTGCAGGCTTGGCCTGAAATTGGCTCCTGATGATAGTTGATAACAGTACTGGAAAGGGCACGTCTGGTAATATGGACAAGTTTAGCAGTAAACTTCACAGAGTGCACATGGAGCTTGGAGGCAAGCTTCTTAGCTCTTTGAGAATCGAGCCCCAGTTCCTTGAAATGCTTCAGAGTGTGAGTGTTGTAGATGGTGCCGCTCACACCCAAAAGGATGATGTGAAGAGTAACAGAGGCTCCTTGGAGAATGTTGCAAAGGTCTTTGTGCTGTTCCTTCGCGGCGTTCAGCTGGCTCTGAGGTCTGGTGTCCTCACAGTACTTGATCTCGACAAGGTGGATGTCACGCCGATGTTTGCTGAGGTCTTTAGGTCGGTGCTGTCTGGGGCTGGTGGCTTTACTGGTGGCTGGCGGTGCTGCTGAGGCCTGTATAGATATATCTGTAATATCACGACGATTAGATTAAACTAAGCACATGTGTACAGTTCTTTGAATAGATTCAACAACTTTACAATGAAGAAGGTCTGACATGCTGACATGCAGCTGAGTAGAAGATCCATGAAAGCTGGTCAGCCCATATTCTTTCTGCCATGGATGGTCTGACACAATCGTGTGCCTTTAACAAAAGCTGCAAAACTGTGAACCGATTGATCTCAGCCGTTTTGTCGTAGACCTCAGGGAGAGACACTTGGAGTACTGGACACCTTATTCTGAAACTCATCCGAGAGAACACAACAGCAAACGCTCTAACTGTCACCAATGGCGTGCTCTTCCTACCAAAAGGGGGGCTCTGGTCACTCATTCGCCTTACATCCTTCCCAAATACATGTTTCTCTACCTGCCTCGTGATGTCATCCCTAGTATAGCTCGTTTCAGACTTGTGTTTACACCCTAGGTTTTGAGACAGCGACATGGAATCAAAGTTATTCTCCCACATATGACCTCGTGTGAAGTATCAATGATGTCCAAGATGCATGTTCCTTTCCATGCGCCAATTCCCATTGATTTCTCTCCGCAGGAATTATGCATCTCTGTCCCCCAATAGGGGCCCACGATGTGTTTGCTTTTTTAAACCAGAATGATAAACCAGAATGATTTTTTCCTCCGTGAATAATCTTATGAAAAGGCTAGCAGTCGCACTTCTTGACTGAAGGCCTTTTTTATAATCCTTGTAAAACTTAAGTTTGCTTCGCTCCATTCTAGGTTGTAGCTTTTGTACTGGAGTTGTCGCTTTGTTTTTGACAGAAGGAAGGGCTTGTTCAAGGTAGTGGTATTTACGTTCCTAATCCTGTTCAGGTCGTGGTATTTCCGTTCCTGTGCAGAAGACCCCTGGAAATGTTCCTGTTTTTGATGTTGGCGGTGCCACCCTTCATCACAAAGATCTTTTAGGAATTTGGGCATGGTTTTCTATAGGACCTTAAACATGGCTAAGTCTGCTGAACACGCGGCCCGTCCTTTTCTTGCCTCTGCCTATAGGATACGTAGATTTGTGCGTGAACACGCTTTGGCAGACAGGCCACACACTTCTTTGTGGCCCGCTAAGACGTATGTTATTCCTGCTGGCATGTATGGTAGTCAAGTATGGGGTACTGGATTCATGCAGGCAGGCAGGGAGTTCTCTAGCTCGCTGTCTACGCTTATATGCGCAATACAAGTAGATTTCGCTTGCGTGCGCATACTTTGAAAGTTGAGGCAGCAGCGTGGCTTGAAGATGGTTCTCGCGCATGTGACCAATGTCCTGGTGAAGATGAACATGTTCCGAACGAGGTGCATGCTCTTTTAGTTTGCCAAGACCATCGAGTTTGTGAGCTGAGGAAATACTTTTCCTTTCTGTTTTCACCTTTTTTTGAGGTCTTTTCAGCAGCCCAACCCTTTTTGCTGCAACAGGTCAACAACCAACTTGTTCATGATTTCCTTTCTCAGCAGAACAATAGACTTTTTCTTTTTCTTTCTGAGCTTATGGATTTATTTGTGGCTGGCCGAGACCAGTCAGCAGCCGATCAGCCAAACTACCTGGCTGAAGGTCACCCCCCATTGTAACCATAACCATTGTAGCCATTAGTATTTGTGGCTGGCCGAGACCAGTCAGCAGCCGATCAGCCAAACAACCTGGCTGAAGGTCACCCCCCATTGTAACCATTGTAACCTGCAGAAGACCCCTGGAGATGTAGACAACGAAAAGAAAAAAGAAAAACTACGCAGGCAGTGAGAACCACTCCCCACTTAAAATAAGGAAAAGGAGCCACTTTGGTACCGAGTACCGTAAAGCTCCTCCACCACAAAAAGGAAAGGAAAATCAATGGGGATTCGAGAGGGTTGCAGGCTTGGCCTGAAACTGGCTCCTGGTGAGAGTTGATAACAGTACTGGAAAGGGCACGAAGACAATGATTACACAATATCCGAAGTAAACCGTAACATTCATCCTGCGACGTTGTTGGAGTGTTCTATCAAACAAACAGACAACTTGGAAAGTTATAATCAACCTAATTTCAACATAAACGAGAAATATTCAAAAAAACTCAACGTGTCAGTACACCTGTCTTAGTGTTAAGCTGTACCAATTCTAGGTAATTGTGTATGCACAAGACAGCAATAGCCTTCACACTCTTCAATGGCATGTCTAGAATTCAGGAGCAGTGATTTATGTTCCACAAGCTGTATCACAGGCAATTCATTGCATAAACATGCCTACATTTCTCTGCTACTGCATTTCCGCTCCCATCTCCAGCATGGCAAGGGCGACACGCTGCCCACCTGCCTTCACACCTTCCTGCAACCCGGCACCTGCAAATTATCACATTCAAATACTTTGCAGTGATATCACTTCTGCATCACATCTTGTCCAAGTTGGGCAGATCAGACTGAAGACTAAAGAAGAGAGCAAATAGTCCTAAAAAATGTCAGCGCAGTGCAAAGGCAGAAGGGCTCTGACCTGTGAGCTGGGCCTTCAAACTGGGGATGCAATTGCTCAGCCGATCTTTGGAGGTAGGTCCAAACTCCAATGCAGAACTAGCTCTTGCGTCCTGGGCCAGGCATATCAAGCCCTTGCTTTGTAACGCTAGCAGCTCAAAGAAGCACCTGGGTTGAGTTGCAGAGAGTGTTTACATCAGCAGCACAAAGCCTTGCTTGTGCTTGCTTATCAAACAGAGTACGCTTGTTGTTTATTTTAGGGGGAGAACCTAGGGCATACAACCCTGAGCATTTGCTCTTGCGTTTGGAAACAAAATTGTCAGCCATTTCAACAAAACTTGTTATATATAGCATGTTACGTGCTTGGAACGAGGCCTTGTACTGCACATAGATTGTTAAGAATTATCATTTATAATTTGAATGCTCAGAGAGCTGTGGCCTAAGCCGACTCAAGTAGATACAACAGGTTTAATTACCTGAAAATGATGGATGGAATGCTGCAAGCAGTGGGGCTGGAATAATTGGGCGGCCTTTGGCAATGCAATTTAGTTCCTACAAGCATACCCTAAACCCTAACCCTTTCTCCCCCCATACATGCAAGCAGAAGTGCCAAAAACAAGTAATGCAATCTGCAGCTTGCTCGTCCACATGCATGCGCACATGTACTCACACTCGCAAACACATGTGTTTGTTTTTGGCAAGCACATGTGCCAAAAACTACAGAAAGAGAGTTCACTATACAATCCGCCCCATTTTTTGTAATCTGCAGGGTCACCCATCTTTTTTTTCTTTTTACTTGAGTTCCACACGCCTGCAGGGATAAAGGAGGTAATGTGCACTCACTTTGAGGCATCCATGCGTGACCGGCTGTGAGTGAGCAGGTGCAGGGGCACTTCAACCAGCAGTGCTGCAGAGAGATTTTGATCCGCCTCTGCTTCTTGTTCGGACCAGCCCAAGTGTTGTGCCTGGGATTGCTGCTGTGACTGGGAGAACCACACCTGGGTCTGCAAGCAGTACGCGTGTACAAGTCTCTCTGTGCTACCACTGGAAATGTCAGGGTAGCAAAAGGCAAGACCCAGCCCCAGATTTGTGCCAAGCAACAATCAGTGGGTGGTTATGATGTTGCACAAGGACCTCAAACGAGGGATCCGACAATCCTGCTCACAAACAAGTAGAACTTGTGTCACAATTGTGCAGCAGTCATATATTGCAATTAGCAAGGAATATCAAGTGCATACACAACGCGTTACCTGTGGTTGTGAGTGCCTCATCTGTGTGGCCATGCAGTCCTGAAGCTCTGTACACATGTGCACTCCAACCAATAACGCCGCAGCAGTGAGCTGGCACAGAACAGATCGCGCACTCTGCAAGCATAACATATGTGTAAAACGTGTGCAATGTGTTTAGATGCCTTTTCGTGCTGCAGGATCAACAATGAGATACCCATTGTTGATCCTGCATCAAATGATGGGCCATTTAAAAAGAAGAGGCCTTGGCATGAACGCTACAATGCACAATCTGTGCAGATGAGCTACACCAGTCATGCATTTGGACACCATATGCACGCGTTCTGTGCATAACAACGCAGTCATGCATTTGGACACCACTTGCACGCATTTTGTGCAATAATAATACTACGCACATGCTCCAGCTTCCTACCTGCGTCATTGCATTCTCCCTGTTTGCCCCTTTCCCAGAAATCGGGGATGAGGAGGGATAACAAGTCAGCCCCTGCTGTTGCTGCTGCTGCTGCGCCCCCTCTGCTGCTTCCAAAGGGCTACCATTGCCCAAGTCTCCCAGTCCTCTCCAACAAGGGGCACTCGTCCCACGCTCCTCACCATCTCCCTCCCACAATGACAAGCGTGGAGGGCGTGCAGCTTGCTGAGAGGCCAAACCTAACCCCTCCCCCGGGAAGTTACCTCCTTCCTGAACCCCTTTAGCTCCAGCACCCAAACCTTGAGCAGCTGGAATATCATCATCGAGGTTGTGCTGGTCACCTGAAGCAAGCACCCACAGAGAGAGAGCACCTCCTGCATCGCCAGTGCTTGGGCCTGTGCAAGGGTGTCTTCCTGTGTCAGGCGGTGCACACTCCCCGGCGCTTGGTGGTAAACCCTCTGCATGGAGCCCACGAGCTGCAGCAGCAACACCAGCTACAGCAAGGAGGGAGCCGCCTTCATCTCGCTCCTTCCTTTCCAACCTCACAGTGGACGTTCTTGCTGCTGACGCTTCTTGCTGCTGTGTTGGCGGTGCTGGAGTGACGTGAGGGGCTTGAGGGGGTTGTGCTACTCCTGCTGTTGCTTGTGCGCGCCGCCCTCGCTTGTTATGAGGACCAGTGTAGAGCGCTTGGAGGTGTTGCGTGTCAAGTGGTGTGCCAGCCGCATGAGAGGGATCTTGGGAGTGCGATGGTGGCAATGGTGGTGGGCACATGGCATGCGTGTAAAGGTTCTGTAGGTCCGGGGCGTAGTGTGCGGCAGCAAGCATGGCAGGGACAGCCAGTGCAGCAGAGGTGACACCTGCAAGTTGTGAGCAAGCTAAAGATGAATCAAAATGGACGCGTGTGCACATCTTCAGGGGGCTGTACGCACATGGGGGGCTTTTACCAGTACAGTACACTTTGTGGTTAGGTGTGCGCTTTGTCTGTAGGAATGCCTGCTATACAGCTCGCAAAGACTCTGATGAAGCTAAGGAACAAGGTAAAGGGCAGGAATAAGAAACAGCTGACTGACCTGATCCACACGTGCTGTTGTGCTGTCCCTGTGTGTGCGCAGCCCTATTCCGTCCTTGGTGTGAAGGCACTCCCAGCCTTCCACTGAGCAGCTGTTGCAGCAGCGCTTGAGCGTGGTTGCAAGGGTCTGCAGCATCTGCAACACAGAATTGACATGCAGTATTCATAAAAAAGATACAATGGCCACAAAGGAGACGACGGTCAGTCATAGAGATGTAAAGGCAGCCTTGTATGCATGCACAAATTAGACAGGAAACTGGTCTAGGAAGTTAAGAGGGGGTGGGTACGGACGGTTTTTCAGGGCTGTTAGGTGTCAAACAAACGCGCAGGGATGGTTAATAAAGTCGGTTGCATCTCTCAACAATTACATGCCGTAATATTATGTACCTGGTTGGCTCTGAGGGGCAGTCGAGCCTCGTTGTTGCTTGGAGCGTGTGCAGGTACCCCCCTTGGAACCTGTTTGCGCAATGGGCTTCATTACTGGCAAACCTCGCTCAGTAATAAGGGAAGATCGATTGGCGAGGGTTTCACGGAAAGCTTCAGCACGGAGAAGGGTGGGATCCTTCTTCCTGTCTTCTGCATATGCGTGTATGTGTAACGTGTGTTCATACTTTCATATAATTGTGCAAGCATGTGCGTCACGTGCAAAACAAAATTCGTGTGACAACTTGAATGTGCGCTGGGCTTGTTGCTCCTTGCTCACTCAAGGAGAATTGCTGGACGAGCAAACAAACCCCAAACTTGCTAATTTTCAACAACCCGGCTAATTTTCAGCACCCCGGAGGAAGGCAAAACAGCATCGCAACCCTGCAACCGTATCCGTATTATTACCAATGCAATGTAAAACACTCGATCAACGTACCGTAATGCAAGTTATATACAACAAAGCAACTCCTTAATACAGACTTTGATGCAAGCTTGCAAAGGCCTTCCTGACTAAACAAGCAAAACCATTTGTGCACATATATACAGGCAAAAATAAAACTAGCGCGCCTTGAAAACAGAAGAAGGTGCTTAAAAGAGTATACTTCCTAAATCCTTCAGGAAAACCTGTCATTTTGCAGCAGTGCCGATTTTCAAAACAATCAAGTAATATCAAATTTGCTTGCGACACACTGCCAGGGTTTGAAAACGTGGTACGCGGTGATGTAATTATTGTTTGGTACCTTGGAGTTCAGAAGTGGCTGGCCGTCTGGGTCCCATGAGTGCCTCCATGCGTGCTGCTACCCGTGCAGGAACCTCGTGCTGCTGCATCCTCAGCTCCTGCTGCTCTCGCTGAGACGCTGTGCGCTTGCGCGTGGTGGGGCGAGGCGGCAAGAGTGCAGCGGCTGCAGCGGCGGCTGCGCATGTTTATGTTGCATGCAACTCTGTAAGCAGGTTTATATCTGCTATAAAGTGTGAGATAAAAACAAATATGACAGACTAAACCCACCCGCCAGCGTGGTTGCCACTCCATTACTTATAGGGCTGGCATTTGTAGGAGGACCTGCTGCTTGTGCTCTTCCGGCTGCTGCTTCTTTGCTCGTCTTTTCACCAGCACTGCCGTTGCTGAGCTGGGCATCAATAGTCGCACCACCTTCAAATTCTGGAGGACCACCTCCTGCTTCTGCTGCTTGTCCAAGGTCAGCAGGCAGAAGCTGCTGGGGATCCAGGTCCATACTAGCATCCCCAAAGTTTAAATCCAGGGGTGCTTGTGCCTGTGTGCGTATGTGTGCGCGTGCATGTGGGTGTACAAGTTTGCATGTGTGAATGTTTAAGCGTGTGCAAGTCTGTGTGTATATGCGTGTGTATGTGTGTTTGTGTGTGTGTGTGTAAGCATGTGCGTCTTTTACATTTGTGAATGTGTGAATGGTGTATGAAAGCATGTCTTTTTACATTAAGAGTCGCTTTTGGCTCGCATTTCCTTCAATGCAGGTGCCGTAACATGCACACTAGACTACACATGTGGTCATTCTGAGTGCAGTGGATAGGAAGCCAAGGATCCATGCTTTTAACCAAAACAAATTACCTGCAATCCAGACAAGTTGAATCGTTATCAAAGCTTCTTGTCTAACTTTTGCAACAAAAAGCAACAGAAAGTACTTGGTCTGTCCTTGCAATGTCATTGCTGCTGTTGGAACCAAAAATTTTTGAACAGGATTGAGCTTTTGAAACAGAAGTAATAATTGACAATCGCGGCATTTAGAATGCAAAATGAGGTTGGCTTCTTGCGCACGTCAAAAAAAATTTGTCACAGCATGCTCCTTCTGTGCAATTGCAGCAGTGCCTCCCTCTGCTGTTTGCATGCATAGTTCCCCGTGTATTTCATGCTCTGAAATTCCATTTCCATGCTTCTCATCAGCCTGCCAAGCCAACAGGATAAAGAAGTTGATGCATAACTCCCACAATTTACAAGAAGACGGATCACTTCTGAGATTAGTTGGACTTGGGGTTTAGGGTGTTAGTCAGGGGCCATGTTTGTGACATTTCCTTGCCAGCAAGGAGACACAGACGCGGCTTCTTTTGTATGTTCCTTTGTTCCAAGTTTTGGGGTCAAACCATACTCATTCACCTAGCAAAAAAGCAGGGTGGAAGCTTACCCCCGGAATATTTAATGCACGGACGGGCCTGTGTGCTTGGCAAAAACTGTGTATTTTGAAATATGATGGGAGTGGGCTGTTAGGTTACCAACTGAGCGTCAAGAGCTCTTCGGGACACTCCCCAGGAATGTCATTACTATCTGAAATGCCGGGGGTGGGTCGTGGTGGAGGTAACCACAGCTGAGTTCCAAAGAATCCTTTTCCAAATTGTCCAAAACATGCTTATAGTTGTGAGAAAAAAACTATGGGAAGGAGCTTTTGCAATCCACTTCTTAGCAGGAAGTAGTGGCTGTACACCTGGATGCCAAAAGCACATAATGAGCACGGTGCTTATACCTGAATAAGAGAACTGCGTGCTCAAAAAGCAATGTTTGTTGTAGGGCTTAATTTGGCAGGGTCTGGCGAAGCTGACAGAAGGTGCCTTTGCTAACTCTGGTGGTTTTCCCGGGCTTGAAAGGAGTTTCTGACGTACATGTTCCCTACATTTGTAACGTACTTTCTCCCTATAAAAACACAACACGGCCAAACGTACACATACGGATCTACCAGATTTTGTTCCAACCTTGTATTACAGGTTTAGACTGTGTGCTGTCGTAATGCGGTCTGAAAGCGTAAAAAAAGTGCTTTTGCACAAGTCATGCAATTCTCTTATCACCGTGGTCAATTGCACCTCAGGATCCTCCTGTGCATGGCAATCTTCTGTTGCCCCTTCAGGAAATTTCTCCACGGCAAACACACGGTAAAGGCCTGCACAGAACCAACACCGCGCCTTGCTCTAGACAAGAAGCAGAAACCGCTCACCTGCATTTCAATAGCACCATCTAGCATTCCCAACTCAGGCATCAGGCCATCGAGGTGCGCAGCACGCATGTCTGCACGATTGGGGCTCCTGGATCCAGCAAACACAAATACACGCACACACCATGCTTAGAAAGGATTCAGAAACATCATAGCAACATACAGTGTCATCACAGAAACCATGCATTTGGCGGAAGTTGATGTTGGCGGGAGTTGATTGTTTATTCACATTGTCTTATAACAAGGCCCCTTATTGAGAAATGCAGACGATGCAGAGTTGGGCAACCCTGTTGTCAGACAGGGTCAAGCTACCTTACCTGCCGCTTCCCAAAGGAGACAGCCCGGACCCTCTTCTAGCGCTGCCCAGCAGCAGACCTCCTCCAGAGCTCCACTGCACAAGCATTCACACGTCATTTTGTCATCCCCAAATACTTCAGGGACAAAGACACAGCTGCTGGGTATGGCACCAGGCAGAAGGTACATGTAGGCATGCTCACAAGGTAGCATTCAGCTTCTGGAATACATCTCTGCTCGTACCAGCATGCAATGTAGCTTTTATCAAATGAAAGTAAAAGCAGATCCTCCTGCTCCTGAACCCAGGAAACCTCACATCTTCTGAATGAGGACTTCAACCCTCGTCGCAAGCCTAAGACCATGCTACCCGTACTTACATTGGCGTTTGACATGCCTGACATCCGCCGCTGCACCTCTCTACGCAAGGCATCCTACGGCATTGATAAAAACACAAGACTGCTGTCAGTGCTCAAACCCCAGTGTGCTGCTCAAATTGATGTTAAAACATTTGTCTTTGAAGCCCGTTTTTTATCACGTGGCTGAAGATGCAATCAAAAAAATTTAGATCAAAAACACTCATGGATACATAACTAGGGCTGGCCAAACAGTATATGTACACCGTTTACGAGCGTATATTTGGTGAGTTCCCTGCCAAAAGTACCGTATATGCTCCGTTTATAAATAGCTCTGGCCAACCCTATACATAACGCAGCTATGCATTCCGTATGAAAAATGTATAAATTCTACATTGAACATACATTCAGCAGATATAACAGTATGCTAGATGCAGTACCTGTGAGTCTGGAGCCTCCAGCAGCCTGCTGTCTTGCCGACTGCTGCCCACCCCTTGGCCCTGCTAGCAAGTGCGTGTGTGTGTGTGTATGTGTGTATGTATGTGTGTATGTGTGTATGTATGTATGTATGTATGTATGTATGTATGTATGTATGTATGTATGTATGTATGTATGTATGTATGTATGTATGTATGTATGTATGTATGTATGTATGTATGTATGT
>Ga0307942_1002544_pt1:0-2500 | contig 14818 bp, 19 predicted proteins | sample OrgLakmetagen175_FD_201846 | JGI IMG/M metagenome (GOLD analysis project Ga0307942, IMG submission 201846) | Saline water microbial communities from Organic Lake, Antarctica - #175 | ecosystem: Environmental > Aquatic > Non-marine Saline and Alkaline > Saline | place: Antarctica: Organic...
CCCAACACCCACCCCCAAAAACATACCGTCGTAGCAAGGGCTCCGCCACATCACGCGCTATCGAGTTAAAGGACGGCCTGTCAAATTCAACTGCAAGGCAGACACACACACAAGCAGGGTGTGATGAGCGGTGCATTCCAGGGACGACCTGTCGAATTTATCTGCATGACACACACACACGCACGCACACACACACACACACACACACAAACACACACACACACTGGTGCACAATCCATGTGCTGAATGTTACTTACATTTTTGATATGCAAGTGGCTGATTCCAGAAGTACCTAGTTAATTGATGCGCAAGCCATTTGTTGGCAGACACACACTGCGTCTGAGAACAAGCACACACACTGCGTCTAAGGACAAGCATACACACTCTGCGTCTGAGAACAAGCATACACACACTGCGTCTGAGAACAAGCACACACACACTGTGTCTGAGAACAAGCAGGCACACAAACGGTCTTACAAACTCCATGTTTATAATGCTGCTGTTAAAATAAGGCCAGAAACTACAGTCAGTTTTCACGTGAACGGCAGCCAAACTCACAACGCACACGCATCACAGCACAGAGGTGTTTGTGATGTGTGTGTGTATGTGTGTGTGTGTAAGTGTGTGTGTGTGTGTGAATAACTTTCCCACCTCCTTCGGGCCAACACATCGGTCTGTCTTCTGGATATAGACGCAGCAGGCTCAAGGATGTACGGTAGCGCTGTGTGTGTGTTGTGTGTGCGTGTGTGTGTTTGCATGTGCATATATGTGTATGTATATGTATATAGATTACATATATGTGCCTTTGGGGAAATCTCAGCATCTGTGCGCTTGTGCAAAGCTGCCTAAACCCAGCAAATTCTTAACAAAAAGGGGACCTAGCGATAGGACATACGCACACGCACACTCTCACACTAACACATACACACACATACATACAAACACACACACCTCACATACACACACATACAAACACACACACCTCAGCACGGTTGAGGTTGATCAGCTCCAGCAGCGTGTTGCCCAACAGCTTTCGCAGTGAACCCACTTTTCTGTGTGTGTGTGTGTGTGTGTGTTTGTGTGTGTGTGTGTGTGTGTGTGCGTGTGTGTATATGTGTGTGTGTGCGTGTGTGTGTGCGTGTGTGTATATGTGTGTGTGCGTGTGTGCACATTGTGTGTGTGTGTACGTGTGTGTGAGTACGTGTGTGCACATTGTGTGTATTTGTGTGTGTGTGTGTGTGTGTGCGTGTGTGTGTGTGTGAGCGCGTGTATACGTGCCATATAGCATATTTTCTTTACTTTGGTATGGGTGTGTGCACAGTGTGTGTATGCATGTGTGCATGTGTGTGTGTGTGTGCGTGTATGCGTGTGTATGTGCGTGTATGCCTGTGTGTATGCGTGTGCGTGTGTGGGCGTTTGTGTGTTAGTAGTTGTTTGTGTATGTGTACGTGCGTGCCATATAGCATATGTCCCTTACTTTGGTATCGGTGCGTGAGCAGTGTGTGTATACGTGTGTGTGTGCGTGTGTGTGTGTTTGTGTATGTGTGTGTGTGTGTGTGTGTTTGTGTGTGTGTGTGTGTGTGTGTGTGTGAGTACGTGCGTGCCATATAGCATATGTCCCTTACTTGGGTATCGGTGCATGCACTGGGGAATTTGCTCCATCCCCCATATGCTGGTGAGTTAGCGGCCCATTCTGGTGCTGGTGCTGCTGCTGTGAGCCTGGCTGGTGCCCATGGGGCCCATTCTGCTGCTGCTGCTGCTGCTGCTGCTGCTGCTGGTGCTGTGAGCCTGGCTGGTGCCCATGGGGCCCATTCTGCTGCTGCTGCTGCTGCTGCTGCAGCTGTGAGGCATGCTGCATGCTCACACCACCTGCACTAGGACCAACACCAGCAGCATCAGCATCAGCATCAGCAGCTGCATGAGCACGAGCAGGAGCTGCTGAGGGTCTTGGTAATCCTGGTGGTGGCTGAGACGTGTGCGGAGCGCCCTGAGGGTGTGGGGTGTGTGTGCTGGCGTGTGTGTGGTGAGGGTGGGAGGTGCGTGCGTGGTGTGGGAGGTGCGTGTGGTCCCCTTTGTTTTGCGGAGGGGCAGCTGTTCGGGTGCCTGCTGTTGCTGCGTCTTCACCACCGTGGGCCTGTGTGTGTGTGTGTGTGTGTGTGTGTGTGTGTGTGTGTGTGCGCGCGTTTGGGGCAGGAGGCTGGACCTGCTGGCAAGAGCACGGGGTGTGAGTATGCACGTGTGTGTGCACGTGTGTGTGTGTGTGTGTGCGTGTGTGTGTGTGTGCGTGTGTGTGCGTGTGAGTGTGCATGTCTGTGTGTGTATATATGTGTGTGTGTGCGCGTGTGTGTGTGTGCGTGTGTGTATGTGTGTGTTTGTGCGTGTGTGTGTGTGTGTGTGTGTGTGTGTGTGTGCGTGTGTGCGTGCTTCTATGCCCATTGCACCATCTTGCACTGTGTGTGTCAAGTATGCGAGTATGTGTGCTTAATGCGCGCTATACCAT
>Ga0307942_1002544_pt1:5000-14818 | contig 14818 bp, 19 predicted proteins | sample OrgLakmetagen175_FD_201846 | JGI IMG/M metagenome (GOLD analysis project Ga0307942, IMG submission 201846) | Saline water microbial communities from Organic Lake, Antarctica - #175 | ecosystem: Environmental > Aquatic > Non-marine Saline and Alkaline > Saline | place: Antarctica...
CCTCACCCCCTTTTTCACTGCCGCCCTCGCTTCCACTGCTGCCCTCGCTTCCACTACTATTACTACTACCCGCCTGCTGCTGCTGCTGCTGCTGCGGCGGCAACAACTGCCGCTGCTGGGATGACGTGTGCGTGGGCACAGCTGCTTTTGCTCTTCTCTGTACGGCTTCAGCCAACGCTCCTGCCCCACCACCACTGCCACTGCTGCGCTGCTCACTGCTACTGCTGCTGTGTGCTTGCTCACCCTGCTCACTGCTACTGCTGCTGTGTGCTTGCTTGCCCTGCTCACTGCTATGCGCATTGCCGCCTGGTTCACTGCTACTGCTGCTGCCTGCTTGCTTGCCCTGCTCACTGCTGTGCGCATTGCCGCCTGGTTCACTGCTACTGCTGCTGTGTGCTTGCTCGCCCTCACCACTGCTGCTGTTGCTGTGTGCTTTATTGCCCTGCTCACTGCTATGCGCATTACCGCCTGGTTCACTGCTGCTCCTGCTGCGTGCTTGCTTGCCCTGCTCACTGCTATGCGCATTGCCGCCTGGTTCACTGCTACTGCTGCTGTGTGCTTGCTTGTCCTGCTCACTGCTGCTACTGCTGCTGCGTGCTTGCTTGCCCTGCTCACTGCTATGCGCATTGCCACCTGGTTCACTGCTACTGCTGCTGTGTGCTTGCTCACCCTCACCACTGCTGTTTGTGTCGCCGCCCTGCTCACTGCTGCGTGCATTACCGCCTGGTTCACTGCTGCTTTTGCTGCGCGCACTACCACCCTGCTCACTGCTGCGTGCATTACCGTCTGGTTCACTGCTGCGTTTGCTGCGAGCTTCATTGGCTGGCTCACTGCCCTCCTCACTGCTGCTTCTGCTGCGCGCACTGCCTCCCTGCTCACTACTACTTCTGCTGCGTGCAATGTCACCCTGATCTGTGCTGGGCCACATACCGGCCAGATCGTCACTGACATTGCCCCTGCTGCCCCTGCCACTGCTGCCACAACTGTTGCTGCTGCTGCTCCCATCTCTACCACCATCGTCGCTGCTGCTGCTGGGCCATCGTAGTATCACCGCTGCCGCATCTGCTGCACCAATTTGTGTCTGCACCACCCCACATGCATTGCTGTTTCCTTCCTGCACACCCACCGCAGCTGCCCTTCCTCCCCTCGCTCGCTTCCTCTCGTCATCGTCGCTGCTGCTGCTGGGCCGACCGCCTCCCACACCCTCATCCTCACCACCACCATCATCACTGCTGCTGCTGGGCCAGATAGCGTGGCGATCCCAGACCTATTGTGTGTATGTGTGGGTTTGTGTGTGTATGTAAGTGTGCACGCGCGCGTGTGTGCGTGCGTGTGCGCGTGTGCGTGCGCGTATGTGCAGCGTTTGCAGTGTGTGCTCATTTTTACAGCACCACCCGCTTATTCATAGCAGCCCATCACCACCTTCAAGCGCACTGGCTGAGCCTTAACAAACACTTTCTTATTCGTGGCAGTCCATCATTAACCCATAATGCGCAGTGGCTGACCCTTAACAAACATTTGCTAATTGGTAGCATCCCATCGCCACGTTCAAGCGCACTGGCTGAGCTTAACAAACACTTTCTTATTCGTGGCAGCCCATCACCACCCCATAATGCGCACTGGCTGACCCTTAACAAACACTTGCTAATTCATAGCAGCAGCCCATCGCCACCCTCAAGCGCACTGCTGACCCTTACACTGAAAACATCACAGCCTCACCACCCCATAATGATGTCCAGCGCTACCTTAGCGCGTAAAAGCAGCTCTTTTCTCAAGACACACCATTCACATGCTCAAATGATTCAGCGCTGCTATTCTGCGTAGCGGCTGCCTCTCCACAAAATCAAGATCATTATGCGTAGTGGCACCACGATCATTATGCGGAGTGCCTGCCCCTTCACAAAATCACGATCATTATACGTAGTGGCTGCCCACCATGATCATTATGCGCAGTGGCTGCCCCTCCACAACACCACGATCAATATACGTAGTGGCACCACGATCATTATGCGTAGTGGCTGCCCCTTCACAAAATCACGATCATTATACGTAGTGGCTGCCCCTCCACAACACCACGATCATTATACGTAGTGGCACCACGATCATTATGCGTAGTGGCTGCCCACCACGACCAATATGTGTAGTGGCTGCCTCTCCACAACATCACGAACACACAGCGCTAAGAATTCAGGCAATACTACAAACATTCACCCTCTCAAACATACACAAATCAGTGAACATACACAAATTAGTGTTTAAGCATACAAACATTCAAACATACACAGATCGGTGTAGGTTAGAAAAATGCTTCTCCAAACAGGGTGCTGACAGCAGTCACTAGCCAGGCTCTCCCTCTGCACATAACAGCTGCCCCTCCAGGCACCATGCAGGCACATACACCCACAAGCACATACACCCACATCTTCATCCCCACTCACTCCCCACCAGCAGCCACACCCAGCCACCCAGTCACCCACATACACAAATAAACACACACACAAACACACACACACACAACACACGATCCAGCTTCACCTTTGTGCGCGGCACCTGCCCTTCAGGAACATCATACGCAGCAGAATCATAAACATACACACACACAAACACACACAATCCAGCTTCACCTTCCTACACGGCACCTGCCCCTCAGGAAAATCATAAGCAGCAGAATCATAAACATACACACACGCACACACACAAACACACACAATCCAGCTTCACCTTTGTGCGCGGCACCTGCCCCTCAGGAACATCATACGCAGCAGAATCATAAACATACACACGCAACACACACACAAACAAACAGACAAACAAACACACACACGATCCAGCTTCACCTTTGTGCGCGGCGGGTGCCCCTCAGGAACATCGTAAGCAGCAGAGTCTCCCACATCACTGGCATCTGCACGTACGCCCTCCTCAGATCCATCCTCTTCAATCTCCTCCTTTGCTGCGGCTGCTTTGGCTGCTGCTGCTGTTGCTGCTGCTCTTGCATGTGCGTTGCATGGTCCACCGTCCTCTTCACGGACACCAATTGAAGCATCTGCCACGTCAGCATCACTGCTGAGTTCAGTAAGGTCTTCTTCTTCTTCTTGTTCTTTCTCTTTTTTTTCCTGTACGCTGCCACCGTCTTTGCTCCTGCCCTCCTCTTCCTCTTGTGCGCTGCCACCATCTTCACTGCTGCTGCCCTCCTCTTCCTTTTGTACACTGCCACGGTTTTTGCTTCTGCCCTCCTTCTCCTCCTCCTCCTCCACCTCCTCCTCCTCCTCCTCCTCCTCCTCTTCATCTTCACCACTCCCACTACTGCTGCTGCTGCCGCTGCTCCTTCTGTCGCCGTTAGGTGCCTGCATCTGCTGCGTCTGCCGCTGCTGTTCTTGCACAGCTGCCCCCGGCTGCTGCTGCTGCTGAGTCTGTGAGGGCAGCTGCCACTGCTGTGGCTGCCAAGTTAAGTCCTTGTGGTTTGACTTGGTAAACAGTTTTTGCTGCTGCTGCTGCTGCTGCTGCTGCGATTGTGGGGGATGTGTGGACTGTGTTGGGAGACGTGGCACTTGTGCCTGCATGGGTTGCGTTGGTAGAAGTGGCAGCTGACTGTACTGCGTGGCAGGCACCGCATCTAGAGAGCCTAGCTGCTCAAACTCCATTGCCTGTGTGTATGTGCGTGTATGTGTATGTATGTTCACGTGTTTTGTGTGTGTACGTGTGTGTGCGTCTGTGTTTGTGTGTGTCTGTTCACAAGTTCGTGTGTGTATATATGCGCATGTGTGTGTATGTGTGTGCACGTGTGCGTGTATGTGTGTGTATGTGTGTGTATGTTCATGTGTGTATGTGTATGTGCATTCATGTGCGTGTGTGTGATTGTGTGTGCGTTTGTGCACCCCATCAAGCACTTCTTCCTGCGCACACTCCATTTCATGTGCAGAGGGTGACCTTGCTCCTGTGTAGGCTGACCTAAACTTAAAGCGAACCTGACCCAAACTTAAAACAAGCTTCTCCCTTTGATGGGATTTTGATTGTGCGTGCGTATGTGCACCCCATCAAGCACTTCTTCCTGCGCACACTCCATGTCCTGTGCAAAGGGTGACCTTGCTCCTATGTAGGCTGACCTGAACTTCAAGCGAACCTGACTCAAACTTAAAGCAAGCTTCTCCCTTTGATGGGATTGTTCTCCCTTTGATGGGATTTTGATTGTGTGTGTGTTTGTGCACCCCATCAAGCACTTCTCCCTGCGCACACTCCATGCCATGTGCAGAGGGTGACCTTGCTCCTGTGTAAACTGACCTAATCTTCACACACACACACACACACTCACACACACACGCAAACAGACACAAACATACACACAAACAATCCTGACCTTTGATTGGACCGACCTATTATTAGACCAACCTGAACCCCGATAATGCCACCCGGACTAACCATTTGACCATACGGGAACTCCGTTTTGGCCAGCCTGTTAATAGACCAACCTAAGCATTTGATAATGCCATCTGAACCAAGCATACTGGAATTCCATTTCGGCCAGCCTGATAATATACCAGCCTAAACATTTGATAATGCCACCTGCACCAAGCATACTGGATGAGATCTCCATTTTGGCCAGCCTGTTACTAGACCAGCCTAAGCATTTGATAATGCCATCTGAACCAAGCATATTGGAACTCCATTTCGGCCAGCCTGATAATATACCAGCCTAAACATTTGATAATGCCACCCGGACTAACCATTTGACCATACTGGATCTTCATTTTGGCCAGCCTGTTAATAGACCAACCTAAACCCAGATATTGCCACCCGAACTAACCATTTGACCATACTGGAATTTCATTTCGGCCAGCCTGTTAATAGACCAACCTAAACCCTGATAATGCCACCCGAACTAACCATTTGACCATACTGGAATTTCATTTCGGCCAGCCTGTTAATAGACCAACCTAAACCCTGATAATGCCACCCGGACTAACCATTTGACCATACTGGAACTCCATCTTGGCCAGCCTGTTAATAGACTAACCTAAACCCTGATAATGCTATATGAACCAAGCATATCGGATCTCCATTTATCCACCCTGAACGAGCCGCTTGGCCATTCTGGATCTGAGATTTGAAAATTTGCACACTTGCCGACCTATCGTCGGCAATCCGAACCCTTTGATCAGGCCAATTTTCAACCTATGACATTCGTTGATCTGAACAAATTGTTTGCCCAGTCTAAATTCCCAATTCAGCCAATTCAAACAGATCACTTATAGAACGGCCAAAACCATACATATAAACATACGTGTATACGGTGTATACATGGTAATCTCAGCACGGAGCTTACCATACATGCGGTCATATACAGTGTACAGCCACAATTCTGGCCAACCCTAATCATACAGCAATCCTGGACTTTCGATTCTGCTAATCATACAGCAATCCTGGACTTTCGATTCTGCCGACATAAGCCTCTGACTTGGCCGACCTACAGCAGTGTGCCACCCTACAGCAGTGTGCCACCCTACAGCAGTGTGCCGACCCACAGCAGTGTGCCACCCTAAAGCAGTGTGCCAACCTGAAGCAGTGTGCCGACCTGTGACATCACCTGTGCAGGTTGCTCAAGAGCATGTGGCAGTGCCTGTGTGTCCTGCAGGCCCTGCTGCGACTGCTGCCACGTTTTGGCTCTCTTGGAGGTTGGGGGTCGGACTTCATCTTGCTGTAGTTGCGGCAGCCTTTTGGCGGTCTTGGCGGCTGTGGGGCCATCTTGATGTCGAGGCTGATCCTTTCTGCCCCTTTTGGAGGAAAAAGTGGGTTGATGCTCATCCTGCTGCTGCGCAAGCTCACCAAGGCTGCGGCTCCTCTTTTGCCCTGATACAATCTGCTGTTGCTCCTCCACCTGCTTGGGTTGAGCCAGCTGCTGCTGCTCCTGCTGCAGCTGCTGTTTGCGCTTGCTCTTTGCATGTTTGGCAGGAGGTGCTTCTTCATCTCCCAGCTGCTCCTGTGCTGCTGCTTCTTGGGCACACTGCTCCAGCTCCTGTTGCTCCTGCTGCAGTTGCTGCCTGCGCTTGCTCTTTGCCTGTTTGGCAGGAGCTGCTTCTTCATCTTCCAGCTGCTCCTGTGCTGCTGCTTCTTGGGCAAAATGCTCCTGCTCAAGTTGCTCTTGCTGCTGCTGCTGTTTGCGCTTGCTCTTTCCCTGTTTGACTGGAGCTTCTTCTTCATCTTGCTGCTGCTCCTGTGCTGCAGGTTCTTGGGCAGGCTGCTCTTGCTCCTGTTGCTGCTTCTTTTTGCGCTTGCTCTTTGCCTGTTCAGCAGGAGCTGCCTCATCTCGCTGCTGCTCTTGGCCTGCAGGCTCTTGAGCAGGCTGCTCTTGTCCCCGCTGCTCTTGCTGCTGCTGCTGTTTGCGCTTGCTCTTCCCCTGTTTGACTGGAGCTTCTTCTTCATCTTGCTGCTGCTCCTGTGCTGCAAATTCTTGGGCAGGCTGCTCTTGCTCCTGTTGCTGCTTGTTTTTGCGCTTGCTCTTTGCCTGTTCAGCAGGAGCTGCCTCATCTTCCAGCTGCTCTTGTGCTGCAGGTTCTTGGGCAGACTGCTCTTGCTCTTGCTCTTGCTCCTGCTCATGTTGCTCTTGCTGCTGCTGCTGTTTGCGCTTGCTCTTTGCCTGTTTGGCAGGAGCTGCAACTTCATCTTGCTGCTGCTCCTGTGCTGCTGCTTCTTGGGCATAATGCTCCTGCTCATGTTGCTCTTGCTGCTGCTGCTGTTTGCGATTGGTCTTTCCTTGCTTAACTGGAGCTTCTTCATCTTGCTGCTGCTCCTGTGCTGCAAATTCTTGGGCAGGCTGCTCTTGCTCCTGTTGCTGCTTCTTTTTGCGCTTGCTCTTTGCCTGTTCAGCAGGAGCTGCCTCATCTCGCTGCTGCTCTTGGCCTGCAGGTTCTTGGGCAGACTGCTCTTGCTCTTGCTCCTCCTGCTGCTGCTGCCGCTTGCGCTTGCTCTTTGCATGTTTGACTGGAGCTGCCTCTTCATCTCGCTGCTGCACTTGGCCTGCAGGTTCTTGGGCAGGCTGCTGTTGTTCTTGTTGCTGCTCCTGCTGCTGCTTCTTTTTGCGCTTGCTCCTTGCCTGTTTAGCAGGATCTGCCTCATCTTCCAGCTGCTCCTGTGGTGCTGCTGCTTCTTGGGCAGACTGCTCTAGCTCTTGATGCTCTTGCTGCTGCTTATGTTTGCGCTTGCTCTTACTTTGCTTAACTGGAGCTGCTTCTTCATCTCGCTGCTGCTCCTGTGCTGCTGCTCCTTGGGCAAGCTGCTCTAGCTCTTGCTGCTCTTGCTGCTGCTTCTGTTTGCGCTTGCTCTTAGTTTGCTTAACTGGAGCTGCTTCTTCATCTTGCTGCTGCTCCTGTGCTGCAGCTTCTTGGGCAGACTGCTCTTCCTCTTGCTCTTGCTCCTCCTGCTGCTGCTGCTGCTGCTGCAGTTGCTGCCTGCGCTTGCTCTTTGCCTGTTTGGCAGGAGCTGCAATTTCATCTTGCTGCGGCTCTTGTGCTGCAGGTTCTTGGGCAAAATGCTCCTGCTCCTGTTGCTCTTGCTGCTGCTGCTGCCTGCGCTTGCTCTTTGCCTGTTTGACTGGAGCTGCAGCTTCATCTTGCTGCTGCTCCTGTGCTACTGCTTCTTGGGCAAAATGCTCCTGCTGCGGCTCTTGTGCTGCAGGTTCTGCCTGCAACATTGACTGAGTTTGCTCAATCTGCTTGAGTGCGGCTTCGTGCTGACGTATCTCCAGCAACTGCACAAGTACATTATAGATGAAAGTATATTATTAAATGGGTTCAATCTGCTTGGCTGCAGCCTTTTATACAATTCCAGCAACTGCACATGTACAATGTAGACAAAGGTATATGATGAAATGAACGCTGCATGAGCTCAAACTGCTTGGCTGCAGCCTTCTAAACGATTCCAGCAACTGTACGTGTTTGTTTGCAGTGAAAAAACATGAACAAGCTAAAAAATGCAAGCTACATCATCTCGTTTGAGTGCGACCATGTGCCCACACATTTTGAGCTCCCGCACACATCATCACTTTGGGTTGCCACACTCTTTGTGTACACAAGTAGCTGTGCATGACAGCTAGATGTATACGAGCAGCTGTGCACGACAGCTAGCTGCATTCGTAGTAGCTGTGCATGACAGCTAGCTGCGAACGAGGATTTGTGCACGACACAGCTAGCTGCATTCGTAGTAGCTGTGCATGACTCAGCTAGCTGCAGACGAGTAGGTGTGCATGAAAGCTAGCTGCATTCGTAGTAGCTGTGCACGACAGCTAACTGCAGACAAGTAGGTGTGCATGAAAGCTAGCTGCATTCGTAGTAGCTGTGCACGACAGCTAGCTGTATACGAGCAGCTGTGCATGACAGCTGGGACATGCACATCTTCCAAGCATGTGTGTAATGACAGTTGTTTGGGTTATAAAGTAAGACAGAACGCCTGCTCACAGAGAAAATCTGCACGTGCATGAATGAACACCCAATGAGTGACATCTCGAAATGAACTCCCAATGAGTGACATCTCAAATTAACACCCAATGAGTGACATCCCGAAATGAATTAACACCCAATGAGTGACATCCCAAAATGAATGAACACCCAATGCGTGACATCCCAAAATGAATGAACACCCAATGAGTGACATCCCAAAATGAATGAACACTTAATGAGTGACATCCCAAAATGAATGAACACCCAATGAGTGACATCCCGAAATGAATGAACACCCAATGAGTGACATCCCAAAATGAATGAACACCCAATGCGTGACATCCCAAAATGAATGAACACCCAATGAGTGACATCCCAAAATGAATGAACACTTAATGAGTGACATCCCAAAATGAATGAACACCCAATGAGTGACATCCCGAAATGAATGAACACCCAATGAGTGACATCCCGAAATGAATGAACACCCAATGAGTGACATCCCAAAATGAATGAACACTCAGTGAGTGACATCCCAAAATGAATGAACACTCAGTGAGTAACATCCAAAATGAATGAACACTGAATGAGTGACATCCCAAATGAATGAACACCCAGTGAGTGACATCCCAAAATGAATGAACACCCAGTGAGTGACATCCCAAAATGAATGAACACCCAGTGAGTGACATCCCAAATGAATGAACACTTAATGAGTGACATCCCAAAATGAATGAACACCCAGTGAGTGACATCCCAAAATGAATGAACACTGAATGAGTGACATCCCAAATGAATGAACACCCAGTGAGTGACATCCCAAAATGAATGAACAATGAATGAGTGGTATCCCAGTGAATGAACACCCAATGAGTGACATCTCAAAATGAACACCCAATGAGTGACATCTTAAAATGAAGCAGAGCCCATTAAAATGACATTCACATTAATTGCATTAGGACAAAGCCTGTTTGTGTTCTTTTTGGCGAAGCCCCAGTCATGGGGCGCAGCCCCTAGGTTTGCCGTCTTCCCAGCAAAGTTCACACCAGGGCGCGCAGGCCCGCCCAGCGCACCCCCTGTCCCCAAACTTTGCAAGGCACCTTAGACTGACTAACCAGGCAGCCCTGCGGTGTCAGGGGATGGGTAGGGGCGGTGGAGGTGCTGCTGGGCGCACCGTGAAAACGAGAATTATTCACACCAGTGTGCGCAGGCCCGCCCAGCGCACCCCCCGCCTCCAAAACTTGCACAGTGACCAGACTTACAAATCAGGCAGCCCTGCGGTGTCAGGGGGAGGGGAGGGGCAGGGGGTGGTGCTGCTGGGCGTACCCCGGAACGAGTTTTGTAAAAGTTGAGACTCAGGGCCTGGCCAGAGCCACGCAGCCAACGTCC
>Ga0307942_1002550_pt1 | contig 14800 bp, 18 predicted proteins | sample OrgLakmetagen175_FD_201846 | JGI IMG/M metagenome (GOLD analysis project Ga0307942, IMG submission 201846) | Saline water microbial communities from Organic Lake, Antarctica - #175 | ecosystem: Environmental > Aquatic > Non-marine Saline and Alkaline > Saline | place: Antarctica: Organic Lake...
TTACATGATTTGCTTTCTTTATTAAACAAAGAAAATTTTTATTTGTTAATAGACATCTTTGTAAAAGAGCAAAATGGATGGGAATCATATTATGAAAATGAGTTTAAAGAACTAAATATAGAAGAAGGTATAGATTCTATTGATAAATTTAAAAGCTTCTTATATAATGAAAGATTCCATGATACATCAGATGAAGTATTTGATACTAGTGATGATACCATAATATCTTTAAATTACACTATTAGAGATTTGGAATTAAGAAGATTAGAATTTGATTATTTCAAGATAGTAGAAAATGCATTTGAAAAAAAGATTTTAGAATCAATAGGTGGTGAAGTTATTACCAAAGAAAATAAAGAATCTAGTGATAAATTTTTTAGAGTACCATATAAGCAAGAATGGGTAGAGGGATCAGATTTTGATGTTAATGATATGACACAGCGTGATATCGATGAAATTTTTGAGGAATATATGTCAGATTCTTGGTCATATGATTTAAGAATATCAGCACCAGTATATTCATCAATTAATAATGTTGAACTAAACCAAGGTGTTAATGAATTCTTGAAAGGCATTAGCTAATAATCAGATACATTTAAATACTCTTTAAGCTTTAAAATCATATAGTCAGTTATCAAATCAGATGTATTTAGTGAATCTACGAATTTAGCATCAACCTTGACAGATTTACTCATAGACTCAGCCTTGGAGCCATCACCACTAGCTAATCCTTCATCATAATCTCTCTCGTTCAAAGGAATTATATAGCCATAATATTTATTAGTATGACCTTTATTTATAAAGAGTGGTTTTAGTTCATCAAATAAGTAACCATCTTTTATTATTATACCAGCTTCTTCTTCTAATTCTCTTAACACTGCCTCTTCTTTAGACTCTCCCTCTTCTACACCACCACTAAGGACTGTTATATGATACTCTTGTCCTTCTCTATACTTATATGTTGGTATATACTCATGGCGTATTAAAAATTGATTAGACTCGATGAAATAAGGTATACAGACAACTAAATCTTTTTCTTCAATTATAGACCAACCTTCGTAATCAATTAGTTTAATATATTCGTTATCAAAGAGAATATTATCTTTCTTTTCTTTAGGTTTCTTTTTTAAGCTAGAAAATTTGTCCATTATTAAATATTAATTTTACTTATATATTAATAACAACACATTGCTTATTATCCAAAAGGTGGATCTCTGAATAAACGGTTGTAATCAACACCAAAAATATGTCCTAAATCTTGAAGGTTTTTTAAACCACCCATCCTTATTTTTTCATTTATTATATTGAGTGGGTTGTCTAGAGCGTAACCACATATCTCACCATTTTCACAACCTATTTGCTTATCATCTCTCGTAAAAATATCAATTAATAATATCTCTTCCTTGTCCCTTATTCTACCTATTAATTTAGATATAAATCCCCTAACAACCTTTTGCTTATGTGGTATTTCAATATATCCTAGTCTATTTACCTCTATATTATTGTCATAGCAATCTCTTAGAACAGAGGTTTTATATTTATGCGAACAACTTTTTTTAATGATTATATCATAATCATTTGGAAGTCTGTCTATAACTCCGTAAATATATAAGCAAGCTGATCCAGTTATTATATAATCTTCTATTTCTTCATCGATAGAATTATATTTATCCTTAAGAATATTAAATCTATCCAAGGAAGGCTTTAAAATAGTTTTGTCATTAATTATAGATATTTTATAATTCCTGAAGCACTCTTTAATATTACTCATAATTTTATTTTTAATATGTGTTATCTAGGTATTTTCTAAACTAATTAGTATATCAACTCTGTTAAATGAACTACACAAACATCATTCATTTTTTTTTAAATCTTCTATCTCTTTTAATAACTTCTTAATTTTATCATCAGAATCTATGTTAATATTTTTATTAGATTCTTTGCTTTTTAGTTCACTAGCGTTAGTACTAAATAAATCCCCTTTAAAGTTAATAGTCCCATCCTGTGATAAAGTTGATATGTATTCAAAATGAACTTGATAGTATTTATCTAGATTAACACCATTCAGTAGTTCGTGTCTATAACCATCAAAAAATGACCACAATTCTCTGCTTATATCAACCATTCTATAATTACTAATAACTCTAGCTACTATATATTTATTGCTTCCGAACGTTTTAATCTTTAAAACCTCTCCCTCTTTATATTTTACTTTTGAGGTAAATGCAGTCTTTCTTTCTGTCTGAATTAACTTTTCTACTGTGAATATTTTAGCGTTCAGATGCTCTGGTATAAATAAGCCATTATTTACAGGTTGTATTATTTCTTTATTACTATTTATTAAGTTTAAATACTTACCATCCATAAGTTCGTCATAACCAGGAACTCTATTGTATTTAGTACCTTTTCTATTATCAAATTTGAAATGCCTTAACAAGGTATTACATAGGTGGTTAAATGTCTGTGGTGCTACCTCTGGTAACTTTGACAATCCAGTACCATAGCCACCACTAGAGAATACGATTGTGTTTCCCTCTAGTGCAAGTTTTTTTAATCTTAATACATCATCATCAATTTTCTGAGTATTAGATTTTAAATCTTTATCATTATAGAAAGATAGTGGCTTATTATTAGGTCCTATTTTAGTTCTGATTCCAAAGGTATTATCCAGACCTCTTATTACAGCTTGTCCACCTTTCCCAACCCTAGCGTTATTATCACCAAATACAAAAATATCACGACTACCAAGTACATCCTTCCTCTGCCAATTCCCCTCAAATATTTTTATCTTCATTATTTAATTTTTTGTTTTGGTAAATCCGAAAATGTAGGTCTTTTTATACCAACCTCACCTTTGAATATAATATCCATTTTTCGTTGACGTTCCATTGATAAAGACTTAAAAGAATTTAAATCTATTTGTCTTACATTGATGTTGTATTTTGCCATTAAATTTCTTTCACTCTTGTCATATTGGACATAATTAAATTCTTCTAAATAGGTAAGTTCATCATAGTAATTATCATTATAAAAGAATCTATAAAATGCATCATCATCACAATCTAAATTATTGTAATACACCTCATCTGATAAACAAGATTGGTGTCTTTTCTCATCCGAAACTTTATATACATAACACATAATCTATCTATTAAATTCATCCGACTATCTCTTTTATTTTACATTCTCTGGTTATTCCTTTATTATAGTTAAATATAACCTTAATGTTTATTACATCACCATTTGATGTAATAACAAGGCTATATTCTATATCTTTTAATTTATTAGGTAGATAAGACATTACAAACAATCTAGCATCATCCATATTCATTAAATTATTAGTATTGTATCTAATAATATTCTGACTGAATAATATGTGATTGTTTGAATCTTTACACTTCTCTATATACATTTCTATATTAACCATATTAATTTTTATCAGTTTTAAATTGAAATTTAGTTATTATGTTTTATTTTTTTGATAAGCAAATATAGTGTATTTATAATACACTAGCAATAATTTAACCCCATATTTCTTTATAGATATGGGGTTAAATTATTATGATAAGAGAACTTAATTAATTAAATTTTATTTAATGTTATTACCATCAGATTGTACCTTTTTCATTTGTTTTTGATTCAATCCTTTTAATGAAGTTAACTGATTATTTCTACAATCGAAATTACGAGCGTGTGAAGGAGATCCTACCAAAGTCTCTAATTTATTATATGAACAATCAAAATCACGAACATGTGAAGGGGATCCTTTCAAATTTTTCAATTTATTTTTACTACAGTCAAAGTCCTTTACAACCTCTTTAGGAGACCCAACTAATGACTCTAATTTATTGTCTTGACAATAGAAACTCCCACCGACCATTGAAAAGGTGATTGGTAATTTGGCTAAATTTTTATTAGCTAAATTAACATCGCCTTTTACATCGATACTACCATTGCTATTTACTGTGTAATTCTTTATGCCAAATTTTTCACATAGTGTGTCTATATCACTTTCTACGCTTTCATTAAATGTTTTTTATAGTTATATATAAAAGTTTTTATATGATAAATATATTAATTTTTATAATTTTCTGTAATTATCCTATTATTCATTATTTCTCTTATTTCAACATATGATTTTGGTGTATAGTTAATAACATTACAGCCTACATCTTCAATTTTTCTTCTATATAGAATATCTTTCTGTGTAGCATATAAAGACCCATGTGTATGTGCGTGTAGCATCCAAGACCCTACATGGCATTTGTTCCATACTATAATAGGATAATGCGATAATACAATCATTTGAAAGCCACCATTTCTTTCAGTATCTACAATACTTTCATCCTTTACATAAATCTCAGTACCATAACTTATTATATCTTCAAATCTATTAGTTTTTAAGATGTTTTTATAACTATCGTGGTTTCCTAGTATAAAATAAATAGTACCATTTAAGGAATCTGCTATTTCTTTTCTTATAGCTGTGCCACTAAAGCTAAAATCACCTAAAAAGTATACTATATCACCATCTTTTACCACTGAGTTCCAGTTATTTATTAAACATTCATTCATATCATCAATGTTTGGAAATGGTCTCTTGTCAAAATCTAATATTTTTTTGTGACAAAAATGTAAATCACTTATAAAAAATATATTTTGTTTAAAATGCTTCATCTATTTAGTTTTGGACAAATATAGGGTAAATGGTTCAATATAATATATAATCTATGAAAAAATTTACAAAAGTATTAGAAGGTAAGGAGTTGGGTTATACAGATTTCTTTGGTAATAAAGTGAGTCCAGAAAAAGATTTTATCAAAATGTTAAAATCTGGCATTACCCATATTATGATGGAAGAAGGAAAGATTTCAGAAAAAGCTTTTAAAGAAATTGATGAAGTTATAGAACAAGTAGATAAATTGATTACTAAAGAATTAGTACAAGAGGCTATGGATATGCATAGACAAGATAAAAGAATTAAATTAATTTGTGAGTTTATATATGATAAATATATAAACTAATTAATATTTTAGTATATAATAGTAAAATAATAGTAAAATGAGCAAAATTCCTACATCAACCAATCTTATATCATCTAATCTTACATCATCTAATCTTACATCAGCCAATACGAGTTTAGTATTTAGTGATAATGCTACTTCAATAATCCTCAAAGATGAAAAAGATGGAAGTGAATGGTGTATAAAGATATATGATGGTGAACTAATAATAGAGCCTGTTGATAAGGTTGCTAAGCGAAACTATAATATTAAGAGAGTTTTGAAATAGTTATTTTTTAATTATTCTTATTATTAGATTACCATTACCCTTTATTATCCTATGGTAGGTCTCTTTAGGTATAAATGTATTTTTTGTTATGCTTTTAGGTAATTCGTTATCCAATTGTATTTTCCAATTACACTCATTTATACATGTAATATATCTATCCTCTTCATCACGATGCCAAACCATTTCATTAGATGGAATAGCTTGTGAAAACTCTCTTATGAAAGTGTTTTTACTTATCTTATTTTCTGTATAAGGACTCTCCATATTCACCAATAGCTATTTGATTGACCACTAATACCTAAAGAATCTGCATATCTTGGCAACCTACATGACCAATATCCTGCAGTTGTCTTATCTTTTTTATTCTTACAGTCATGTCTAGCCGCAAAGTTTTTACTAGCTTCTTTATCATCTAATTTAACACTAAGTCCACCTTTTTTATCACCAAAGTTTATCTTTATTATATTCCCAGTATCTGGATTTTTAACATATACTTTATATTTCTTTGGACCACTTGACCGAGTTGGTTTGTTTATTTCTACTTTTTTACCACCTTTATATTCGTGTTTCTTCTCTTCTATTATGTACTCATCTGATTCAGAAGGTATATCTAATGGTACTTTTATACCTTTATAAATCCCATATCTGCCTATATCAGTATTTTCATAGAGTTCCATATCTAAATCAACCAATTCTATAACACCATCTTCGTATAGATTTCTAACTTCTTCTAGAAGTATGTAAAATGACTCAGAACCAGTTCTAAATATATTATTTGTAAAACTTATACTATTATCAATGTGATATTTTATATTTTCTGATACTAATCTATAATCACTAAATTTTTTAATTATCCCCATGTTTGTTTATTATTTTATCAAAAACCATTTGACATTTTTCATATTCTTCGTTTAATTCCAATGTTTTCAAATATACCATTAATTCCCTTTTATCAGATAACATATACCTTATTAAGAACTTTATTTCCATTATCTGGTCTATATCTTCGGATTTAGTAAATATTATAGAATTGACTATATCTTGGTCTATATCTTTCATGTTATTATAAGAGTTCCAATCATTTATTCCTTTATCTTTTATTAATTTAAGTATTTCTTTAGATATTAGTTTAGACCTAACACATCTTTTATATTTTTTACTAAACACTCTCCGTAGAAAACTATCATTTAAATATTTGATGTATCTCCTAATATTCATACTATATATATTAAAACACACTAGCAAGAAAGACTAAAATTAATATATAAATCAAATATAATATCTTGAATGTCTAATCACGAAAATCTAATTTGGTTTAATAAAGAAGGAGATTTCCTTAATTTCAATTATAATGAATCAGTTAATAGATTCGAGGGAGATATACTCTTCCATGAGAGCTCTACTGATATATATAAAACATACGGACTTTATATGTTTGAAGACGTACCATCATTTGACTTTGAAAGACCTAATGAATTAACTACAAGAAAGTTTCAGTTGTTTAATGAGAGGGGAATACACTTTTATGGCACTGACTTAAAAAGCCAAGACATAACTAAAATAGAACCAGTAAACAACGATGTCGGATTTTATTCTAAATGGATATATGGTGATGATTTCCAAGCTAAGTTTCCAATTGGAACTATTGTATCATTCGATAATCCTTTCTTGGAGTTCAATAACCCTAATAAGACCTACGTAGTTTCTGGTAATAAAAGCAATGCTATACTTATACTATCACAAGTAGATAATAAAAGCTTTGAAATAGATTATCAACAACTCTATGAAAATGAAAACTCTTATATAAACCAAAAATTATCTGGTGTCAATTGTATTGGTGTTTATGATTATATAGATATAGAAACTTATAAAGAAAAGTTATCAGATTGGAGCGAACCAGAATTTTATGATAAATATTTTATAGGCAAAAAATTGAATATAATAAATTCTAAATTAAACGACAAAGTAGTTACTGTTGATAACACAAAACTTATTGACTTAATCCACTATGAATATTTATTACATAAGGATGAATTACCAGATGATAAAGACTTTATTATTGAGGTGATATCAAAAACCGATTTACCAAGGATATATAATGGGGGAATAGTTATAGATAGTGATAGTAGGATAAACATAGATCCAAACTTTTATCCAGCTATCATAAAACCTGGTACTGAGTTCAAAATAGAGGGAAGTATAAACAGTGATGTGTTTTTAAGAGTATCTGATTTGAGAAATTGGGATGGGATATTAACAACAACCGATTTTATAGTGGGTGACCAAGTTACATTCAACAACAGAATATTTCAGTGTAAAGAGAATTATGTACAATCTTTTTCAAATATTGAAACATCATCAATCACACCTAGTAATAGCGAAAAATGGGGTAGACCCGATTATATAAAAATAGAACAAATATTACAACCAGATAATATATCATTAGGTCAGTTATACCTTACTACAGATAGATTTTATTTCACTTATAGTTGGGATACTAACAAAGAAATAACACTAGCATCTGCAATAGAAAAATATAAAGATGATTTAAATTTATTTAACATAGACCTATATTATGAGAATAATCAGGTTAATGCTGATTTGGTTTATCCAAGCCAGTATGCTAATGTCAATTTTTATCACACTGAGGCTATAAATACCAATAAAATTGGAGGGTTTTTTAAAGCCATAGAAAGACTAGTTGGTGTTGGAGAAGATTTAGATTACGAACTTAATTATAATAATTCAGAACTTTTTGATTTTAAAATAGTTTTTACAGACATAGATGAATTTGGTATAAAGGTAAATATAAATGGTATGATATATGAAGAAGAAGTTAGCTTTATATTTTCGGGAAAAAACTCTATTGATGTAGAAAGAACAATAGATAGAACACTTAGAAACTGGTTGAGTAGAAATTATATCGAATTATTTAAACTAGGTATAGATATTCAACTTAGATTTTCTGGAAACACTACTTCTCTTTTCTATAATTCAATCAGAGTATTATCACAATATCCAAATGTACCTGTTAGCGTGGATGATGTATTAGTTGGGACAACTGCTAATTATTATATAGAACATTCAAGAGTATTATTTAGAGACTTGGGTGGGTATCTAGATATAAGAATAAATGGTATATCATATGGTGTACAAACTATTTATAATAGTAGTACTAACACACCAGATGTGATATCAACAATAAGCAAATGGGTTAGAGAACACAATAATAGATTGAATGATTTTGGTATAATTGTCAAAAACATAAATCAACTTTTGATATTTGATATAAAAGACCTAAAGAGAAGATTAGATTATACTATAACAACTGGTAAGGTTAATATACCTGGGTTAAAAGACTTTGAGATAAATAACTTAATAAAGGGCAATGAGGGTGTTATAATATCATCAAATGAAATCCTATTACCAAGAGATAGAGATGAGAGTTTAGAAGATTTTGAAGAATATGGATTTGCAACTGGTATGGCTTTGAGTATAAACAATACTATATATTCTTTAGTTAATCAAGAATATACTATCCAATACCTAGACCCACTCATAATGAATATAAGTTATGAAGGCCCATTTTGGGGACTTACATCTAGTATTTGTAATTCATCTGCATTTGTAATATTGGCATTTGATAATGGTTATGGTTTAACTGGATGTGGTGAACCGTTATCCCCAGATAGAACAATTACAAGTCCGTTTAATACTGAATTTAGAAACTTAGAGCCAGATAATAATTTAAATCTAGATAAAAGTAATAGTCAGTTTAAGATTGATTTTAATGCTAATGACTATGAAGTTATCGAATTTGATTTAAATAGATTTTCTGGTGCTGATAATATGGTTGATATAATCTATATACAGAACTCTAACTCTATATACACACTAGCAGACTCTCTTATAGTTCACAATGCATCAACATCAAATATTGTTACAACAATTGACCTAATAAATAACAACGGAAGTATAAAACTTAAATATAATAATATTAATAATTATTTGTATGCACTAACTATTAATAGCATGTATATTATAAATCCCTTAACAAATATGGTAATTGGGATTGTAGAATTTCAAAATAATGGAGAAGCTTTTGATATAGACTTTAATCCATTGAATGGTGATGTTTATGTAACATTTTCTAATCTACCAGAAATATCAATATGGGGGAGTATAAACTTATCAAACATACCATCTAGGACAATAGATAGCAATATAAATAAATTTCCATTAAATGTTAGTAATACTAAAAACATAGTATTTAACGACTTTGAAGGAGATATGTATGTATCAACAGATAATGGATTTATAATTAGAATAAACTCCAACAGAACTATACAAAATGTATATGATGCTGGTGTGTTAAAATCAGAACTATTCTATGAACCAGTCGAGGAATCTATTTATTTTTTCACAGATACACATTTGAGTAAGATAGATAATGGTGTGTTAGAGGATATAGAAGAATATAGTAATGACTTTAATGAAATTTTATTTAATAACTTAACGGGTAATATGAATATATCTACTGGTAGTTCTAATGATGGAGATTTCTTAAAAGTCGATATAATAAGTGATTCCGTAGAAAGCTATGATATAGATACTTATGGATTTTTAGGCATAAATCAGTTTGATGGTGATGTTTATTTAACATCACAAACACTAGATGTTGTTTATGTTATAAATCCTATCAACGGAACTATACTACACACACAGAACTTAACTAGTGGGGCAACTCAAATAATCAATAACCCCGAACGAAATTCGATGTGGGCTATACAACCTAGTAATAAACGAATAATAGAAATGTCAGTTGAAGTGAACACTACGATCACACCATTCGAACAAGAGCCAGAAGTAGTAGGCGAGAACCTTTATGGTACACTAAATCCTGATTATGTTAAAAGAGAATCTATGTGGTTAAAGACCAAGGATTATATAAGAAAGCCTAGGGAAAATTTTGAAGGAGATACACAAGTTAGCTTGTACTGGAAATGGGAAGATAATCAAACACCAGAATTTTTCATATATGATTTTACTGGTGATCAGCTAGAAAATAATGGCTCTTATTCATACACGGGTATTAAACCATTTGATAAGATTGTTCTTAATAAATCGCCTAATAAAGATATAAATAGAATTAATCAACCAGAGTTTCAACAAACTATATTTGATAAGATATCATATGAATTACCATTTATAGATGACCAAAGAAACGTATCTACTGATGTTGAGCCTTTGGAACTCTTTTTAGGATATAAGTCTACGCTAGAGGGGGCATATCAATCTATTTTAAAATTATATAAAAAAGAAAGTGTTAGATTTGATATCGAATCAGATTCTATGACAGATATAACATTAGAAATAATAGAGGGTAGTGATAGAAGAGGTATAATATATCTAAATAATACTTCTCCAATTAGTTTATCAAATAGAGGCTTAAAACCTGAACAATTACTTGTTTTATATCTAAATGACATATCTAATGAATCTAATCAATATACATCAGTAAACAATGCCTCGGTGTTTAAGATAAGACAAGTTTTTAGTAAAAGTATAATAATAGACTTTATAAACTCAAATGATTTTATTTCTGACGAAAATACAGTTATTGATAATTACCCAAGCGTTGGTGATACTACTTATCTATCAACAACCTTCAAAATTATTGATAAGGAAATAGGTAGATTTAATGTTTATGGACAAACTGAAGATGAAGACGAGAGGTTTAAGATAAACCTAGCAAACGAAGGTAAGCTTATTGGACCAGATGAGGTATTTATATTCAAACAATATGATATACAAGAAGGTGGTATTGATTGGACATTTTTAAATAAAAAGAGAAAGGAGATGCTTATGATGAAACAACTTATATATCCTTATATAGGTGCTTATAAATCAATAATAAATGCTATCAATTTTTTTGGATATAACGACTTACAATTAAACGAGTATTATAGAAACGTAAATCCAGAGTTCGAGAGTTTTTCTAAATTATTTAAGGTAGAAATACCAGATATTTTTGATAATTCAACAGAAGGATGGGATGATAATGATTTCATTAAAAACACATATCCCAATACTAACTTTGAAGAAACTAAGTTATTCAACCTAACCTATAAGATAACTGATAAAGAAGGTAATAGAGTTATAAACTATACACTTGATGAAGTAATTATAAAATTACAAGGATTGAAGTATTGGCTTAAAAATAATATTATACCACTTACTCATAAAATAGAAGATATAACAGGACTTGCTTATGTAAAAACTTCGAACTATATACAACACAGATTGCATGATATAAGGATAATAAATATTAAGGAAAATATGACACCTATTTCGTGTAAAATGAATGAGGCATATCTGATGCCTATAAATTCTGGATCGACTGTATATAATTGTGCAATTGACTTCTATTCAATAGTAGAGAGTATTGGAAAAAGTGATTATACAACAGAGGGTGTTAAAGCATATGATGGGTTTAAACTAGAAATCCCCGATAGCTTTGACATAGAAATTCGAACATATAAAACTTATAAAGAATGGGAGCCATTTTCAACATATAATAGAGGTGATAAAGTTAGATATTTAGATTTTTTGTATGAATCAGTAATAGATTTTAATAGGACTAATAATCCTTCTAAATATAATACTGCTTTACCATGGTCACCAAACATAAATTATAAAGTAGGAAGTATAGTATTATACAATAATAACTATTATTCTTTAAGAACTAGTGCTTTGATGTCATCAACACCCCCTTTATCTGATTCTGTTAACTGGTTAAAGATTTCACAATGGATTAGGATAAGCTTAGAACCAGTTCAAACAGTACAAGAATTTAGAAAAGGTAGTAACTTATTGCCATATAGTTTCACAATTGATTCCAACATTGATCCTTTTATAACCATTGAGGTTACATCTGATAATGGGTATGGTGAGATTTATAGGGATAGAAAAAATTATGAATTAAAAGGTGCTAATGACTTAGGTTTAATGAGCGTTAATCAAGTAAATTTACCAACTCTTAGGTCTCCACTTACACCAATATTTGATGTCCCAACTGATAATACTTAAAATATTTATTATATTTTAAATAATTTCTTCACCTAGTATATTTAACGTAAGTGACACTTTTGTTGTGTTGTTAAATATATTACCAATAACTAGACTTCTGTCGATGGTATGTACTATAATTTCTTCGTCTCGGTCTAATATTATAACTCTATCAGAGTTCATGATATTGACTTTCGTTCCTTTTAATAAATTAAACCTTTGCTTTGAGTTAAGGCTTAGTTCTATAAAATCAATTCTGGTAGATAAATCTTTTAGGTAATTTCTTAATTTTCTATAGAATGCTATAATGAAACCCATGACGGTCATTGGTGCTGCAACTATTCCTACTATTGATATAATACTCATAAGTTTTTAAGCTATATATAAAAAACCCCCTCTTATTTATAAGAGGGGGTTTTTATTTTTTTATAAAATAGATTATGCCTGTTCTACTTTAGCATCAGTATCCTTTGTAACATTAGGCTCAAATTTGGCCACCCAGTCTTGAATGTCACCAGAAAGTGTTTTACCAGTATTATCATAATAGTTTACAATTTTACTAATATCACCAATTCTTTTTAATACATTACCAAAGTTATAAGCACTTTTATCAAGACCCTTTACTTTGTATTTAGATATCAAATGGTAGATATAGGTAATTTCTGTTGCATCAACTTCAAACCCTTCTAGTACTTTATCATCAGGGAAGTTGCTTTTTAGCTTCATATTACCCATAGTGTTAGTAAGTTCAATAGCTAGAAATACAGTATTTACATCATATTCCATTTTCTTTGTTATAGTGTCTGTTAAAAAGTTATATTGTTGTCTGTTTAAATAGAAAACATATTTAGCATTTCTTAGTTCTGTTGCATAATCACCCCATAGGATTTGTGCTTGTTTATAAAGTTCATCTTTTTCATCAGAAGTTTTTCCAAAACCCTCATTTTCTGACATATATTTTAGAATTGTAGCCTCGCTTTTATCTAATGCGACCTCATACTTTTTATCTAAAATTACATGCTCTAATTTATTTTCATTAAAGCTTAATCTTGGTTTTACTACATTTGTTTGTATATTCTCTTTATTATTCATTTGTTTATGTTTTTTTTATTTATCCATTAATTTTATCTTCTCTATCAAAAATCTCTTTGATAGATTCTAGTTTTCCCTTAGAGTCTTGGTATTTTTGTAACCACTTATCTTGCTCATCTTGTAAATCAGAGTGTTCCCCAATTGCAGTTAATCTATCAGATGTGTATAATCTTAATGTTGCTACTGCTGTTTTAATCTCTGATTCGTATCTTAGTACTAGAGCATCTAAATACTCTTTCCCAACTCCTTCTGCCTTTATCTTTCCCATATTATATTAAATCTGCGGTTTGTCCATCTGCTCTTTGTTCTTGATATAAATCTTCAACTTGATTAGCCTTAGCTACTTTTTCAACACCATACTTATTAACTATTGATGAAAATGTATTTAAGTCTGTTTTTCTCAACTTAATCTTACCAGTTTCTAAGTTACATTCTAACTTATCTAGCTCTTGTTCAATTAATATTTGAATTGATTCTTCATCAAACACATCCATTAATTCTTCATTCATAATTATCTTTACTTCTTTATCCAATATAAAAGAAATATCTTCGGGGATTCTAGAGATTTTGATAATTGTTTTTTGTTTGTAATCTCCTATGAATTGAAATTTGATGTCAATAGGAAATGATTTCTTATTAAAAACGTCATAAAAGTCTTTAATAGTGTCTTCTGATAATTCTGTGTATCTGTCCATAATTTTTGTTTTTATTTGTATTATTAATTCTGTAAAAGTTTAAATATAAATGTAAAATAATGTAGCTGTTCCTAAAATAACTAAAGGTGTAAACACATAATACATGAAGTTATAGTACTTGTGGCTTTTGAACAAAGAAAATCCAAATACTAATAAGAAAGAATATTTACCAACCTTTTCTACTGTGTATGTCTTGTGTAATTCTTTTAATTCTATTGAATCTAGATAAATGCCTAATTCTGTAACATACTCTTTAAGATAAGTCTGTGATATTCTTTCAATATCAGACCTCTTTAAAGAATATGCTTCACCAATTAAATTTTCTGGTATATTTAGAACAGTATACATTCTATCAGCTTTATCAATGCGTACATTATATTTTAGCTTTAAGTTATCTTGTACAGTCTTAATTCTCTTTTTATAGAAATTAAATAACTTTATATTTTTAAATACATTACTCATAAACATTATACTGTTATAAAGTAAAATGTTTTAAATTATTTTGCTTTATTTATCATTTTATTATAAGTTCCCTCTGGATCATCCTCTGAATCACCTGAAAATTCCATTAAAACACTATTCAAAGAAGATGTAGACCTATCTATATTAGTGAGTAATTCTATAACTCTATCTAATTTTTCCTCTAGTTGGCT